>Ga0335085_10000866_pt1 | contig 74783 bp, 69 predicted proteins | sample Lox_Sample_45_FD_206712 | JGI IMG/M metagenome (GOLD analysis project Ga0335085, IMG submission 206712) | Soil microbial communities from Loxahatchee National Wildlife Refuge, Florida, United States - Lox_Sample_4.5 | ecosystem: Environmental > Terrestrial > Soil > Wetlands | place: USA... | reverse complement strand
TCAAGGCCGCGCGAAGGGCAGTCCAGACTAAGCTGCAACGCTACTCTCCCGAGGAGCGCCGCGAGATCGCGCGCAAAGCCGTCCAGACGCGGCTGCAACACTATTCTCCCGAGCAGCGCCGCGAGATCGCGCGCAAAGCTGCCCAGACGCGGATTGCGCGCAAAGCCGCCCAGACGCGGCTGCCACTGTACTCTCCCGAGCAGTGCCGCGAGATTGCGCGCAAGGCCATCCAGACGTGGATGGAACTCTACTCTCCCGAGAAACGCCGCGAGATTGCGAGCAACGCCGCGTGCTAACCGGAGATCCGGCAAGTACGGCACGCTGTTCATCGACGACACGGTGGCCGTGCAGTTGATGGATATACTTGCTGCTGTGTGCGCTGCTAGCGCACGGGCTTAAGCGAAAGAGCGGCGCTGATTCAGGGGATTGCAGGCTGGGGCCTCTCCCGGCTGTAATCCGCGCGGACATAGCGCGCAGCACGGGCGTTAAGGTACCCATCAGTAAACTCTCGCGCTTGCACATGCCACATGGACGCGCCGGGCGCGCATCGCGTTCTTAAAAAATAGCGACACGCCCCCTCCAAAATTCCTTGAAGTGAAGGCCTGCGTCTGCCAATATACCCTCGGAATGAGTGCCGGTAAGGCCAAAACGAGGCGTTATGTGAGCCAACAGGGGCGCGGCCGCGAGATCGCGGCCGCCCGCTCCGTGCGCCGGGGAAAGCAGCATTTGATGTTTGGCCTTGAGGCGCTAAATTCGCCGGCGACACCACATCAAACCCTGGAGACGTTGGCGGGGGATCGAAGACACAGCGCGTCCGCTCCGCGCGAGAGGGAAGGATATTCGTACTTGGATGCTGTGTGCGCTGCTGGCGCAAATATCTCTGGCGAATCTGGCGAAACGGCGGCGCTGATTCAGGGATTGCAGGCTGGGTCCTCTCCGGCTGTAATCCGCGCGGACATAGCGCGCAGCACGGGCGTTAAGGTACCCATCAGTAAACTCTCGCGCTTGCATGCCACCTGGACGCGCCGGGCGCGCATCACCGATGAGACCATTCTCCTAGCATCTCGGCAGTTTGTGCGGAGTCCTTCACTCGAATCAATGCGCGCGCTGAGGGCAGTTCTGGTGTTTCTGGCAGCAGAACATCGCACCTTTGTTTGGCAACTCTCAAAGGCATTCCAGGGGGGATTCACCAATGGGCGCGTAGCGCGCCCGCGCGGCAAGCTGTTCGTCCTAGCGGCCGGGAAGTCATTGGGGAAGACGCAAGAAGAAATATTGCAGGCTCTGTTGTGGTGTGCGGATCGCGTTCGGCCCCGTCCAGGCCTGGTGCGGCGCCGGTTGATGGTTCTGGATGCCTGGCGCGCGCTGCGGGGCTTGCCCGAATGGACACCGGAAATGGTGGCAGCGGTGGAGGGGTCGATTCAGTAGGATGCATCGGCAGACTTATCATTCGGACGCGGTAACTGACTTATCGGATTTGACTACAGAAAGTCATCCATTTACTAAGTCGGAACTTGCTACGGGGCAGTCTGAGTCATCGCACTTATATATATCTGATAGTGAGGTGCGCCTTGCGAGAATATGTGCGAGGCGATTTTGGTCCTCGAAATCACTATACTTACATATGGAGTATGATGAGATAGAGGCCATCATGTTATTTCTACTTGTTGTAAGTGCTCAAGGTTTCTGGAAGCGATTTAATAACACCTGTGAATACCGAGCGTTTCTTTGGAGAGAACTGTGGTTTGGCATTCATAATTACTTATTGTCGGCGCGATACAAAGCGCGGCGGATGAACGGAAGATATTACGCTTCGGCTTATGCGGCTTTTGACTCCAAGGAATTCGTCGAGTTTAAGGGGTATGGCGCGGTCGAAGCAAATGCGGATGCTCTTGTGCTACACAGGGAGTTGCGCGATACAATTCATGGGATGCCTGAGTCAAGATCAAAACAGGCAGTGTTGCTGTATCTCAAAGACGCGTCTTTGAGCGATGCTGCGGCAGAGATGAGTCTAACTTCGAAAGGTTATCTTAAGGCTCTGTACCGCGCCGTCGCCTATCTAAGAGACTGCTTACATGTTCAGGTTCCGAGCCACACAAGATTGAATACTTATTACTTTGAGCGTGGATCAATCCCTTCGGGCGTGCAAAGACATTCAGTTAAAGTGATAAGTCAGCAGCTACTCAGATGCTTCAGCGTAGAACAGCAGGGTGCGATCCGGGAGTATTACGAAGGCGGAAAGAGTGCGCGGGAAATAGCTAAAGCTATAGGTCGGCCTGTTGGCACAGTGAAAACGTGGATTCGAAAGTTCGACACTCAATGATATCTGGATCAACTATTGAATTACTGTCAGGGCGCGGGCCTCTCATCAGACTCGACGAGATAGCGGGATCTTTAAAGCGTATCCCGGTTGCAGTCACGGGCAGTTTTCAGAAGGGATCGGTGCGGTTTGAGATCACACGCTCGACCCTCACGGATATCGTCAAGAATTTCCGAAAGCGCGGCGCTGATACGGTCATCGATTATGAGCATGCGAGCGAATTCCCGGACGCTGCTAAAGGACAACCGATTCCCGCTGCGGGTTGGTTCAAGAGTCTGGACAACGGGCCGGATGAAAAGGGAATTCTCTGGGGATCGGCGGAGTTCACTCCGCGCGCACGCGATCTCGTTCGAAGCCGCGAGTACAAGTACCTGAGTCCGGTAATTGACTACGATGCCCGCGACAAAATCACGGGGTCCAAGCAAGGGGCGACACTGCTGAGTATGGCGATGACGAACCGGCCATTTCTGGAGGCCATGCCCGCAATCGCTATGCGCGAGGTTGACGGTAGGAGGTGCGATACACACCAAATGACGACGACAATCCGGGTTGAAGATATTCAAAGGCTGAATGCGGCCATCGACGGAATGGCGGCTCGACTCGCCAATCCTGGGCGATTGACTCTCACTAATGCCATGCGTGTGCTGAAGGGTCAATATCCGGACCTGTTCGCGGCCCGCGACGCGCTTGTTTCCGGGAGGCTCGCGGCGGTTGAAATTCCATATGAGTTTAGCGGCGGCGTGCTGCGCGCGACGGCAACGGATCGCATTCGTAATCTAAGCCTGGATCAGGCAAAGGCGGCAATGTGCAGAGAGATCGTTTATAAGCAATCTCTCAATCCGAAACTTAGTTACGCGGAAGCGTGGAAGTTGGTGGCCAGTGAGCGGCCTGACTTACTAAAAGAGTACAACGCGGCGGCGAACAAAGAAGGAGTCTTTGTTGGCCGGTACGGGGTAGAGCGCCGCGTGTGACAAAAAAATTGGGAAAGGAGAGGTGAGTTACCTATGACGAAACAAATTGGCAAGATTTTAATTTTGGGGCTGCTGGCTATACTGGCAGCCTTCGGACAGTCCGGACCGTTCTTCCAGCCTGGCACGATGACATCGAGCCTGACGGCTTCGGGGTCAACATGTGCAGGACTCGCAACTACCAACTGCGTCGAGATCCTGGTGGATGCGCAGACGGCTTGGGTGGCGTTTCAAGTATCGGGCACTTTCTCAGCGACTCTGACATTCGAGGCGTCCACGGATGGGCAGAACTGGGTGGCATGGCCGGCGATTGCGGACGGATCGGGCACTACTCAGCGGGCTTATGTGGCCACGGCCACGGTGGCCGGGATCTGGCAGATGAATGTGGCCGGGTTCACATACGCGCGAGTGCGGTGTTCAGCTTACACGTCGGGCGCGGCAGTGGTGTTCGCGCGAAAAGGGGCCGCTGGCGGAATAGAGACCCCGCGTTAAAACCAGTGCAATAAAAAAGGGGAAAAAGGAGAAAATCTTGGTGAGCAAAGAACAAGTGCAAATTCCGGGGATCGCACAGTTATCCGAGGCCCTGATACAGGCGCGGAAGCGCCAGGCCGTGCTGCAATCACAGGTAGAGGAGATTGTGGGAGCAATCGAAAAACACGGAGCGGAGCTTGCGGCGGCGCGCGCGGCTATGGATAAGAGATACCGCACATTGTCGGGCGGTCTGCCGGAGAACGATTTTCCGGAAGAATTGAAGGTCTCAAAGTTAGAGAGGCAGGGTCGTGTTCTGCAATCGCGGGCGCAGGAGTGTCAGGAGCGGCTCACGCAAGGTCAAGCGGAAGTCGATAACATCGGGGCGCAGATGAACGCCGCCTGGGTTGCCTTCGGGGTTGAGCAGATCCGACAGATCTCGACTAGCATTAGAACCTCAGCACTGGCGCTACTGAAAGACGCATGCAGGTATCGCGCATTTCTGGGGGCATTCAATTATTACGTGCATGAACATCGAACTCGGGTTCCTATGATGTCCGGCGCCGGGGTGACCGGGCAGCCCGGACCCGGTTGGGTCGCTCTGTGCGGGGAGGTTGCTGAAACTCCAATGACGGAACACTCCGGAGCCGTAAGAGGGGCAGCGGGGCTTCCCGAGGGACCGATTGACAAGTACGTTGTACCTCGGCAGTTTCTCTCTGTTGGAGATGTAAATATCTTAGTCGCGGGGGATGACCAAAGCCTCCATGTGGGTGTGGATGAGAGTTTTTTCCTCGGCGAAAACTGGCGGAAGGTCCCAGGCATCGCCGAATTGTGCGATGGATTAGCCGAGCTTTTTGGGCAGTTGCCCGCACCTGAAGTTGAGACTGTCCGTTATCACTCGCTCGGCAGCAAGAAACTCTTACCGTCAAAAACAAGCAAAGGGGCTAGCGGATCCGCTTCCGTTCTGCCGTCCACTCCACCGGGCACTCCCATGAGCGATTGGACGATGCGGGCTCTCGAAACAAGCGCGAGAGGGAAATAGAAAAAGGGAAACTGTCCTGCCTTATGCCCATCGATTCTGTTTCTAATCTGTTGTTCAATATCGGCGCGAACAGCGACGATGCGGAGGAAAACGTCCAACGATTCCGCGCACTCCTGGGTACGGATCTGGATGCGATACAGCAGCAATTCGCAGATTGGAGTGAGGACGTATTTGGCAAGATCGATACCGTAAAGGGCGCGCTGATTGGGATGACGGCCGGAGTGGGCGCGCTGAGCGCGGCCGTGGCGGCTTTCGGCGTGGAGGCAGCGGACAAATTCGGCGAGACGGCGATCGCCATCGACGATGCGAGCCGCAAGACCGGCATTTCGGTCGAGGAAATGAGCAAGCTGCATTTTGCGGCGAGCGAGATTGGGGTGAGCTTCGAGTCGCTTTCGACGGGACTGGTGCGGTTGTCGCGGTCGATGTTCTCGGCCGGCGAGGGATCGAAAGAGACACGGGATGCTTTCGCGCGGCTGGGGATCACGGAAAAGGACCTGAACGCCGGGCGGCAGAACATGCTGCCGCTACTCGAAAAGATGGCGGACCGGTACACTCATTTAAAAGATGGCGCGGAAAAGGCGGCAATCTCACAGGAGTTGTTTTCGCGGGGCGGCTCGGAGTTAATCCGGCTTTTGAATCTAGGCTCGGCAGGGATTAAGGAATTGTCGGGGCGGGCGACCGAGCTGGGGGACGTAATCGGTAAGGCGGATGTGCGCGCAGCGAGGGATCTGAAGGCCGGTATTGAGGGCGTGCATGCTCAAATGGAGGCCTTCGAGAAGACGGTAGCCGAGAAGGCTCTGCCGGTGATGTCGGCTTTCTACGCAACGGTGATGGGTCTGGGCAGCGCATTGCACGCGATGTTGGCGAGTCCTGCCGGGAGCTGGACCGGTGGCTGGATGGGGTTCGGGGCGGCTCTCGCGGCGGGATTCAGCGAGGCGCGCGAGGAAATGCAACGCACGGTGGATTTAGCTACCAAGATGGGCGGCGACGAACATCTGGGTGGCGCACCGGGAGATGAGAAAACGAAGGCGGCCGCAGAGGGCCTCAAGGAAATCTCGACGCAACTGGGTGAGGTGAAGATCAAGCTGGCCGAAATGGAAGGGCCAGGCGCCAAGCTGAATGCGGACCTGGAGCAGATGCAACAGAAGGCGGACGACGCCGCCAAAAAGCTGGTGGGGCTGCTCGAAGCGGGTAAGATTACGGCGGCGACGTGGAAAGAGCAGACGAACGCACTGTATGAGCTGCACGCGGCCATCGACAAGTGGGGCGCGGCGATGCGGGAGCAGATCGCCCAGAAGGATCTGGACGAGCTGCAGCGGTACCTGGACAAGATCAACACCGCGACGGAGAGCCTGGAAAGCAAGATCGCGGAGCAATCCACGGACAAAGGCTTCGCGCACCAGGCGGCGATGTGGGACGCGCAGATGGACCAATTGCGCCGGCACATGGTCGAGGAAGGCACGTTCGTCGGGGAGAACGTGGACCTGTGGGTGAACCTAGTGAAGAGCGGCATGGACCGCATCGCGGCGGACCAGGACAGCGCGTACGCACGCGAGATCAGTAAGTTGGCAGAGCATCACGACCGGCTGATGCAGATGGAGATGACCCGCGAGCAGAAACTGGCCGCGGACTATCAGAAGGACCTGCAGGAGTTCAGCCAGGCGGAAGAACAGAAGGCTTTGCGAACGGCTACGGATGATAAGCAACGGGCGGCGCTCGAACAGCAGTATGCAGCCGTGCGGGCACAGATCACGGCGGCCTATCAGAAGGACCTGCAGGCGCTGCTGAATTCGCAGGGATGGCAGGGCGTGTTCGGCGATCACTTCGCGCAGATGATCAAGCACAACGAGCAGTTGATGCGGGAGTGGGCGACGTCGACGAACCAATCGACCATGATGGTGAAGGTTGCGCTCGAATCTATGAAAGAGATGGGCGGCCAGGCATTCGATAAATTCGCTGAGGGTATGGGCGGCGGGATTGCAAACGCGATGGTGTATTCGAAATCCATCGGACAGGCGATGCGCCAGGCGACGGCCGCGACGCTTGAATCGATCGCGGCGCAGTCGATGGTGCAGGCCATTTACTCGCTGGCGTTAGGCTTCAAGGACATCGCCGAACAGGACTATCCGGGCGCGGCGGCCGCGTTCGAAGCGGCGGCACTGTTCGGCGCGGTTGGCGTGGGCTCCGGAGTGGCTGGGCGGGCCGTGGCGGGGCCGGGCGGCGTGGGCGGAGGTGGCGGGGGCGGCGGCGGCGCGCGCGGCTCTGGCGGGGCAATTGGCGGCTCTGGCGGGGGCGGCGGGACGGGCAGCAGTCCGCAGTCGTCGGCAAGCGTGGGCGGGGTGAGCGTGCATGTGTACGGGCATGTGATTGGCGCTAGCGGTATCGAACAGTTGTGCTCGATGATCAGCGACTCGGTGCAAAACCGGGACGTGCGCCTGATTGCGACGCAGGCTCGACAGAGCACGCCAGCTACATTTTGAAAAGTTTCTGGGGAGACTGCCGGGGGTAGTTTTATGGGGCTTCTTCACCCCTTCCTTTCCTACTCCCGGATTGGTCTCCCCCGGCGGCCGGTGCAATCCAGTTGAAGCGGCTCGATACTCGGATTTTGAAATTCTAACAGGGGAGGCCCTAGAGATTTCTGGGGAGGCTGCCGGGGGTAGTTTTTATGGGGTTCCGTCACCCCTACTTTTTCCTGTCCTCGGCAGTTTCCCCAGAAACCTTTGGGGTCTCCCTGGCGGCAACTGTGGACCGCCCCCTTTGGAAGGGTTGGATTTTTTGGGCTACCTGGTCTGGGTTTTGGAAACCGCTCCCATAGAGGATGGGCACATCGCGCGGGATGCTTATAAACATTGTGCCAAGTTGCGGTTGTTTTCTCCAGAGACGGATTCAGCGAGCGGTAGGTTGAGGGCGAATTTTCAGCAGGTAAAAGACTGTATGCCGGATCACCTCACGGCGGTCGGCTGGATGTCAACGATGCTTTCCTCCCCGTAAAGCTTGGCCGGGTGCCTTGTGTTTTTTCGGGACTGGCGTCCATGTGGCTTACGCGACTGGAGTGCTCGTGGTGCGTCTGATCCATTCCCTTCAACGAGCTGCAATTTAATGTTACCGATTTGCCATTTAATGTTGGGAAATGTGCCATTTAATGTTGCGCGCTCTACATGGCGCTGTGAAGCACCACAACAACGCATGAAAATAGGCTCCAGTGGGATGTAGTCTGGATTCAGCTGCCAGACGAAGAGGCTGAGTTATTCTGGTGCGGTTGAGCCCGTGTACGAATGTGGTCCGGGACGCGAGAGAGGCACAACGACATGTAGCCTCCGCCGCCAGGCGGAGAGCACGCGAAGGAATTTCTCGAATTGCAAGCGTCCCTCGTCCGGCGGCAGAGGAGGTTTGCTTATGGACGTAGGATACCGCTGCTGCTGTGGGCTGGACGTGCACCAGGACAGCGTCGTGGCTTGCGTGCGGTGGGCCGGAGATAACGGGCAGCATCGACAGGAGAAGCGCCAGTACGGGACGTTCACGCGCGATCTGCTGGAGTTGTCGGACTGGCTCAAGCTCTGCGGAGTGACCCACGTGGTCATGGAATCCACCGGGGTGTATTGGAAACCGGTGTGGCATGTTCTGGAAGGCTCTTTCGAACTGCTGTTGGCGAATGCCCAACACGTGAAAGCCATACCGGGGAAGAAAACGGATCGGCGGGATGCCGGGTGGCTGGCCGAACTGTTGCAGCATGGCTTGCTGCATGGCAGCTTTGTACCGCCGGAACCGATCCGCGGCTTGCGGGACCTGACGCGCTACCGGGTCAGTTTGGCGCAGGAGTGTAACCGGATCGCCAACCGGATGCAAAAGGTTTTGGAGGATGCCAATCTCAAGCTGGCTTCGGTGGCCAGCGACCCGCTGGGGGCTTCCGGCCGGGCCATGCTGCAGGCCATCGTTGCGGGCGAGCAGGAGCCGGAAAAACTGGCCGAGTTGGCGCGTGGATTGCTGCGCCGTAAGATTCCCCAACTGCAATTGGCGTTAGAGGGCCGGGTCAGCGCGCATCATCGGTTTCTATTGAAAGAGCTGCTCGCTCACCTGGAGTTTGTGGAAGGCCAGATGACCACGCTGGAAAAGGAAATTGCGGCCCGGATGGCGCCCTATGCAGACCAACTCCAGCGTCTGTGCGCGGTGCCGGGCATCGATCGGGTGAGCGCCTGGGGGATCGTATCGGAAATTGGTGTGGACATGCAGCAGTTTCCCAACGCGGCGCATTTGGCCAGTTGGGCAGGTTTATGTCCGGGCAACTGGGAGAGTGCGGGAAAGCGGCAGAGTGGGCGTACCCGCAAGGGCAGTGCCTGGCTGCGGCGTCACCTGTGCCAATCGGCATGGGGGGTATCCACCAAAAGGAACAGCTACCTGTCGGCCCAATTCCGCAGACTGGCGGCCCGCCGCGGGGTTAAGCGCGCCACCATTGCGGTGGCGCATAGCCTGTTGATCATCGCCTATTACATTCTCAAAAGCCCCGCCCAGTTTCGCGATTTGGGTGCCGACTACTTTGACCAGCTCCATCCGGACCAACTCAAGCGCCGACTGGTCAAACGTCTGCAAGGGCTCGGATACCAAGTCACCCTCATCCCAAACCCGCGGTCCCCTTAGGGGGAGAGATTTTCGAAGGAATAAGGTGCCACTTTCAGGCGGTGTATTGAGATTGCGGACCGGCACAGTTTTTCAACGCGTCTGTGGAAAAGGCTGTGGAAACACGCCGCGAATTTTGCCCAAGTTCAATGTTCGTAAAGACTTCGTAACAAACTGCACAGGGATACAGCACTTTAGTTCGGATAATGCTAACCACCTTCGATTCTGCGGATTACAACTTGTGATGGAGGGTACTCCGGGGGTGTAACGTCCAATATGCAGGCTCCGCGCGAGGCTCGACAGAATTGCGGCGGACGGGCTGTGAGTAATCCAAAGGTTAATGCGCCACGGCGAGCCGCTCGCGTGCCATCAAGGTGATTAGCTGCTCCATGACGGTGAAAGCGTCTGCTACGTACAGTACATCCGCTTTCCCGTGTGCCCAGCCGCAATTTGGATCGAGATTGATGGCCCGTCGCTGGTTGATAAACCTCCATCCCACGACGTGCGGCTCCTCGCCGTGGCAACAGGTGGACAGGCCTTTCGGGTGCCTGGGCGTCGATCCGGTCTGGCCGACTTGATTGAGGTGCGTCATGAAGGGAAGCACGGCTTGGCCTTCGCCGCTTAGGTCCACAAGCGACTTGCTGCCGCCGAGGGATGCCTGCGCGACCTGTAGGAAGTCCAGTATCAGGCGGGCCGCGTCCGCGAGGTGCGTTTGGCCGTCGGCCTGCTTTTTGGTCCAACCGGCGCCGGCGACGAACAGCAGGTCGGCGTCGGGACGAATGGTTTGCTGATCAGTGCGGGGTGCACGCCAGCCGGCGAAAGTGGTGCGGCGGAGGCGATCGTCGATCGTCACGGGGAGTTGCTCGACCGTGGCGTGACTCTGTGCGCCTTGCCAGGGTTCGGCTGTCCCTGGATCGAGCAGGATGAACCACGGCCGCGCGGCACGCTGCGAAACGCCTTCGATGCGCTGCCGATAATACCAGCGCGTGAGGGTGGGCGCGCCATTTTCGACGGAGACGGTGGCGTGCGTATCGGCGCGGCCGCCGATGCGCTGCGCCACGCCCGGGAGGCAGCGTGCCCAGCGGGACGTACCGGGCGCCAGGACGAGCGTGGCGCCGGCCGCGCGTACGAGAGCCTCGGCTGCGGCGGCATCGGTCGAGTAGCGGGCGGTGGCGAAATCATCGCCGATGACTGCCAGGAAACGCGCCGCGCCGCAACCCGCGATGGAATCCGCGGCGGCCTGCGCATTGGCCACGGCCACCAAGCCGATCGCGAGGCTGGTGTCCGGCAGATCGCGGGCCAGCGCGACCGCCGCGGCGAGGGCTTCGCGCGCGGCTTTCGAGAGCGTTCCGTCGGGTTCAGGATGGGCGAGCAGGAGTATCGTTTCCATGGGTCAGTCTCCGGAGATCCAGGCGGCGATTTCACGCGCGATTTCGGCGGGTTCCATGTTCTTCACCACGCGCGTGGCGCGCTGCTGCTTGGGAGCGGCGGCGCGCAGGAAGCGGGCGCCATCCGCCGCGGGCTGGAACGGCTTGGCCTTCTGCAGCGCCGGCATGACGCCGCGCAGGTTGGCCATACCGATTTGCGGATTGTTGCGCGGCTCGGGCAGGTTGCCGGTGGCCCATCCGAGTACCGCGGGCGGGCCGGCGCAGATGGATACCTGGTGCCTTCCGCTTTCCACGCGCTCCAGAATTTCGAGCGAACCATCCGGCTGCACGCGCAATTCGTCGACACCCTGGAATTGATCGGCGATGCCCAGTTGCTCGCCCAGCATTTGCAGAGTGGCGCCCGCGCCACGCGAGGCGGATTCCCATCCGCCGAACAGCAGCAGACGGTTAACATCGAGACCGGGAATCGCGCGCACGGCATCGGCCAGCGTGGCGGCGATATCGTGCGCCTCGGTGAAGCCGCCGGCCGGGCCATCCACCGCGACGAATTCGAACGCGGCCTTTTGGGCGACGGTCATCATCACCTGCTGGAGTTTGGCCTTGGGACCTAGGCTCACCAGCCAGACTTTGCTTCCCGGCGTTTCGGCAGCGAGGTGCGCGGCTTCGTATAGCGCGTGCGCCGCCCACGGATCGAGGATCGCGGGCAGCATGTTCTCGTTCTTCAACACGGGACCGCCCGGGCCATCGACGGGCTCGAGCGTTTGCAGCGGATCGGGCACAATGCCGGCGCACACCACGATCTGGTATCCGGAACTCATGATAACTAATAGTATAATCAGGCCCGAATCAATTTTCTGCGGGAGCCACTGTACCGAAGACGTAGCGATTGATCCAATAGGCGCGTATATCGCTGGTAATTCCGTTAGCCTGGTAGGTGGCAACCTGATCGGTAGCGGGCATCTGTTCCACCACCACCTCACTTAGCCCCGGTATACCAAAGGTGCAGTACACGCCATTTCCGTCCGGGGGCGGATTTCCAGAGCAAAGCGGCTGGAAGCTGAAGGAACCGGCGGTGGCTGCGGTGTAACCATAGGCCGTGTACTGAGTCAGGCCGGCATAGGCGACCAACGAAACCTTCACCACGCTGGTGGCGGCCCCGCCGGTCCATTGCACGATGAGCGGCGCGTTGTACGCTGCCTGCGAATACCCGGTAACCTGGATCGGGGAGTCGACGGTCATGCTGCCCTGGAAGGCTGCTATCGCAGCGCTGCCCGCTGCGGAGATATCGTAGGTTCCGCCAGTGAAAAAGCCGGCCGGAAGATTCACGGAATAGGTAGTCGAGCCCGCTACCGTGGCCGGCTCCGCGGTGGCCGGCCCATTTGGCCCGCTCATCACAATCGCGCCAGCCGAAAGCTGGTTGTAGCCCGGCACCGGACATGCGCGGCTGGGCACGGGTAGTTGGATGACGTTTGTAGCGCCCGTCTGACTGTCGGCGGGCCGCGTCAGTTGCGGGCCGGAGGGAAAGGAAGCGGTCAGGGTATCCGCTTCTCCATCGTCACTCGTGCCCGTAGCGATGGTTCTTGTCAGGGTGATCGTTCCGTAGGACTGCGTGGGCGGATCGATGCACTGGCCGCGCGAAGATGAGACGCTGACTGTCACAGTGGGACTCAGCAACGATGCGCCTGCGATCGCCAGGGGAACGGCACAGCCTTGCCGCATATCAGCCGGAATCTGAAGGTTGGCTTGATCGAGACCGATCAGGCCGGGAGCAAGGCCGAAGTATTGAAGCGCCAAAAAAGAACCGCCGTTCATGGTGAAACCGCCGGAATTCTGCAGTTGCTCCGCGCCCGCGGGCGGAGTGCCATCGGCGGGTGGCGGCAAGAGGCTCTGCCCGAAGCCCGTCCCAAAGACGGCAACGAAGTCCCCTGGCGCGGCGCTGTGCGACGGGGAGTTGAGCGAGTAAGTGCCGTCCGGCGCGATATTCAGGGCGGCTGCCTGGCCGCAACCGCTTTCGTCGGTCGTGAACAGCGCGGGTCCCTCGTCGAGAACCGAAACCGCGGCCGGCGCACTGGAGCCCGCGGCGGTCGTTACTACGACGTTCGCGGTCGTGTAAGCGTAACTGAACGGCAACGACGAAGGGACCTGCACAGTGATCTGGTTTGGCGAAACGTAGTACAGCGGCGCCGCGATTCCATTGAACGATACGGAGGTGCCCCCGAGGGTCGCCGGCCACGGTATCGCCGTGGCGCTCGAGACACCCTTTGCGAGGTTGGCGCCGAAGATTGTTACAAGTGATCCCGGAGCGACCGGCTGGGTGTAAGACGCCGCGTTGACGACTCCACCTGCCTCGACCACCGGCGTTTGCGCGCACGCCAAGTAACAATTGGCTACCAGCGCAAATGCCACGAGTGTCCACCGCGCCTTTTTGACACGTCCATTGTGTTGCGCCGACTCACTCTGCTCCGCGAGGCGGCCGTCTTTAGGTGCGATTTTTCGTGACATGCAGCCATCCGGAGCAGTTACTTTGCCACGATCTCGCTTAGTTCAGCCTATGACGTGAGGCGGTCCGAAGAGATCGGGCGCATCTCCCAGGCATCGAACGACAGCATCTTGGCCGCGCCGCCGGTAGAGTACAGGCCGATGCCGGTGCTGCGCTTGCCCGCCGGGTAGATGCGCGCCGTCAGGCAGAATTTGTCATTCGCGAAAATCTCGACCACCGAGCCATCGAGAAAGATGTGCAGACTCAGCGGCTCGCCCCGCTGCAACAGGAACGGTCCGGATTGCATTTTGCGATCGGCGCTTGCATCCGTGCTCGAACGGCTGCGATCCACGCATAGCAGCCGCTGCACGCGATCGTAATAGACCAGCGTCTGCTCGGTGGCATCCGGCGCGGTGCGCAGCTTCAGACCGGCCTGCGCCTCGCCGCCGGTGTCGATTTCCGCACGGATCTCCAGGCAGTCGCCGGATGCGCCCGCGCCGAGATGCTTGCCGCGCAGCGATTCGACCTCCGCCGCCGGACGCATCTGCACCTGGCTGCCATAGAGCTTCAGTTCGCGCGGCAGCGACATCACGCCGCTCCAGCCCGCCGCGCGCTGTGCTTCGGCCGTGCGCCCTTCCGTGATCCAGCCCCAGAGAATGCGCCGCTCGCCGGTGTTGTTCATAGTACGCGCCGCGTAATAGGAGCCGAAATCGATGCCGCCCGCGGTATAAGGACGCAATTGCCGGTCTTCGTAATCTCCCAGCAGATACTTCACGAACCGTTCGGTGGAGTAGATCAGCAGGTGCTTTTCGCCGAGCGGGAAGAAATCCGGGCACTCCCACATTTCGCCGCTATCGACCGGATCCTTGGACGGGCCGCCCGGCTTCATCCGGCCGGTGACCAGCGGATGCAGATACTTCCATTGCCGCAGATCCTTGGACTCATAGAGCAGCACGGCGCCGCCCTTTCCGCGAAAACCAGAGCCCAGCGCGAGCATCCAGGTGTCGCCCTCTTTCCAAACCGACGGATCACGGAAGCCGGTGGTCTCGAGTCCCGCGGGCGGCGCTTTAATCACGGGATTGCCGGCGAATTTCCGCCACGACGTGAGATCGCCGCTCGCAGTGGCGATGCACTGCACCTCCGGATTCACGCCGGTGTAGATCGCAGTGACACCGCCGTCGTCGACGACCGCGCAGCCGCTGAAGACGCCATCCTTGTCCGGGCCGCCGGGCGAAGGAGCCAGCGCCATGGGCAGGTGTTTCCAGTGCACCATGTCTGCACTCACCGCGTGGCCCCAATGCATGTCACCCCAGAAAGCACCATTCGGGTTGTACTGATAGAACATGTGATACTTCCCGTTCCAGTAAATGGGGCCATTCGGATCATTCATCCAATTGGCGGCGGGAAGCAGGTGATATTGCGGCCGGTGCGGATCGGCGGCCATCTTGGATGGCGGCACACTTGCCGCGGCCAATGGAGCAGCACCCGCCAGCGCCAGAAACTCACGTCGTCGCATGACACTTGATGGTAACCGGATCGCGGGCGGCGCTCAATGCACTGTTTTGACCAGGCCGACATCGCCGAGGCCGTTCAACATGAACTGCACGGCAATCGCGGTCAGCATCAGGCCCATGAGCCGCGTGAGAATGCGGATGCCGGTCTCGCCCAAATAGCGCCGCACGCGGTCGGCGCCCGCCAACACCCAATACGACACCAGGGCCGTGAAGGCGATGGCCGCGAAAACCGGGATGGCGTACCACCAGTCCGGCATGCCGCTGATCATCACCATAACGGCCGAGATAGCACCGGGGCCGGCCAACATGGGGATGCCCAGCGGAATGATGCCGACGTCATCCTTCCCGGCGCCTTCTTCTGCTTCGCCGGGAGTCTCTTTGGTGGGCGACCGCCGCGCGCGCAACATGTCGAGACCGATGAGCAGCAGGATGACACCGCCGGCGATTTTGAAGGCGGGCAGGGTGATGCCGAAGAGGCGAAAGATCAGCCGGCCAATCGCCGCGAAACCGGCCAACACGACGAGACATGTCCAGGCAGCGCGCTTGGCCATGTGGCGGCGGTCCGCCTGATCGTGGTCCGCGGTCATGGCGAGAAACGTGGGGACGGCGGCGATGGGATCGACGAGGAAGAATATGGACGTCAGCGCCACGAAGGAGAACTGCAGGAGATCGGCCAGTGCGTCAGGCATCCGCTCTCGCCATAGTAGCTGATTCTGCGGGCGTACCGCGGAGGCTGCGGGATGCTACACTGGTGGTTTCGGGGCGTGGCTCAGCCTGGCTAGAGCGCCTGGTTCGGGACCAGGAGGTCGGTGGTTCGAATCCACTCGCCCCGACCAATCCTTTCAATTACTTACAGCCTTCCCGCTATACTCCGGATTCCAGGCCGTAGATAAATTTGTAGACTAGCCCGTTTTCGTGGCACTACCAGCTAGTTCCCCAAAGGGCGTTTTCATGGCAAGGCGTTCCTCATTGTGATGCGCTCCGTGTCACCAGATAGCGGGTCACGCGCAACAATCTTGATGCCCCTGGTAATCCGCTCGTCGAGGACTCGCCCCAATGTCGAAGCTATTTCTGTATGGACAGGAACTTGCAATTCGGAGCGATCAGTCTTAAACTGTATTGCGGTGTCGGCCTGGGGCCTGGGATCGGCGCTTCGGGATGCCGGAGCGCTATGATGAAGGGCGTCAGTTGCTTTGGGCATACGGTATCTCCTTGCTAGTTGATTTGTATGCTCGGCAACGCTCGCTTACTGCGAGCCCGCCAAGGGTGGAGCGGCTACTCCACCCTTGGTAGACCCTTTCAGTAACAACAGTAAGGCTGCCGCAGCAGGTTTTCAGTGGCCAACACCGGCCACCCCTCACAGGGGTGGTTTTCGTGTCGCCAGCTTTCATATAGCATTTTCATATTATGCGTTGGTTGGCTACCATTAGTCAACCAGCATACATATCCTTTATATCCTTTAGATCCCAAAAAAAATATTTGGTGGGAATAAAATATATCCCTTGTAGGCCGACTGGATTTGGTGCTACCATAAGATGTTTAATATCCGAACATGCCGGAATCCATCCCGTTGTGGCGCAAAGAGAAGGGCCTTACGCAAGAGGATCTTGGTAAGGCAATAGCCAAACGCCTCAATCGTCCCATCGGGGACAGCTATGCCCAAAAGAAAATTGCCAGATTTGAATCAGGTGCGTCTATGCCCACTGCGGAGGAGTTCCACGCGATGGCGGACGTCTTGGGAGTCGATCCTGAAGCGTTGAAGGCTGCTGTCGCGGGTCGCCCACCGATTGAGGGCGCTTCCCGAATGGGTGAACTGGGCGTTACGGACGAGAACGGCTGGTGCCTGATGGCCGTTTGCACCCTTAGCCGACCTCGGCCGCAGATACTAGACGAGTCATTCAAGGCGGTTGAGGAGGCTATTGCGAAGAGGCATCTTTCGATGGCCATTTTCCTGCCGTACGCAGCCGCCGTCGGTATCGCTGAACCGTCGGACCACATCAATAACCTAATCGGCTACCAAGCACGCGTTAGGAAGTCTCTCATGGAAGCCAATCTTATTTTCCTGAATGCGCTCGGGGCTGAGTTGGCCAAATCCGTAGCCCTCTACGCTCCGAGAACAGATATCACCACCACTGTCTTGATCCCACCAGTGTTCCGCCAGTTTGCGTTGACACTCCGGCAAGCCGCACCGAACGCACCGATCTCCAAGAATCTAGATATGTGGACGCCGGGCCAGGAAACCGATGTTTCCCGACCGATCAGGCCCACGGGCGTGTACTCACTCGAAGAACAGACGGATGCGTGGGAGTCATATTTCGGCGAGGTAATACCACATTGGGTTACCACCAAAACATTCATCGCTTCGGATGCCTATTGGACACGAATCAGATGATATGACGCATCGAGTCCAACTATTCGGAACCGGCCTTTGCATTTAACAGTTTGACGCGCAGCCGCACAGGTATAAGATTTTAATTGGGTTCTGACGGCAACCACTTCAATGGAACGAGACAAGGGCGCACACTTCTATAAATGCGATTTTCAGGTTCACACGCCGCGTGACCGCAATTGGACAGGGAACGATGCCGTCTCGGACGCGGAAAGGAAATCCTACGCGGAGGAGTTGATCCTTGCCTGCCGCGAAAAGGGCCTTGGGGCCATCGCAATCACTGATCACCACGACTTCGCTTTTTTCCCGTATGTGAAGCGCGCCGCGCAAAACGAAGTTGACGACTTCGGAGATCCCGTGCCGGATGAAGACAAGATAATCGTCTTTCCCGGCATCGAGATGACACTGACGGCACCTGCATGCCAAGCCATATTGATCCTCGACGCAGAATTCCCAGAGAACCTTTTTCAAAGCGTATTAACCACGCTAGCGATCACCCCGGCGCCTCCGAGCGATTCAAAGCACGCCGAGGTTCAGCGTATCCCGCAGACTGTGGTCGGCGACCTGAGTGAACTCTATGAAAAGCTCTCCAGCCAGGAACACATCAAGGGAAGATTCATCGTCTTTCCAAATGTGAGCGAGACGGGTCATGGCACGATGCTTCGTTCTGGGTTTGCAAATTTTTACAAGGCTATGCCCTGTGTTGGCGGCTATATCGAAAACGACATCTCCCGGTTTGGCTCTGGAAACCTGTCGATTGTGACCGGCAAGAACCGAAGCTACGGTTTCAAATCCATCGGAATCTTTCAGACGTCTGACAATCGCCATCGAGATCATTCTGATCTGGGAAAACACACCACATGGGTGAAATGGTCCGAGCCAACAGCGGAAGCCTTGCGCCAGGCATGTCTGGCAAAAGAATCGAGGCTGTCTCAAGCCCATCCTGATTTGCCCAGTTTGTGGATTACTTCGATGCGGGCTTCCAACTCTCAGTTCCTCGGTCGAGTCGAGGTGGACTTTAACCAGCAATATAATGCCGTCATCGGCGGACGCGGGACCGGGAAATCAACCATCCTTGAATACTTGCGCTGGGGCCTATGCGATCAACCCGTTGAGGATACCGACTCCGATATCGCGCCGGTGCAGACGAAAAGGAAGAAACTCATCGAAGATACCCTGCAGAAACTGAGCGGCGAAGTGGTCGTAACGTTTTTATTGAACGATGTCACGCATATCGTCAAAAGAAGCTCCAAAACAAACGAGATACTTCTGAAGATTGGCGCCGCCGATTTCGTCCCGGCTACTGAACAAGAAATTCGGAACCTTCTGCCAATCCAAGCATACAGTCAAAAGCAGTTGAGCAATGTCGGTGTCCGAATCGAGGAGCTGAAACGCTTTGTGGAGCTGCCGGTTAAGCAGGCTCTTGATCGAATAAGATCCGACGTTCGCGAAGCGCAGGCGAAGCTGCGAAGCGCGCACGGGAATCTCGTCCGCAAGCGGGAGGTTGAGGGCGACCTCGCAAAGAACCAGATTGAAGTCACGTCGATTACCGAACAACTCGCCGCGCAACGAAAGGCGCTAAAGGGCCTCTCGGAAAGCGATCAGGACGTCATCAAGCAAAAGGCGCTCTTCGACAACGAAGCCATGATCGTGGAGAACCTCGAAAACGAACTGACCAGGATGCAGGACCTCGTGACGGCGCTCGCCAGCGATATTGGCGACACTGACGGCACCCAGGATGATGCCCTGGAGATACAGAATGTCACGCTAATAAAGAGCATTCGCGGTAAGTACGCTGCTCACTTCCGCGAGATTAGGAAACAGATTGTGCGCTTGGCTGCCTTGCTTGAATCCTCTTCGTTGTCCGAGATAAAGGACGAAGTGAAAAAGTGGGAGAAGGCGACCAAAGACTTCGAAACCAAATACGAGTCGGCCAAGGCAAGAGCGAAGGTCAATCAGCAGCAACTCAAGCAGATTCGTGACCTTGAAAAAAGGATCGCCGAAATCAATAAGTTGCAGATGGCGAACCGAAATGCACTAGCAGGGCTAGGCTCGCCTGGAACACTCTACACGGCTCAAAGAAAGAGATGGGGCAAGTTGCACGCTGAAAAGATGAAAGTGCTAGAAGAGCAATGCCGAGAATTCTCCGCTCTCTCGAACGGACTCATCAGGGCCGACATTAAAGGCAGTGTAGACATCGGCCTCTTAAAGGCAAATCTTAAAACGGCATTTGCCACTCTGAACATCAGAGAGCAAAAACTCGATGAAATCTGCAAATGCGTCGTCGGAGCGCCGGACCCTATCATTGCGTGGAATAGCATCGTTGAAGAACTGGAAAAACTGACGCTTCACCAGGCCAGCACGGACCCATTGCCTGCGACGACGGCGCTGGACGCCTGCGGCTTCGTCAGAACCGAAAAGGCGCGCCTCGCCGCAGGTTTAGGCGCCGCTCGATGGCTTGACCTATCGCTCACCGAACTGGAGTTTAATCCGATATTCGAATACTGCACGAACAAAGGGACGAATGAGTACATCGCTTTTGCGGATGCCTCAGCAGGTCAGCAGGCAACGGCGCTCCTAACGGTGTTATTGAACCAACCGGGCGCGCCTTTGGTGATTGATCAGCCAGAAGATGACGTCGATAGTAAAATGAGTTCCGATATTGTTCAGCAGATATGGAGCGCTAAGACGAGACGCCAATTGCTATTTGCGAGTCATAACGCAAACTTCGTCGTAAACGGAGATGCGGAGCTTGTAATCTGTTGCGACTACGTGAGGGCTGGCGATCAAACAGGAGGCAAGATAAAGGCATCGGGCGCAATCGACAACGGCGTTATTAGAGATGAAATCACCACTGTAACTGAAGGAGGTAAGGAGGCATTCAAACTTCGCAAGGAAAAGTACGGTTTTTAGAAAACTATCCCAGGCGGGGCACTTGTTTATACCGTCGGTGCGCAACATCAGCGCCTGCACCGGCGGGATACACGGATGTGCGCGAGGCTGGTGATGATCACGGCCCAGCGCCAGATCGAGGCGGATACGCATTCTGTAGACGTGCATCGTCAACTGCAAATCTGGCATCCCGGTCGGCGTTCGACGACTAGTGCTTCAAAAACTGCGTTCTCAACATCTAGCACCAACAGGTTGGCGTTGGGACCCCGGTAGGATTCCTGGCCGAGTTCCAGCATCGCCACGTGCGCCGCCAGATAGCCGATGACGGCCGTGACCGATGCGAGCAACCCCTCGCCCCGCTCGAATTTTTTATTGGCATCGAGCAAGCACCCGTAGCATGACTGCTCCGGATCGGACGGACGGCGGATATGGATCATGCCGCCGTAACGCTGGCGGCCGTCGAACGCCGCCGCTTGGATAACCGGGATGCGCGCGGTGACGGACCGGCGCTCAGCCGCCAGGCGCGCGGGGGTGGTGTTCGCGCAGGAAATCACGAGATCTGCGTCGTGAAACAACCGCGCGCATGCAGGCGCTTCAACCGGCTGGTGGATGGCGCGCACCGTTCCGATCCGCCGCCGTGACAGAAAATCGGCCAACACGCGCGCTTTTGGCTGGCCAAGGTCGGCTTCGGTGGCGAACCAATACGGTCCCAACTGTTCCGGTTCCACCACCTGCAGATCGATGATGGTGATAACGCCCACGCCCGCGGCGTGCAGCCCCAAGGCGGCGTTCATGCCCACGCGTCCAGCGCCAACCACGAGCGCCTGGGCGTGCGCAAGCCGCTCCTGTGCGCCCCGGCCTAACGCTGGCGCCTGTCCCGCATAGAATCGCCCGTTATTGTTGCGCGCCATGCACCGGCCCCGTATCGATGTGGATAAGCTCGGCGGCAGAGCACCGCTCCCCGGCGCAACTCACCGTTTGGCGGATGTACGGGCAACGGCTGCACGTCGGCACCAGATTCTTGCGCAAAACGATGGAAGCGTTCAAAAGATCGTCCGATTCGAGCTTCAGCGACATCGGGTACTGCTGCAGGAGGTCATAGGTGTTCGCCAAGAGGAAAATGGTCCACCGGCGCATGGCGATGCACTCCGGTTCGATAGCGATCTCGCGCATATGGATTGCGCCGGTCAAAAGCGCCAGGCGGCGGTGGATGCCGTTGCACCGCCGGATCGCCCCCGGAATCTCTTCTTCTATAAGGAGGCGGATGGCCGGGGTGAGTTCCTGCGCTTGCAGGATGTCGGCATCGGCGTGTTCGTCCTGCGCGCCGCCGACCCGGCCCGCTAGCCATCGCATGAATTCCCGTTGCGAACGCCGCTCGCGCGCCTGCTGGTGAACCGTGGTGGAACGCGCGGACCAGTGGAACTGGTATTCCGCCATCGCGTCGTTCATCCACGAACCGGCGGAAGTGGCAAGGTGGCGCAACGGCGGCGCCACCATGAGGAACACCAGCATGATTCCCATGGAACCGAGAATCGCGAGTATGAAAAGGTCGATGATGTCCATATATGAAGAAGCTCCCTTATGGCGGCGGACCGGCTTTCCTGGCCCGCCGCCGCGTGGTGGATCAGGAAAAGATCGATACGGGGCCGACGCGATATTCCGTTGTCGTATCCCGCAAATCGACCATGACGCCGTCTTCGCAGAATTTCCAGATATCGCCCGTGCGCTTCAACAGGCGGTCTGTGCGTTCCGCGCCGAGCAAACGCTTCAAGGTCGCCGCGCTTACATACCGTGGCGAGCCGAGCGGCAGCTCGATTTCGATGCGTTCGCCGCGGACGAGATCGGCCCCGAAGATGCGCGAAAATGATCCCGTGGCGTGGTCTACGGCGTACGTTTGTTTGGGCGGCAGCGGGTGCAATGGCTGCGCCACTACCGCACGTGCGTGAAATGGCAGCGGCAGGGTGACCGCCGCCGGTTTAGCCAGTTCCCGGCGTCTCCAGAGCGGCAGAAGCGTCGCGGCGGAGGCCGGAATCGGCTGTGGTTCGGTTGCGATTGGTTCTTTGATCGTTAGTGTTTTCATGGTTGGTTTTCTCCTTTTAATAGCGATTCGAGCGAATCGATGTCATAGCGGTTCTGTTCCAACCCTTGGCGCGCGGCTTCCAGGTTGGCGAGCGCCACGTGCAGGTGGCGCGTTTCCACCAGGCTGTCCGTCAGGGTCATGGTGCGGCGGACTTCGGCTTCGGCCTGGCGAAGTTCGGTTTCGGCGCGCAGGGCTGCGCCCAGGGCGTTCGTCGCATGCGCGACGGCGAGCGGATTCACGGCTGGGCGGGCTGGCGCGCTTGGCGGCGGCGGTGGTGGTGGCGGCGCGGCGCGCTTCGGTTCCCGCAGCGCGCGATACCCGAAGTAGCCGATGGCGAGCATGAGCCAGATCACGACGAGCGCCATGATTTTTGGCGCGCCGGCGGCTTGCGGCTTTGCGGCAAATGGTGGCGAAAAATCGCCAGATGGCAATTGATACATAACGTTGGTCTCCTTGTTCTCCATCACCAAAAAAGGAGCCTGACCCATAGCGGGCAGGCTCGAAAGTAAAGAGCTAGGTTGACTGGAGGACTTTGCTCACCTCCTCCAGCTTTTGGAGCTGGCGACGGGCTTGTTTCAATTCCTCTTCTTGCTTCGCCACGTCGCTCCTCAATTTGTCGATCTGGTCGAGCACGACTTCCACCGGGGTCTTCTTCTTCCACGGCTTCCGTCCTGCGCTTGCTGCTGCGGCTGGCTGCCCGCTTGGCGGCTCAGCCTTCTTTACTGCCATTGGGATCTCCTTTCAGGTCTGGGTTTGCGTTACAGTCGGTTTGGCTTGCCACCCACGCTTCGAGCTTGCGGATGGCTTCACGCTTCGCGGGAAGCTCCACGTGCGTGTAGATCGAATTCACGTCTTCGCCGCTCGAATGGCCCATGAGCGCCTTGCGAATTTCCTGCATGACGCCTGCTTCCATGAGCCGGGTATTGAACGTGTGGCGAAGATCGTGGAAGCGGTAATAGCGGATGCCAGCGCGGCGGATGGCGGTCTTCCAGGCGGTCTTGATCTGAACGATCGGATCGCCCTGGAAGGTGAAGACGATCCCGCTTTCCTCGCGCATGGCGGCGAAAAGGGTTGCCACGCGGCTGGTGAACGGGATCTCGCGCCCTTCGCCCCCGGCGGTCTTCGAGTGGGTCACGGAAAGCAAATTGCGTCCCCAGTCGATGTGCTCCCAGCGTTCAGCGAGGAGTTCGCCGCGGCGCATGCCGGAATCGAGCGCGGTGATCACGATTCGCCGCAGATGTGGCGCGGCGGCCTCGATGAGCTTGGCTTCGTCGGCGACCGGCAGGATCACGCGCGGCTTCCGGCGCTCCGGAACCATCCGCACCCTGGCGAGCGGATTCGCGAACAGCATCCCCTCGTCCGCCGCCCAAAAGAGGATGTGGCGCAGCGCTTCCAGGTCCCGGTTGATGGTGGTGTCGGTGACGTTCTTTGCGGCGTGGCGCTGGCGGCGGTAGTCGGCCACCAGGCCCTTGTGGATGCGCCCGATCGGCATATCACCCCAGTACGGGAGCAAGAGTTTCAGGCGTTCGATGTGCCATGGCTTCGCATCTCCGTTTGCCAGAAATTTGGCGGCGAGATCGGCGAAGGCCACCTTGGGATCAGGGTTGGCGACGTGGTGGCGCTTCAGGTTCAGTTCGTCCCGGAAGCGCCGCTCGATGGTTTCGGCTAGCTTGCGGTTGCCAGTGCCGGTCGATTGCGCGTGGCGGAGGCCGTCCATGGAGATGTAGCTCCAAAAGACGCCCCCCCGTTTGTAGAGACTCAAAGAGTTATCCCTCCTTTCTGCTGCTGGCAGATGAGCCAGCGGATGATCTGATTGCGGTAGAAGATGAGTTTCCCGGCGGGCGAAAGCCGATGACACGGCAGCCCGGCCGGAAGATACTTTTGGCGCACGGTCCATGCCGAGCACCCGATGAGTTTGGCCGCCGCTCGGATCGAGAGCGGCTCCCCCAAGAGGTCGGCGACCGCGTCCTGCGGCTGCGGGCAATGCTGCGGGTACACCTGCCCGGGGTCGGATGCTCGTAAAGCCAATGAATCCGCGCCGTACGGCGGAACGGGCAAACCCGACCTCCGTAGGACATTCGCGGTCCGGGTGCGCATCAGCGCCTCCTCCCGCCGTCGTCCTCGCGTCGGCGTTTCAGAAGTGTGTAGATCGCCTCCCGGAACCATCGCGGGAGCTGGGACCAGGCATACCAGAGGACGGCAAGCAAGATGACATCGGCAATGACGACTGGATTCCGACTCGCTTCATGGAGTAATGCGACAATGGCGGTGACGGATGCTGCAACGAGAATCGATCCGGGGAGGATGCGCAACAGGAGTTCGAGGAGCGGCGCCCAGAGCGGAACCTTTGGCTGTGGCGTCGAGAAATCCCGGCTGCCGCACTGCGAGCACGCCATCGCATTCCGAGGGTTGATGTGCTTGTGAGCGCAGATTTTGACGTTATAGCTCCTGCCGCAGAAATTGCAGAAGAGCGGCTCCCCGGCGGTGATCTTGTTGCAGTTGTAGCAATATCTCATGCGGTCAATCCAAGAGGTTTTTCTGGGCGTCGCCCGGCGGGCGCAGCCAGATAGCGGACCAGAAACCCGATTGCGCAATTTCCTCGAAGTTGGCGAACCAGAATATTTTTTCGGTGACGTTCGCGGTCGCCACCCGAAGGGATTGCATGCGCTTCACGGAGTTCGCGATCACGAGGACCCGGAACTGGCCGTAGCCGAACTGCTTCGCGAAATTTCCCCCGATGGCGTATCTGAGATACGCTCCGACTTTTTCCTTCCAGACGGTCCGGCTTTCATGTCCCAGATCGACTTCTAGGAATGCCGCAATGGTTTTGCCGTTGGCGGCGATCTCGCAATACCCGTCGGGAATGAGCGAAAGGCCGGATTCGAGTGATTCATGGAATGCAATCCACTGCACGAGTCTCCGGGCTGGGTCGCACTTCAGCACCGTGTACACGTCGTTGATCCGCAATTGGTGCATCACGAAGAAATCCGCGACGAGCGCCTCATCCGCTTTCCGCCGTGGTCCGCGAAAGGGAACCTCAACGAGCTTTGCGCCAGTGGGCGAGAGCGCATACAATGCCTTGCCGCCGATCGTGCCCACGAAGAATCTGCGAAGGAGTCCGGCGCGCGTGAGCGCCAGGAGCCGCACGTTCGCGCGCGTCGTGGAGGTGAATCCGGCAGCGTGCTTCGCCTGCTCACGGTCCACTACGCGCATGGTGGCGAGTTCCCGCAAGAGCTGCCGGTCGCGTTCCTGCACGATGATGCCTTTCCGGTTATTCCCAGTCATTGAGCGCCTCGCTCGGCGCGCGTTGCGCCACCGCTTGCCGCGCCTGGATTTCCGCCTCGATATCGCTGCGCTTGCGCGCCCACCGCGCGCGTGACCGGGCGTAGAGGTCGGCGGGGTCGGCTTTCGGCATCTGCACTGTGGGCACGATGCCTTCCGTCCATGCGGCCGAACCGGATTTCACCACCATGTGTCGGCGCGGCAGGTTCTTCAAGCGTTCCGCGAGCGCCTTTCCGCCGTCCAATGCATTCGCGATCACCTGGGCGTCGGGACTCGACAACTGGAAAAAGACGTGCGTCCCGACCGCCAGGATCGCCGCGCGCATCTCCGGCGGATACTGGTCTAGATACTGGTTGGCCGAAACCATCGAACCCCCGAACTTCCGGGCTTCACTCAACATCGTTTCCATCTCGCTGCCCTGCGCCACGAGGTTCTGCACCTCATCGGCGTAAAGCGTGAAGAGCGTTCGGTTGCGCCGGGCGAACAAGGCGTTCTTGATGGCGGTGAAAAGGAGCGCGGCCAACGTTGGCGATTGCTCCCCGAGTTTCCCCTTGTGCAAGTTGAGGACGATCCAGGCCCCGGCGTCCAAGGCCGTGAGCAGCGAAAATGTGGAGTATTGGCCTACGATGTGCCGGAATCGCGGATCGGCGGTAAAGGCCGTCGTCTTATTGAGGATCGGCTCCCGCATGACCGCCTGCATCGCCTCGCTTTGAGTGCCATACCGGAGTTCGAAGTATTGCCGGACTTCCGGGTTCGCCGTTCGCTTGAGACATCCGGCGCGGAAGGCGGCATGCGTGAGGAGCGGGGCGAGTTCGAGGAGCGTCAGGTCGCATTCGGCGAGCACATAGAGCGCGTTACGCAACAGTTCATCCGTGCGCGCGCCGAAGCTATCCAGCTTCCACCGCCGTCGCAGCACTTCCGCGAATTCCGCGATCTGCACGAATCTCGCGGACGCATCCGGCGATTCGAGCGGGTTCATGCCGACCGAGACTTCCGGGTCGGCGGGATCGATGACGATCAGGCGCCCGCTCAAATCCTCGTGGCTTTTCGCTTCCTCATCTGCGATGCATCCCAAAATGAATGGCGTGCCGTCGCCGTGCAGATCGAAGTAGAGGAATCCGTGGCGCGACTGCACGTCCTGCGCTGCGCAATATCGGAGGGCGGACGATTTGCCCGTGCCAGTCTTCCCCAGGAGCGCGATGTGTTCGGCGCGTTTGCTCTGCGGGATGGCGATCCGCCCCTGCGTTTCGCCGTCCGGTGAGATTTTGACGCCGAGATCGAGCGCGGTCGCTTCCGGCACGGCGCGCGGCTGCCGCCGCGATCCGTTCCAGAGCCGAACCAGCAACCGTTCGAGGTATTCGATCATGGCTAGAGGGTATGGGCGAGGGTGAGCGGAACGGTAACAAGCGCGGTTCCGCCCTGGTCGCGGCCGAGATGCACCGGACAGCACAAGTCCTTGATTTCACGAAGGAAACCGGCGGTTCTCTCGTCACGTGAAGTTCGTGATCAGCACTTCCTTGTAGCGCTTGCCAGCTTTTTGCTGGGCGGTGTATGCGAGTTCGATTTCGCGAAAATGGAAGCGCCGGAACAACGAGCGGACTTCCGGCACGTCATTCAGCGACAGCACGAATTTGCCTTTGATGGCGGCGAGCCGTTCTTCCAGTTTCCGGAAATCATCTTCGCCGAACGTGAAGCGGTACAGGTTGCGTCCCCAGTAGGGTGGGTCGCAATAAAAGAGGGTGGCGGGGCGGTCGAAGCGCGCGAGGATCGTCTCGTACGGCAGGTTTTCGATCTGCACGCGCGTCAACCGCTCATGTGCCACTTCGATCATCTTTGTGAGGTTTCCCGGATTGAAACTCCGGGGCGCATCCACCGAATACGCGTACCGAGGATTCCGGACAAGGCCAGCGTAAGCGTTTTTCTGCAAATAGAAAAAACGCGCTGCGCGCTCAATGTCCGTGAGCGCCGCCGGATTCTCCGCCTGGAAAAGCCCGAACCATTCCCGGCTCACCAGAATGAACTTGAGGTACCGCAGGAACTCGGCGTCATGCTTCTGGCAAACGCGGAAGAAATTCACGATATCGTGATCGAGATCGTTCAGAATCTCCGCCTTCGACGGTTTTTTGTGAAAGAGCACCTGAGCCCCTCCCGCGAACGGTTCCACGTAGGTTACGTGCAGCGGCAACAACGCGATAATTTGTTTCGCGATTCTGTTCTTCCCGCCGATGTAGCTGAGAGGTCCGCTCACGGGAGGTGACGCATGAGTTTCCATGGACGTGCCGGGGTACGACTATATCCGGAGCGTCAGGGTAAGCCTATCAATCGGATGAATGTTGAAAAGGCACACGGATATGCGCGCCGCGCAAATGGTCGTGCGCTAGTGCGTCGCATCGGGAACGTTGCTTTAGGCCCGATGCGTGAATCAACCGAAATGGTATTTAATAACAATGATGGCGATCCCGAGCAAATTGGTGTGTGCGGCTGGTGAGCACTATGTCGCGTACCAGCTGTCATCTCGCGGGTATATCGCCGCCCTGACCCGCGAGGGCGCACCGACGGCGGATATCCTGGCCAGCAATCTCTACGCAACGAAAACGCTCGCGATCCAGGTTAAGACGACAACCTGGGCAATGAGAACGCGGGGACGCGGCGAAGACAAACACCCTTACGAACTCCAATTTCCCCTCGGGTTTCGATCCGCGAAACAGAGAGCGGATAATCTGGTTTTTGCGTTTGTCGACCTCCACGATTACGACGGCAAAGAACCTGACGTCTACCTCGTTCCTTCAGCGTTCGTGTGCGAGTATTGCGCCCCGTGGATCGCGAATGCGGAGGGACAACTAGTCCGCTTTCATATCGATATCGAAGCAATGGAACGGTTCAAGAACAACTGGGCCATGGTAGAAGAAAAACTCGGGCCGTGGGATGCGCCGGAGCACTAACCAATGAGTTCGCAAGAACTATATCTCGGGCTTGATCCCGGCGGCAACAGCGGGTCCAGCCAGTTCGCCTAGGCGATTCTCTCGGGAAATCAATTGCCGCTAGCGGTGCTATGCACCGGCATCGTCCAACGCGCAAAAGGCGCCGCGGATGTTGTCGCCGAACTGCTTGACGGACTCCATGACGAACTTTCGCTCGTAGCCGCCGGGATCGACGCCCCGCTCTTCTGGCAAGCGGCTGGCGATAGAATGGTCGACCAGATGGTGCGGAGCAAGATCAGTCAATGCGGTGCGAGTTCGTCAACGGTAAATAACGTCAATTCTATGCCTGGTGCCTGCGTTATCCAGGGCATGATGGCGGCGATGCTATTGCGAAAAACCTACTTGAACATTGCCCTCACTGAAAGCCACCCCAAAGCTCTGCTTTCGCTGCTCGGAAAACGCCGTGAGAGCACATCCCTCACCGACCTTCCCGCATATTTCACCATCGCCACACCGAAGGCAATGAGTGAAGACGAGCGCGATGCCGCGTTGGGAGCGCTGGCGGCTTATGCCATGAGCGCTTCACTGAACGGATGGCAAGATCTTTATCCCCACGAAATGGACGCGATCACGCCACTTGACCCGCGGCCGGGATATTGGATGCCCTGGTAGCCGAGCCTTTTTTTGAATCACTCACACTGCTTTGCGTCAGGCGCACAAAAACCAGCCTTGCAGGATCGTATCCCGCCGCGATAATGGATGGGTCAGTGTTACAACTCCATCTTTGTATCTGGTACGAGAGCGGCCGTCACTGCGGCACATGCTTCGATTTGATGCGTAAGCACCGAGATCAAGTCATCGCAAGTTCGAGCCAGCGCCTGAGGTAGGGCACTATCATATACACGGTTACGTACCGCGACCTCACGAAACGGCGATACGTAAGGAAAATCAAGGCTTTTCTGGCCGACGGTCAAGTTCGAGGTCACGATTTCGACCAACATGCGCTTTTGTTCGGGAATCGCCAATTTGTAAAGCAATGGCGTGCTCTGTACGAGTTCGAGGAATTTTTGCAGGGTGACCGGAGCCTTGCCGCTGTCATGCTTCACGGACTCCAATTGTTCCTCGACTGATCGCCGCTCAAACAGCAGGACTTTCTTGCGTTCCTCGAACAGTTCCTTGTCGATCGTTTGATCGAGGTAGGCGTCTGTAAGCCGCCCCAAGCGGTCGGAAAGCTGTTGCAGCTTCATGTTGCCCATCGTGACCTGGCGGTCCTTTTCAGCCACCCAGTCCTGCTTCAGGCGTTCCGTTGCCATGCGGAGGTAGTCTATCTCCGCACCGGTGAACGATAGCTGTGCGAGGGAATGCTCCACAAAATCGCTTACCCGGTCCTCACGAACCGTTTTCGTGGGGCATACGCGCGTCTGGCAGCGATAGTACACGTGTCCCTTCTGGAGTTCGCCAATCAAGGCGTACCCGCACTCATTGCACCGGATGAGCCTTCGGAACAGAAATCGATGACGCTTTTCCCGCGCGTTGAGGCGACGATCCCGCACGGCTTGCACCGCCTCAAAGAGCCGCTTGGAGATCAACGCCTCATGCTTTCCCTGGTACGTTTCTTTGGTCCGTCTGACGCGGATCACGCCCATGTAGAAGGGATTATTGAGGATGGTGGAGAGCCCGGTTCGCGTTACGCGGCCACCGGCATGGTTGCGCAGGCCCATACGGTACAGTTCGTCCACCAAAGACAGGATGGTAGACGTTCCGTTGGCGTACATCTCGAATGCCTTCTTCACGAGCGGCCCTTTGATCGGATCGATGGTTTTTAGCTTGCCGCCGCCATTGTCACGATAACCTAGGGGCGCTTGCAGCGGGTATATTCCCTGCTTCAGGCGGCCATAGATCCCCTTTTTCGTCTCCTCCCGGAGATTGCGGATGTAGTCTGCGGCCACCACGGCCTGGATGTCAGCCGAAAGCCGGCCGCCACGGGAGTGGAGATCAAGCGCCTCATTCGCGAAATGAACTTCGATACCGTCGTCAATGGTTTCTCCGAGATCGGACCAATCCTTCAAATTTCGCGCACTCCGGTCGATCTTGTGAATGATGACGCCGTCCGCCTCTCCGTGGCGAAGTAATCTGAGCATCCGGTTCCACACCGGCCGGCCGCTCTTCGCAGCCGTCTGTTGCTCTTCGAACCATTCGGTGATCGTGAGATTGAACTTGGCGGCATAGCGGGAAATCGCGTCCCGCTGTTCCTGGAGCGAGACGCCGCGTTCGCCTTGGCGCGGCGTGGAAACACGAATGTATCCACAGTAGTGTTTCATTCCTTTGATAGTTTTTTGTTTTGGAACCGACCTTTATGTAAATCGTATGGGCGAACGGATGCGGCGTCAATCGATTGATCCGGCGCAGGTGCATCCACCATGTGGTCTTCCATAATTTGCCACGCTAAAAGAAGATATCGATCAAAATTCTCTTTGGCGATGATCAATTCTTCATCGCTCAGATTTGGATATAGGCTCCTGAGTTCCGGCGGTATCTCCATGCCACCAGCCTAAGGCACCGCGTGTAGCTCGCAAAGGCAAGGTAAGTTGCGGTCACCGCAAACTGGCCGGTCTTTCTTTTGCCCATTCGCGGGTCCATCATCAACCGGTTATGAAAACGATTGAGAGCATTTTTGAGGTGGTAACTGACTGGCTCCGGGATTTAGTCCTCGGGATGATCGGCGACGGCATCAAGGGCCTTCTACAAAAATTGTTGAAGCGAAAATGCCGGAAACGGTCGCCTGGCCGTCCGGAAGATGAGGACGCAACGGAATAGGGACAGGCGGGCATCCACCCGCTACACACAGAACGTGTACATGGGCGGATAAGCGAATACCGATTGGAAAGCCAGAACTGTGGATTCATCTTGTCTCGAAAGTGGCTGGAATTTGCGCCCCGCGCAAAATGAATGTTCTAGCCGAGCTTGTCATGGTTGGTAAAGTTAATGTGAAAGGTCGAACGGCGAACAGCGCACATCTAATTACAACCATGAGCCAAGATATGGGGAACTATCTCAGGGTGCACCGTCGAAGAGCCAGACTCACGCAGCAGGAGCTAGGAAAGCTCGTCGGCTACGAACGGCCTTGGCAAATTTCGCGACATGAGCGCTCGAAAGCGATTCCTCCGTTTTTGATTGCGCTCGCGTATCAGGCGGTCTTCGGCACTCCAGTTTCTGAGATTTTCCTAGGCATCCATGTGACCGTCGTGCAGGTGGTCGAGAAGCGAATCGCGGAATTGCAGGCCGATCTGGAAGCGAAGGGCGGGACACTTTCCGAGGATCAAGCGACGATCCAGAAGATTCAATGGCTAACAAAGCGGAACAAGCGATAGCCAGCAGTTCGCGGGTGCTGGCGCTCGAAATCCGGCTGAGCCTGTTTGGGTTCGCTATCGTCGAGGGCAAAACCGTGCTCGATTGGGGCGTCCGCAGGGCATCTGGCCACTTATCGCCGACATTCGCGCGGAAGAAGCTGGTCCCACTTCTCGATGCGTACCAGCCCGCAATTATCCTGATCCGGCCTCCAAAGATGGGAACAGCAGCCAGCGCGGCAGCGTACATACAAGCAGTCCGCTCCGAATCCCTGCGGCGCTCGGTTGAGGTGCAGATCATACGGCGAAGTGCTGTCGAGCAATTTTTCGCGGAACGCGGTTGCACCAACAAGCACGCGATTGCCAAGCTCGTATTCGAATGGTTCGATGACATACCCTTCGCACCGCCGCCGCAGCGCAGGCCATGGGATCGGGAAGCATATACCACACCTGTATTCGACGCTCTGGCGATAATCACGGCCATGGTTGCGACTTGATGGAATTGCGTTTCCTTCGGCGGCCCTTCAAAACTCGGCGAAAAGATCGCACGGGATCCGCCAGTGAATCCTTGAAGGGCCACCGAAGCAAACCTGACTTAGCATTCTCAAGCGGGGGTAGACTAAGCGTGTCATTGCATTACGAGCGACACCAATTCCGATTTCCAACCCGGCGATTCCGCGCGGCCGTTTAAGAACAGCTCCGATGGGCAAGTGGTCTTCTGGTTAACTTCTCGGTGGCCGACAATGCCCGTAATAGGTACACGCCGATAGTGCGTCAGAATGATTGACGCGACGGCGCGAAGCTCGTTTGCCGAAGGGCGTCTTTCCTCATAGTCGTTATCGAGAACAATCGCAATGCTCCGGCAGTTCACATCCCAATTTCCAGCATGCCAGCCGATCTCTGAATCCCTGAGCAGCCGCTCCGCGCGACCATCCCCGCGGACAATCCAATGATACGGCCAGAATACTTGTTTTCCTGCCCTCACGTGGCCGGAGGAGATCGGCTGCCCCTTGAGGGTGGCATCGCACTCCGATTTGGGGTCCGCAAAGTACGGAGCGTACAAGCGAATCAGTTCCACGGCAGAGAGCCGTTCCGGAGTGAGGCCGGGCCGCATACTCGTGTGATGGATAATCACCATATCGACCGGTTTTCTCTCGACATCACCCTGATAGCCGGCGCCCAAACAGATGCGATTGGTTCGGAGGCGATCTTCGAAGAAACTGTATAGCTCTGCTTTGCACGCCTCTTGGATGTCCCGGCGTTCCGCATCAAGAGATTTCGTGAACGCCTGCAGTTCGGGAACGACAGAGAGATACCAGGCCGGTGACTGAAACCTGCCCTCCCATTGTGACTCGTACGTTTTCAATTGTCTCAACGGGTCGTTCGACACGTTGCGAAAGATGGCGGCGGGTGTTTTGGTCGACTATGGCAATAATCATACCGGCAGGTTCGTCTTGCGGCAAGTCGCGATTGGTTGGAAGTTACTTTGGGCGACGTGGGCGCTTGCCTTTGGCCACTTGAGCAAGCACATCGCTCCAGACCTCGGGAAAGCTGTGTCCCATGTATCGCTTCTTTTGCGGAACATCGAACTCGGCCATGCTCTCGAAGATATTGACGGCTGCCACGAGGGTTTCAATGAGTTGTTCACGCGTCCCGAACCGCTGAAACCAGAAGCCCCATACCATCTTGATATCCCCGAGATTGACTCGGTTACCGGCGCGGCTCGCGATCCGTTCGGCGCGCGAGAGAAGCCGCCGAGATCGATTCTTCTCTCCACGTTCGACATAGATCTTCCCGAGGATCATCTCGCCGTGAGCGTCATCGCGGCCGAGGTGCATCAGCCGAGCAATTGCTATTGATGCCAAGATCCAGCGCCGTACCTCGTCGTATTCCTTGGGGCCAACTCGATGAAGGGAGCTGCCAAGGTCCGCGCAGGTTGCCTGGACGCTGTTGTAATCCCTCACGATCAAGTACGACTCCAACGCTGCCCCATAATCATCGACTGCCTCCTGATACTGCCGTTTTTTTGTGAGGTACCCCGCGCGACGGAAGGCCAACTGACCGGCGGCCGCCTGATCGCCGCCGTTCTCTGCATATAGCCGGGCTTTCCGAAGGGAGGCTTCGACCGCCTTATCAGAATGCGTCCCTGTCGAGGAGCGTTGGTACGCCCACGCGAGCGCGAGATGATACCGCGCCTTCAGCGCGTAGTTGGGCGTATTCCTGAGAAGCTGGGCGCTTTCTAGCAATGACTTTCGAGCGGCCGGATAGGCTCCAAGTCGAAACAGCACGTCTACAGCACTCAGTCTGGCAAGGAGCCGAAGGGTCGAGCTGTATCGGTTATCCTCCGTCATCTGCATCAGTATTCCGTAGGCGTTTGCGCCATCAGCATGCTGCGCCTCTTGACGTTTTAGCCGGCCCTGGAAGAACAACCACTGTGCCCGCACATAGGCCGTAGCAAATCTCAGAAGTTCGCGCCGGTTCGTCGTCCCCGCTGCCCGCGCCGGGGTCAGTTGCAAGCGTTTGCCTGCCTCCGATTTCGAAACGTCAAAGCGAATGCTCAGAGGATCTACTTGAAGGCGGTAAGGACCGGCCCACTTTTCTTTTGCCTGAACGAGACCGATGCGCGTTATTTCCGGAGCGGCCAAGTAGCGCCCCAGATAGGTGGAAATGTGGTGTCGAGGTTTTCCCTTCCATCGCGGAAGTCGGCCGACTTCGCTCAATTCGACCCACGCTGAATCCAGCGAACCGCCACTTCGCCGTAGCGCGAGTAACGCCAGCCACTCGAAGCGCATTGGTTGTTTCCTCCGAAACAACCACGGGCCATCGCCGAACCGAAGATTTTCGAACTCAAAAGAAACCAGCAGATTTTTCATGGCGCAATTCTGCAATTGTTGAAAGTGTAGATGACATGAATGCTGACTTGCAATCGGAGTCAATGCAAAAATGCGATTGAGGGCGTGCATTGGATCGACAGTACAACAAACGACGCGAATGGTCGAAGCCAGAATCGCGCACGCTAGTCTTCTGTTTGCCTCTCTTCTACAATCCGGACGCCGCTGGCACGAGTGTCGCCATCGAACCGGAAAAGTTCGCTGAGACGGAGCGTGAGATTCGCCGCAACTTCGCCGGATATTCCCGCTTCCCGATCACTGGTTGGTATCGTGACGAAGCCACCGGCGAAGAATTTGTCGATCATCTGTTGCGGTTCGAGGTGGACGGTAGCTTTACTGGCGAGCAACTCGAATATTTGAAGCGCTGGAAGCGAGAACTTGAGGAGCGATTCGCGCAGCGGGCAATCTACTTCAAGTTCACCAGCCCAGAGACGTGCTGGTGAAAAAGTCCTCGCCATGGCCCGAATTCTGATTATCGATGCTGACCACGGCCACGCGGCCAATTTAGCTGCCGAGCTTCGACGGCGTTTCCACTCCGTGACACTCCTTTCACCCGTGGCCAGCCAGCGCAATCAACAGGGGATCGCGGCGATGTCCTCCGACATCGCGCGCAACGATCTGTTCACGGCGGTATCTGAGGCAGAAATCGTGGTGGTGAATATGACGACAGATAGCCGGGGTGAATGGGATCTCTTGCGGGATATCTGCCAGACTGCTGGCTCGATCAATTTCGGGCCTCCGGTGCTGGCGTTTTCACACGTCAATCGAGGCGCGTCGGCGAGGCTGCGAGCTAAACATGTGGGCGCGCGCCTAATCTATGTTTGATCGATTGACGCGTATCCTCGAAGAAATTGATTTTGTGTTGGCGGAGCGAAGGGAACTCGCGGCCGAAGGACCGCGGTTCTGCATTGTTCACCAGACTCGCGGCGCGTGGCTCGGAGCGCACGAGCTTCGCGTCGGTTGTCTGCCGGGAGAGGAACTATCGGGTGTTTTGCTGTTGTACGAGGAGCGCGAACTCCAACTGCGCCTTTCGCCGGCGGAAGCGGCACTCTTCAATTTCTTGGCGTGGCGCCGAGTCGCCCAGACCGCAAGTCAAATTGAACGGAGCATGCAGAGCGATCCGTTCTGCGCAGGGCAACGTCTTCGGGCGCGGTCATCGAACCGCCGCAGCGCGCAATTCCACCGGACAAGCATCAAGACCTACGCGCAACGGATCAAGGCGGCGCTCGCGCTGGCCTTTGCCGAGGCCGGTCTGCCTCTCGACCCGGCGAAAGTGATGATCACCCAGCGGACCGTCGGCAATGAGGTGACCTACGCCATTCGGGCGCGCGTCGAGTGGCGTCATGCGGCAGGGTGACGCCTTCAGGAAGAGGCGACCGAGGGGTACAATTCAAGACGGGTCCGGGGCGCTTGCAAAGCGAAGCACGTCGAATGGCGCTCAAGAGCGATCCCAAGCGATCCGTAGCACATTCACCCGGACCCGTTGCTCTTTGGCACAACGAGGTTTACGATATGTCGCGATACCACCCGGGCTCTTTCATTAAAGCCGTTTTCGAGGATGAAAAGAGCGGGGAATCCGAATGGATGTTTGCGAAGGTGGAGCGCGCCCATGACGCGTTACGGGTGATCTTCGGACGGGTGGAGAGCGAACCGATAGCATCGCCGGATTTGAAGCTCGGCATGGAACTCGCGGTGAGCTATGACAACATCCGAGACCACCGCACGCCCACGTCGTTTAACCGTCGTAACGGCATCCATACATGCCATTCACGCTCACCATCTGCGAACGCGGAAACTCGTGGCGGGGCGCGGTCCGGTCATCAGCAACCACAAAAGCCGCGCGCCGCCGCCGAATCGGAATTGGTCGATTACGTCCGCCGGAATTGGAACGCCGAGATGGAAGGCGAGGGCCCCCCGGACGATGGCCAGGGAATGGTGGATCGGTACTTCGAGCATGTTCTCGAAGCATACGAGATCACCGAGAGTTCGGGCGCCCCGCCTAGTGTCGCCCAGAGATCCCTCTCGTTTTGAGGGCTTTATTTTTCTCAAAAGCCGCGCGATGCCGGTCCCGAGATTGCACTCCCATACCGTCCAATAATGCTCGCCTGACGCTCGCAGGTCGCGTTTCGTACGCGTGTCCCGCGCTACGTTACGCGACTTTTCCGCTCCCAGCATTCCCGATTCTCGGCAGGCATCCTGCTCCTCTGACAGCCGTGCCAATGCCGGAAACAACCGCTTTACAGACACCGCCGAACGGATCTTGCGGATCACGAGATCCGGCTTCCCGGCAATGTTACCCGAATCGAACGCCAGATGTTTTGAGCCCTTCGGCGAGCCTGCCTCCAATCTTGTATATGACAGTCATTCTCCCCTCCGTGGCATCACTCCTGTTTCTGGGCCCCTTGAAGTTGAAGATTCCTACCTCATCGCGTGGACCGAGTGATGCAACGGCGGGGTGGCGGTCGGACTCGGAAACGGCGCGCAGGGTAAAAAGGTCGCCGGAACGCGACCGAACGGCCAGGTTCACCCTATCATGGCGTAATGGCACAATTTCGGAAACGACTCCGACTACATCGCTTGGCCACGGATCCGATTGTTGGCCAGCAAGCGCTTCATGGTACGCGGGGCATGCCGGGCGATACAAGCACGTACCGCAGATGTTTGCCTGCGGGTTCCCGAGCCGCTGCGCCGCGTCAAATCCACCTGACGCGAGCAGATTGCCGACCGTGTGGTTGAGTGATCGCAACGCCTGACTGGCCTCCCGAATGAGATTCTCACAGACGGCGGGAGTAAACGGAATTAGCACCGGCTCGCCGTTCAACGGTATGACCTCCAGCCTCACGGGCCATCGGCCGAATGTAGCCGCGTACATTCCGGCGTAGAGCCGCAGCTGCAGTTCGTGTTCTGGCTTGACCTTCTGCGCTGCGGCCAAAGGATCCTCCAGAACGTGTCCGGACTTAAAGTCCGCGACGACCGGTGCTTCCTTTGTACCGTGGACCCAATCGATGCGGCCCCGGACTAAGCCATCGCGCGAGTGCACGTCGACTTCGAAGCCGAAACCCTGTTGGGGGGGGCAGCCCCGTTTTAGGCCTGCTCGCCGAGATTTTCGAGGCCCGGTCGAGGACGCGGAATCGAACGACTTCGTAGAGCCTCGCACTTCGAGATAGCGGATAAAGCGGCCGTTCTAGCCAGGAGTTTGCCAGCTGTTTGCCTATGGCGCTCGCAACCTCATCCCACAGCGACGCAATCGCGATCGAATCTGGACTCGAGGCATGGCTAGCTCTTGCAAGCACTTGATGCGCCAGCGTCCCGAGAACCGCGACGGGCGCGCGTGGTAGGAGAGCCCGCTGCGCAGCTCCCAGCCACAGTTGGCGAAGGGCACAGCTATGCAGATACGCATAGCGACTGGGCGAAACATGCGCGAGCGGCTGTACGGGCAGCGGCTCGGCGATCTCTCCCGGGATCACGTCAGTGTCTGATACGCGAAGCTCGGCCGTCGCAGGACATTGAAGGTGTCCAGGAACCGGATCTCCGCATTCTGGTTGGCGGCCGCTACTGCCTCCGCGAGAATTCGTGATGGCTGCCCGCAGTTCCAAAGGGGGTGTACGAAGATTACTTGCTTGAGGCCCACGGTACATCCCGGCAAACTGCCAAAATCTCGGATTGTCCCGCCGAAGGAGACGGCAAAGGCGTCCCGCAATGACCGGGCTGTGGCCAGCCAAACATCCATTTCCGGCAAGGTGAAATCGCCGTCGAGGCCGCAGAGAGTAGCGGGCGCGGCGAGTATACGGAGGGCTCCGAGGCCGAGGCGCCAGTCGAGCAAGCCGTGATAGTTCATGTTCCGGTATTGTCGCAGGCAGTCGTAGCAGGAGGAATCGCAATTCTCTCGGTGAGTTATTGCGATCAGCGCACCCGCGAAGGAATCCGCAGGTGGATTTGCAGTCGTGGAATCCGCCAGGACCGTGGCAAAGTTGTCCGAGAACCATTGCGTGAAGCCGGCGCCGTTAGCCAGGTGATCGCTGAAAACAATCTCGCCGGCGAAGTCGCCCGCTGGCGTTTGAGTCCGCCTCAGGTTGCTGATGTCAATCTCTTCTGGGTCGATATCCAGTCGCTGGGCCAAGACGGACCGCATTATAAACGCGGCCGAGAAGTACGCGGCCCGAACGGCCGCACTTTGTATGCCATTGACCAGCGGGTCGAGACACAGACCAAACGGGACAGCATTGGGGCTGAAGCGGGCCACGTCGGTTGTTTTTGGGGCGACGATAGCGACCGCTTCGGCGGCACCTGCGGGGGTGAACTGGACACCGGCAGGGGTGTTTTGATAACGGCCGTCAATCCATTGGCTATCGAAGCGGTTGCGCCCATTGGCTAGCGAGGCCCGTCCGGTGGCGCCCTGAAACAACTCTCCCCTGCGTGTGTTCAAGCGGAAAACGCGGCCTGCCGACGTAAAGGCCCTGCGGGAGTTCGTGCCTGGGATGAATTGGGCTGGCGACGGATCTGATTCTGCAACAATGCCCGATCCGCTCACCAGGATTTCAACGTCGTCCTTTGCGTCGTCTCCCGGTCCCAAGTCAGTCCGGAAGCCGAGGGGTACCACAATCTCGAAGACTCGGAAGCCTGGGTTCATACCCGCGGCGGTGCCACATTCCGGGCAGACGACCGCGGCCGGCTGCTGGTCTTGAACACGCGTGTCGTGGCAGCGCTCACAGCGAGACATCCAACGTCGCCAGGCAATCGGATTCGTGGAGGCCGGGGCAAGGCGGTTGCCGAGGAGGAGGTAGGGTGCCGTGAAGCCAATGCTGGTATAGATGCGCTTGTCCTTAGTTTTTTGTGATCCCGGAGCGAATTCTGTGATGGCCAGATCGAGGTCCCGGTCGATGCTGAATACCTTCCGATTGCGAATGCCGTGAAAGAGATCGCGCACCCGTGAGGGCATGCCGAACATCGGCAGCACCGCTCCCTCGGCGAGCCGCTCGCCCACTCCCTCGCCACCTAGTTCTGGATCGCCGGTACAATCATCAATGCGTTGCAGAAGACTCCCCCGGACAAGCGCCTCCAGTTCGCCCGCCGTGACCGGGCTGGCGTCACCCACGAGCAGCGCGTCCGCAACGCTGCCAACATCGGGCGAGGCCTGTAACCACGTTTCAACCGCCGTCCGGCGTTGCTGATTCTGGAGCCAGTCGGCCACGGTTCCGAATTCCCCGTGGCTATCCGGTGGCGTCGGCCCGTCCCACCAGCGCACACCGGCCGCCCGGAACGCGCGCCGAAGGCATTCCTTGGCCAGCAACCGAAGCGGAATCTCTGGCCGGGATAGCGACAGAAACGGCACCGGCGGCCGCTCGCCTGTAATCCGTTCAGGGAAGTTGAAATAAAACTCGTCGTGGCTCCGGCCGCGACAGAGCGTAAGGACAACGGCAAAGGCCTGCCCACGCCGTCCGGCTCGTCCTGAACGCTGCTGGTAGTTGAAGCGCATCGGCGGCATGTTGGCAAGCATGACAGACTGAAGGCTGCCGATGTCAACGCCGACTTCCATTGTCGTCGTGACACTCAAGATGTCGATTTGGTCCACCTCCGGGTAAAGGGGCCGCGGGCCCGTCCCGAGATTCACGATGACGTCGCGGAAGTGGCGCTGGCGCTCCGCTTGGTCATCCGTTTGGGCTGTCAGTTCCTCGCAGTGTAGCCGCATAGGAACGCGGAGCTCGATGGCCTCCCGGGCGTAGTAGTTCTGCTCGTGCAAATCCGTACACTCACCGTCCGGTTCGGCGGGCAGCGAGGCCAGGCATCGGGTGCATGCCCCGCCAGCGCGATGGAGATGCGCCCGGCGGCAGGAGGGGCACTTCCAAACTGGGTCCTCCGCTACGGCGATCCGAACTAATAGCCGCCGCGGATTCAAGATCAGCGTGGCGTGGCCGCCGTCAATTGCTATGGCTTGCCAAACTGCCGCGAGCAACCGGCTGGCATCGAGATTGTTCAAAGCCGCGCATTGCCGTAGATAATTCCGGAGAAACGCGCGGGCACTGTTCCAGTCGGGCCAGGCGTCTAGCTGGTATTCCTGCGGCTCCTGCCGGTAGCGATACAAGTCGCCGAGGATGCGAATGGTCCCGTTGCAGATCGCCAGGAGAAGGTCCTCCCCGGCACCGCAGGCCTGGGCGTTGGCGCGGATCCTGTCGGGTGTCAGGTCGATGGACGGGTACCCCAAGCCGGCAGACTCAAAGCCGAAGTACAGACGGCTGAAGAGCACCTCGCAGACTTCGGACACCACCTTGGCACGGAGCTTGTCTTCACGACGTTGGCGGGCTCCCGGCGAAATATCATCGCGCCAGCACCGCTGGGGGTCGGAAAAGTCAAAGAAGGCAGTCCAGTGATTCTCGAACGTGCCGTCGTACTGATACTCCTGGTAGAGCACGTCACAGCCTGCCGGGTTCACGCCGAGGCGTTTGAGGCGATGAATGAGCAGCCCTGCCCCTGAGGGATCGGCCTGGAAATCAGGCCCCTCAAACAGGACCCGGAGCGGAACGATACGTCGGACCGCCCGGGCGCGGATGTCCGCGATCTGCAGGCGCGCGCGCGCTCGGCGTTGCTCCAACTCAGCGCGCAGATCCGCGTCCAGGCCTTCAGGCACGGCTCGCCTAGCGTCGGCAAGCGTGCGGCGCAGTGTCTCGGGCGCTGTGCCCCACTCCGAGGCGAACCGCTGTGCGATCGGCCGGGTGGGCGTGTTAAAAGCCTCCAGATCATCCAGGAGAGCGGCTTCCCCCAGGACGGCGGTGCTGAGTTCGTCATACATGGCCTCGCGCAGCAAGTCAAGATAATGCGTCCGCTCCATCCCATTGGCTATGGAGGCGGCGTCCTCACGGCTGTCCGAAAAGACGACGAGCTTTCGGGCATCTGCTTCTGGGAGGGCGTAGAACAACTCCTTCGCCAGGAGTTGGCTGAGTTTTGAGAAACCGGTTCTGAACCCGCGGACCGGCGATTTCCGAAATCTCCGTCGGGAGTAGTCACTACCGCAACCCGGGCAGACGGCGGGCAAGGCCATGTAGCGGTCTTGATCCGTGAGCGCGGTAGTGGGCAGGTGGAAGACGAAGCCATGCACCCACCGGCCCTCCGGGTGCGCCGGCTGCTGTAGACCGAGCACAACCCGGCCGCTCTTCACGTCAAGAGAGGCCCGATCCCATCGAGCCGCGGCCGCAGGTGTTTGCCCGCTGTTGAAACCGGGATGTCGCCACTGCCCTTGCGCGTCCTGATGTAAAGAGGCGTTCCGCGCCGGCCAAAACACGGCGAACTCGGCGTAGCTGCGCCGGTCGACGAAGCGGGCAGCTTGACGGTCAGGTATCCCCTCAACATCTGGGTCTGTGGCGAGTAGTTCCCAGCCAGCGTTGTCCCGGAGACTCAGTCTGGCACCGCCGAGAAACAGAACGCCGCACTGCTCGCAGTAGAGCGTTTCCAGGACGCGGTGGGCATCGGCCGTGTTCTCACAGAGAATCCGGCTGGTGCCGTATAGCCGCCCAACCGGCCGATCAGCGGTTGTGCACTGGCAACCCGGAGCCGTACAGGCCCACAAGCCCTCGATATTCCGAAAAAACCAGTGGAACCGGAAAGATGGTAACGACGAGACCCCAACCTCGTCACACATCGCCCTGGCCTGGAGCAGGCCCTTGCAGGCCTGCATAACCGCGGCGGGGGGCAAGTCTGGCCCGAAGACATTGCGGCCAAATTGCGCCAGCGAAACCGCACGAACTCGGCCGTCGAGAAGCGCGGCGTTTAGCACCCGTGCCTCGACCGAGTTCGCCTCTGACTCCAGGGCTTGCTTCAACTCCTCTTGCGGCGTGCCGGCGTCAGGCCCGCCGCCAAGCGCCTCGGCAATCGCGCTGCAGGCCGCGCCTACATTCGCGGGCGCCATTTCCCGTGCCTCGGCCAAAACCCGGAAGGGGTCTGCGGGGAGATACGGCGCCCCGGTGACTGGCGGCACCGGGCGCAGCGTACCTTGGATAATTTGGGTTGACGCCCACGGCCGTCCGAAAAACTCCTCCAGAAATTTGCGGCTGTCCGCATCGTTTGGTTCTAACGAAGCGCTCGACGCGAGTATCCGCAGTTTCGGGTGACCGGGCGTAAGGCCCAGGCGCTCTAGGAGGATGCGGAGCAAATAAGCAACTTCGGTACCCTCTGTACCCCGGTAAAGATGGAGCTCATCGACAATCAGGTGGAAGATGCTGCCTTCCTGCTGCAGCCAGTCGCGCGTTCGCTCGAACACGGTGGCGTCTGCCTCCCGCATCAGCATTAGGCTCAACATGCTGAAATTCGTAATGAGTATGTCCGGCGGGTGGTCCTGCATATCCCAACGAGACCGCATCTCCGCGCCATCAAGACGGGGAAAGAAATAGACGACATCGGCCTCAGGAGGATTTTCTGCGGCATGCTGTGCGGCCGCGCGAGCAGATTGTTCAGCGGCGGACAGTTCGCCGACGAGGTCTTCTATCTTATCGCGGTTGGGTCTGCCGTTCTGCTTCACCTCGTAGCCGGGGACGGGAGTGCTGCTGTTGTATCGGCCAAAGTAGAAGCGATTGCCGTGGCGTTCGGTCTCAAACCACGCCCGCGCGGCTGGCGAGTCCAACGCCCTGCGGAGGCGGGTCAATTGATCCTCGACGAGCGCGTTCATAGGGTAGAGGATTAACCCGCGCAGTGCCGCCGGACGCGTTTCGTGGACGCGCTGGGGGATGCGCAGCGAGCGCGCAAGTTGCCCACCTGGTCCGATGCACTGGGCTCGCCAGTCCGCGCTTCGCCACCAGTCTCCGGCGTGCGGGGCTGGCTGGCCCGGCGCAGGCCAGGAGCGTGATTCGTTAGCCAGGTAGGCGAATAACGGCAATAGGAATGACTCCGTCTTACCCGAACCCGTGCCGGCAGTTACAACCACGCTCTCCCCGGCCAGCGCTTTTCGAAGCATCTCAAGCTGATGCGCGAAGAGTCGGTAGTCTCCTACCAGACCGCATCTGGCGAGCGCGACAAAATCTGCAAGGGCCGCCTGATCTAGACCGGGAGCGTCCGCGGCCGTGAGGCCGGTGATCGCTTTCACCGTCACGTATCGGGCAAGGGGCTCGATCCAAGCCTCCTGGTAGAACACCCGGGGAGTGCGAAACAGACGTTCGCGCTCCGCTTCAACTTGTGGGTACTGGGTGGCAAACGCCGTCTTGAGGTACAGGACAACAGCGTCCCTGATGCTTTCGAATGCACCGATCGGATCATCCATTTGCTGATCTCCTTATTATGACGCTGGTGATCGTGCGCAAGGCGAGCCGCTGCCCCAGTCTCTCGGCGACAATGCGCGCGACTTCGATGGGTATGCGGTAATACAGCCGTGCTGCGCTGGTGCGGGCTCCAGCAGCCGTCGCGCTTGGGGCCCATCCCGAACAGAGGCACAGGGCTCGCGACAGGAGTTTCGGCAAGGGAACAGTCACGGGCGCAGAGAAGATGGATGAATTCTCGTCGTAAGCCAGCAGGTCGTTCCGGACCGCTTTCAGGACTGCGAATCGGCCCCAATCTGGGTCCACCCTCCAGGCGGACCCTGTGCCGTGCAGGACATAGAGGCGCGCCCGGCGTACGGAGTGAGTGTAGCGGCTCAAGCACGGCTCCACGGGCTGGAACCGTTCGCTGAAACGGAGCGTTTCGGGATCGAAGTCCTCGCGTTCCCAGTTCATTCCGGCCAGGTCCTCCGGCAGCAGGGCGTCGAGGTAGGCTTGCAGGGCCCCGGCCAACTGTAGGATTGCCCAAGCGGGCGGGGTGGCGGCGCACAGAAGCCCTTGGGCTTGGGCAAAGGCCACCAACTGGCCTGGGTCTTCGGCAAGGAAAGAGATGCGACTGGGGTGTGAATCGGCATCATACATCTGGGGCTGAACGTCCACGACAATGCCGTTCGCCTGGGCTGCGGCCGAAAGCCTCTCGACACTTTCTGGGGAGCGTGCCCCGGTCAACACGCTTGTTGGAAGTCCGTTCCCCGGCAATACGGCCAGCGCTGGTCGGGTGACAACGATTCTCATCCGCTGGGACCGCGAATCAAACTCCGCGTGACCTAGGCTATCAAGGGCACGCACGACTTCTCCCCTGCGTAAGCGCAAAGACCAAGAATCAGCGGATTGCCCCTCAGCCTTATGCAGCCAATCGAAGGCATGCTTGAGGGCGGCCCAGCTCATCTCACGGCGGGCCGAAAGAGCCAAGAGTAATCTGTCCCCGACCATCATAGATTTCTCGCGGCCTCCTGATAGCGCTCCCAGAGGCGGGCCAAGGGCCCGTGCGAGGGCGGGGTTATGCGACGTCGCCAGTGCCAGAGGATCTCCCTCCACCGTTTGATTTGACGCCGATCGGAGGAGATGGCCGGGCACGGTTCCGCCTTGTCGATGCCCCTGCCGCAGAAGATGGCGTGCCCGCGGCGTTCCATCGGTACGGCCCAAACCGGATGCCAATCGGCCGGATATGGATCTTGCGGCAAGACCGCAACTTGTCCGGGCTGTGCCCCGAGCAGGATGACCCTGCGAGTTGTGGGCAGTTCAGGAAGAAAGAACGCGGCAAAGGGTTGCGGGGTGATACTTACCTCAGTCCCGCATACCCAGGGATCGGGGTCAATCCCATTGCTGTACTGGCCGAAAACGTCGCACCGCGGTGGTTCGATCAGAGCAGAGAGTGGCTCATCGGAGAAGTAGACTGAGCGGCGGGCAGCAGCGCCGTCGGTGCGTTTTGATTCGAGCAGGAGCCTGCCCGGGCGCGCCAGGTCGCTTGGAATCTCGTAAGTGCCGGGGTTCCGCGGCGACTCCTCGAGTGCGGTGTTATTCCCCCATAGAGTCACCGCGATGTCAGCCCCGTCGAGCAGAATGTGTGGCGGCGCAAACGTGAAGTAACGGTTGCGGGCGTGGTGGATGCCTCCCTCTGTGCGTATTCGGAGGCTCTGGTTGAAGGAGAGCATCGGAAAGATATGCCGTACCTGCTCGTCACTTCTCGGCTCGCTCGCCGCAAACATGCGCCAGCCAGGCGGTAGGCCGCTGTTTATCGGAATCTCCTCAAATGAAGTACATTCAGCTGCTCCCCAAGCCGCAATTAGACCGGCGGCTCCACTGTGGCAGACCAAATAGAACTCGCCCTTCCGTAGGGGGCGCGAGCATTCCACCAACCCCGGTATTGCGTAAGGGTTCCCCGGTTCAAAGATGCGCACCTGGGCTGCACTCAGCCGAAATACCCACCCGCCGCCGTCGTTGCGCGCGGTGGCGCCGTGCACCCAGTCAAGGGCGGCGCCATCTACGGGGGCCATCTGATCCGAGAGCACGAGATCAGTGGACCAGCCGAACGCGTGGTCTTGGCATACGAGCCTGGAAGTAAGTGGCTCGCACCGCAGTGCGAGCCCCGCATCGGGCAACTCGTGCGCGCTCCTGCAGCGCACCGTTATCCTGGCCCGGGCGGCGACGCGGTCGAGTTGGCAACACAGCCGCAACGCACCGGAGAGGCGCCTTTCCTGATCCTGATCGGTTGCATACTGGCCGTCCCAGTCCTCCAGTTCTTCGAGTACGGTCTGCAGGAGAATGTCTCGCAGTGTGGCATCCCCGTTCCCGGCAAACTCCAGGATCTGCAAGGTGCGGTGGCGCAGCCGATTGTGCCCCCGCGCGATCAGCATCTGCGCCAGTTGCTCATCGGTGGGAATCATCTCTGGATCTAAGCCACACTCGGCAAAAATCTGCGGTAAGGAGTCCCGCTCGTGCTGAGTGAGAATGGTTTGGGCAATGGGCATGCCTACATGCATCCAGTCACCCGCGACGTCAGCCTTGAAGGACCCCAAGCGCCCAGCTTGGTCTTCATTCGCCCAGCGCTCCAGGTCGACCCACAGTTCCCACATCCGGTTGAAGGAGGGGTACTGGCCGGCTAAAGGCTCTTCCCCAAGGAGTTGGCGAAGCCGTGGGTAATACGCGTGGGCAGCAAAATCACCCTCGACTCCTGCTGCCAGGACGAACAGTCCCAGGTATCCGAGGTAGGGGGGAGGCGTCCCGACCCGATCCTGCCAGCGCTCAAGCGTCTGAAGGGCTCGCTGGCACAGGCCTTGGCGCGTGGTTCCGGGCGGTCCCGCCTTTATCGCCGTCACGAAATCCTGCGTCGCTTCGGCAGCACCGGCGATCTGGGCGAGGAGATCAGGAGTTACATAGAGGAAGACCCTCCGACCTTCGAACTCTGGGCGGAAAAAATGACCGGCCAGGCGCTGATTCAACGAAATGTAATCTAACGCCAATTCTCGCTCCTATTCCTTTCCCGCCGGAGAACCGCGCCGCTGGCCGTAAGTGCATATTGAACGGAGATCGCAGGTCTCGCACTGGGGCACTCGCAGCGTGCAGATGGTCGCGGCAAAATCGAGCAGGCCATAGTTATGCAGGTGGGCGCCTGTCCGAGGCAAGAGGGCCCAGGCGAGCCGCCAAATGTCACCTCGTCTGCGCAACTCGCGGATGCCCTGGGCCCCGGTGATTCGATCGAATACACGCACGACGTTGGTATCTACGATCGGGACACGACGATGGAAGCCAAAACTGGCGACCGCAGTCGAGGCGTAAAGACCCACATGTGGAAGCTTCAATAATTGGTCCACGGAATGAGGTACTTCGCCCGCGTTCTGATCGACCAGCGCGCGGGCGACGTTAATCAGTGCCCGGGCGCGCTGGCGCTGCAATCCGAGTGAATGAAGCAGCCGAATCAGCTCCTGTGGCCGCGCCTGTGCGAGACGCGCAGGCGTTCCATAACGCAACACGAGCTCGGGCCACAGGCGGGCGACGTCTTCTGCCTTTGTTTGCACCAGCAGGAGCTCGGCAACCAACAAGTGAAAGGGCTGCGTTCCCGGGCGACGCCAAGGGAAATCTCTCAGGCTCCTCCGGGCGTATCGGGCGAAAAAACCCTTCAGCTTGCGAATACCGACCGGCAGCCCGACACTTCCCTGGCTGGTCCAATAGACGCGGTGTTCGCTGGCAGGTGCATCACGATTGCCGCGGCTGGTCATAGGCAAGAGCCCTCCGGATTGCGCGGGCCAGCCCCCGTGCCAGCGGTGGAGGCACTGCATCCGATACCTGCTGGACCTGATCGCTCAGCGTTCCGCACAGCTGATATTTTTGTGAAAACCCCTGCAACAACATCCCTTCGAGCACACTCACACGCCGCTTCCCGCACGGGTGGATATGCATTTCGCGATGCCCATATGCTACGGTCCAACTCGGCCCGTCCCAACTCAATACTCGAAACGGCCGCCCCTGGATCCGGCCCTGCTTGAGGCAGCCGTTCTTGAATAGTTCCGAGCGCGGATTCATGCACCAGTGGTTAGGGTGAAAACTAATGTCTTCCGGGCCGAGTCGCCGTTCAAAGAATGTAGGTGCTGGGAGGCCTTTCAATAAGTCGGACACGCATCGTGGTTTCTTGAGGTGCCGGCTTGGAAATTTGAACTCGATGGAGGCGTGCTTTCGGCTATTCAATCCTACGACAAACAAACGACGGCGAACTTGGGGGACTCCGAAGTCGAGCGCGTCGAGTTCCCCTTCAAAAATCCGAAAGCCGGCGGCTGCGAATAGATCCTTGAATTCCCTGAACAACTCGTCGTGCTGGCGGTGCCGGAGGCCCAGCACGTTTTCAAAAACGAAGAAGTCGAGCTCAAACTGCTCGTTCAACTCGCGGAGAATGCGGGCGTAGCAGCGGGGCAATTGCCTCCGCGGGTCATCCGCTTTCTTGTGCCCGTTGCCGCGCGAGAAGGCTTGGCAGGGCGGGCCGCCGATAATTCCGACGGGCGTGGGTGGCTCTGGCAATTCCGCCAGCCGTTCCAACACGTATCCAGGAGGAATCGTGGCGAGGTCACGGTGCAGGACACGCACCAATGGATGATTGAGGCTGTAGCTGCGGCAGGCTGCTTCGTTGACGTCTATCGCCAGAATCGGTTCGAAACCGACGGATTCAAACCCCGCATCCATGCCGCCACAGCCCGAGAATACACTGATGACGTGTAGCGGAAGCGCATTCACTCAGCTTTAACCAAACGTGGAGTCTACCACCATTCCATCGCGTCTGTACTCACGTGCTCACGGTGTCGGCGGCGCGATGCCGATACTGGGTGGCTTAGGTATCACAGAACAGCCTAATCGGCCCGGTGGGATCTCCCGAGCGACGACCGAAGTGTAGATGATTTTGGAGCGGTGGCCGCGCCGAAGTTCAAAATGCCTCAAGCGATTTCCACAAGCTTTAACCATCTCACTGAAAACACACGGCTTATAAAGAGCTGATTTTAAGCGGCTTCGCGAAAATGCAGGATTGTGGTTCGGGACCAGGAGGTCGGTGGTTCGAATCCACTCGCCCCGACCAGTTGTCCTTCCTGTTTTCATGAACCTGCAATGGCAAAGTACCCGTTCTCGGCTTGCACGTGTACGCCTTTGCGCGCCACGGCCACGCGTAACTTATGAAACTTGCCGTTCCAACTATGGCCGGATGGTTCGAATTCCACGCTATAGTTCGTGCGCGCGTCGCTCTCGGCTTGTGTGATGGCCCGGCTTATATCCACATTGGCAAAGGTGCGGCCGCCGGTGACGCCGGTCAGAATATCGAGCCCTTCGCGGTCCAGGATGCCGCGCGCGAGGTTCATCCCGGGGTCTGCGCTGTAGATGACGACGCCACTCTGCTGAAATCGCGCGCCAAGCTGCCGTAAGGTCGGGGTAGCGTCCCAGTATTCGTGGCCTACCTCGGGAATCGTGCTGGGGATTCCATACGTCACCCACAGCAGTTCTTTCGTACCGGCGAGCGGCGCCATGTGGGCGCGTAGTTCATCCAGCGCCCGGCAGGTCGCATTGAAGCGCGCGGAGATGCCCACGGGGCTGTCGCGGCGTAGGTCCTGCGGCCGTAGCTGCGAGGTCTTGCGCATCGCGTCGTCAAGCTCCGAGGCGATGTTTTCCACCCAATTTGCGGCGGCGGCCTTGGCATCCGGGGCACCTTCGGCGCTGCCTAAGGGGTGGACTGGATAAAGGCTGCCATCATCCACCAGCAGGTACAGATAAAGGTTGCCGGACGACGGGACGTGCGCCAAGGATCGCTTCATGATCTCCCAAACCTGGCCGCGCGAGGCGAGACTGGAATTGAGCAGATCGAAGAGAATGACCAGAGCGCTAGGGCCGCCGGTTTGATTCAAGTGTACGGAAAGGACCTTTTGCGGCGAGCCGTTGTCGTAGACTTTGAAATCGGAGGCGGTCAGGCCGGAGACGGGCTGACCGGCCGAATCGACGGCTACTACGCGCAGATCGAGGTTGCGGGCCGGTGGTTGCGCCTGGAGCGCAAAAGCCGCACTTAAGCAGACCACCGCAAACCATCTGAGAGATGTCATGGATGAACGCTCCTGTTGAAGGTAGACGCCGCGTGGTTTGCCCGGTTACGTCAATACCGGCGCAAATGCAGTTGTGGCGGCGAGGCCCCTTGCCGCTCAGCTTTAGAACATCGCTTTCAGCGAGAACTGCACCTGCCGCGAGTTACTCGCGGTCCGGCTGATGATTCCAAATCCCGATCCCGTGAGGATGTTGGAGGGCAACCCGAAGTTGACGATGTTGAACAAGTTGAATAACTCAGTCCGGAACTGCAGGTTCACGGACTTGCGGGACCGGCCCAACTCGAAGGGCGTATCCTTAATCAGCGCGAAATCGAAGTTCTGCAATGCCGGTCCGCGGAGCGTGTTGCGCCCCAGCGTGCCGAACACGCCATCGTTGGGGCCGGTTCCTCCCGGCACGTTTACAGGGATCGAGAAATACGACGCATTATCCGCGCCCAAGCCGAAGTAATCTTCCCGTACGGTGCGGCCCGTGGACAGCACCGGAGTGCCGATCTGATCGGGCCGATCCGCTCCGAGTGAGCCCGCGCCGGTCTGCTGCACTCCCGAGTACACGGTGAACGGCAAGCCGCTCATCAGGGTCGAGATGCTGAGCAGTTGCCAGCCGGCGGTCAATTTGCTTCCTAGTAATTTAAGACCCGGCGCGCGCTCCACGTGCAGATCCTGGACCAGCGTCGCAGTGAACACGAACTTCACATCGAAATTGGACAGTCCTTTGTCCGCGCTGGTATCGAACGGATTCTGCGGCCACGCCAGCGACGTCGCTCCGGAGGTGCTGCCTACTCCGGGCCCGAGCGTGCTGCTGGTGTCGTCCAGCGACTTGGACCAGGTGAAGTTCACCTGGATTTGCGGGCCGCCGTTGGCGAGCGACCCCGCGGCCGAAGTCTGCAGCGCGTGATAGGTGGAGTGCGAGCGGTTGGTCATCAGCATGTCCGTGCCGAAGCCGCCCGTGATCTGTCCCGCCGAATTGAATTCGGTATAGGGAGCAAACGCGGCAGTCGCGCCCGGAAAAGCGTTCGGGAAATTGATTGCCGGAAGGTCCATCCCCGCGGCGCCGACATACCCTGTGCTGAAACTGATGCCACGCCATGCACGCTCGACGGTGAACGACCATGTCCCCAAATATGCGTTCCGGAAATTCTGTGCGATCCCGGCGGCATTCAAGGGACTGATCAGGTGGCTCGGCGACAGTTCCGCCAGCGCCTGGTCGAAGCGGGTCACGTCCCAGACCGTATTGACGGGCACGGCCTTCGAGTTCCCGGACGCCAGGATGTTGACGCCCTGGGGAGTGAAGACACCGGGAAGATCCGCCGGCGTGATCGCCGTGCCGATCGGCAGCGGTGCGCCCGGCGCCGCCGTGATGCGCGGATAATCAACATACGGCGCCGCGCCCGTGAGGAGGTTATCCTGCCAGATATTCGGCGGAATTGTCGTCAACGCGCCGCCCGCGCGGATCCAAAGATCTTTGGATGCCTGCCAGTTCACCCGCACGCGCGGCCCCCAGTTGTTTCCGAGCCAGTGATACGGCGGCTCCGGGTTAATGAGGTAAAGCTGCTGCGGTCCTGACGGCCCATTGACGAATTCGATGGCGGCGGTACGGCGCGCCCGCTCGGTGATGGGCGAGTACAACTCGTAGCGCAGGCCGTAATCCAGCGACAGCCGCGGCGAGATTCTCCAGGTGTCTTGCGCGTACAGGTTTACATCGTAGCGCGAGACGGCCGCCACGCCGATCTGGCCGCCTTGCGGAAACTGCGGCGGAGCCACCGCCACCGTATAGGAGAAAGCGCTGCCCATGAGGAACGCGCTCAGCGTGTCAGGCAACTGCTGTCCCGGTGCGATGTCGTGCGCTCCACTGGCTGATTGGATCGCGCTGGTCGCGAAGGCCGCGCCGCCGCCGAAGACGTACTGTCCATTGGGATCAGTTCCGAAATACGTCGTGTCACGGTTTGCCCGGAACTCGCCACCGAACTTGAACGCGTGCCGCCCGCGCGTCCACGCAAAGCTCTGCCGGCCCACGAACAGGTTGCCCAACGACGCGGTGACTGATCCGCCGGCAGCGTCGAACGCCTCGTACAATCCGTCCCCAAACACTACCGAAGGATCGGTATGGTCCGGCGTCGGAAAGGTCGGCGTGGTGCGCGTCACGCTTAACGACGACTCCCGGGAAAAGTTAGCGGACGAAATGTGCGACCACGTCACCACCCCGTTTCGCTGGTGATCGATGTACCGTACTCCGAAGGCCGTATCGATGGCCGTCTGGTCGGGATTGGTGGTGGGTCCTTCCAGGTTGTTCCAGGTGAAGCGCGCAAACAACTTGTCTTTGGAGGAGAGTTCGTGGTCCAGGCGGCCCGAGAACTGGTCGGCATCGGTGGTGACCGGCGATGAAGTCGCGTACGTCCGCGCTCCGAATGCGCCGGCCGGGTCATTGGGCAACGGATACCGGCTCAAAATCTTCGCCACGATCGCGTTGACGGGCACGTAGAGCGTGTCGCCCGGAAATGCGGTTGTGTCGATTCCTTTGCGCTCCTGTGCGGTCGGCACCGCTAACACCTGGGTGGTACCGAGCACCTGGCGGAAGCCCTGATACTCCAGGAAGAATTGCGTCCGGTGGCGCCCATCGTACCCTGGCAGCGCCACCGGGCCGCCCAGGGTGAATCCGAACTCATTCCTCCGGAAGGGCGGGATACGCTCCGGATTCTCGGGCGTGCTGCGGTCGAAGAAGTTCCGCGCGTCCAGGGCGGAGTTGCGCAGGAACTCGAACACCGACCCGTGTAATTCGTTCGTGCCGGAGCGCGTGATGATGTTAGTGAACCCCGCCGCGCCGCGGCCGATCTCCGCGGGCATCCAGCCCGACGCGGATTGGATCTCCTCGACCGCATCTACGTTGAAGTTCGAAAACGTCGCGCCACCCATCTCCGGATCGCTCGAATCGGCGCCGTCCATGGCGAATACGGCTTCCACGCCGCGCTGCCCGTTCACCGCGAACTGTTGGGTGAAGTTGGTGGTCCCGTTGGTATCGGTCATGGTGCCGGCCGCAAGCAGCAGCAACTGGCTGAAGTCCCGCTTGTTGAGGGGAATCGAGGTTACCGACTTGCCGCTCAGGGTCTCGCCGCCGCTCGCCTGCGCCTGACTTTGCCGCTCGATCGCAATCGATCCATCCGCCCCCAGGGTGACTTGGGAGCTGCCATCCACCGGAACCGCAAAAGGCGCCGCGGCGCGAAACAAGCGTCCTCCGAAGCTCACGGTCAGTTCGTAGGAGCCCCGCGCCGGCGCGGCGAAGTGGAAGTTTCCGCTCTCTGTCGCCACGGCCGAATAACGGCTGCCATTTCCCTGCAACACCAACTCGGCTTTCGGTGCAGCCGCGCCCGAGACATCGCGTACCGATCCATCCCAGTCGGGAGATGCTTGCATCTGCGCACGGGCATCACCGTACGCCAGCAGCGCACTTGCCGCGACAATCCGGGCTATCAAGGACAGCTTCACTTTCCGCATGGGACTCCCGTATGCACCGCCTGTTGACGGCCAGCGCCGGCAGGAGCAGCCTCGCATTGGAGTTCTTCGAACGCGCGGCGCGCACACTCCAGCAAGAGAATATTTTAGGTGCTATTGGGCAGGGATGCGAAGCGATCCGGCTAAGGCTGCCACTCCATCGCCAGACGCACCAGCGTCCGCACGGGAACGCCTGTGGGACCTTTCGCCAGGAACGGCTTGGCATCATCCAGCCACGCCGTGCCGGCGATGTCCAGATGCACCCACGGCGCCGGATCGGCGAATTCCTTCAGGAACATTGCCGCCGTGACCGCGCCGCCGTAACGTCCGCCGATGTTGGGAATGTCCGCGAAGGCGCTCTTCAGGTAATCCTTATAGTCGTCTTCGACCGGCATGGCCCACATCTTTTCGCCTTCGGCGTGCGCAGCCAGCATTACGCGCTCGCGCAGTGCGTCGTCGCTGGCGAACAGCCCGACGTTGACGTGCCCTAGCGCTACCACGATCGCGCCGGTCAGGGTGGCAGCATCCACCAGGTGGGTACAACCCAGCCTCTGCGCATAGGTCAGCGCGTCAGCCAGGATCAGCCGGCCTTCGGCATCGGTGTTCAAGACCTCGATGGTCTTACCGGAAAGCGACGTCACGATGTCGCCGGGACGCTGCGCGCGGCTGCCCGGCATGTTCTCGACGGCGGGGATCAGGCCGGTGACGGGAATCGCAGGTTTCAACTGCGCGATCGCCCGCATGGCGCCGATCATAGCCGCGCCGCCGGCCATATCGTATTTCATCTTCTCCATGCCGTCCGATGGCTTGATGGAGATGCCGCCGGTATCGAAGGTGACGCCTTTGCCGACCAGCCCCAGGTGCGGAGATCCAGGCGGCACGGACGCCGGCCGATAACGGATCACGATCAGCACGGGCGGCTCAGCGCTCCCGATCGCCACACCGAGCAGGCTGCCCATGCCGAGCTGCGTCATGCGCTCACGATCGAGAACTTCGTACTCCAGGCCGAACTCTTCCGCCATCGCGCGGGCATGTTCGGCAAGCACGATGGGCGTCAGGCGATTGGCCGGCTCGTTCACCAGAGTGCGCGTGAAATTCTGCGCCTCGGCGGTCACCCGCCCGCGTTCGAGGGCTGCGTCGAGCAGCGGGCTGCCGTCCGCAACCACCACCGTGAAGCGTTCTACCGATCCGGCATCCTGCTTGTCGGTCTTGTAGCGATCGGGCTCGAAACCGCCGAGAATCGCGCCTTCCGCCGCGGCCGACACATAGTCGGCGCCGCTGTACGCGGGATCCAGGAACAGGGCCGCTTCGGCGATCGATCGGGACTTCAACTGCCGGATGGCCGCGCCGGTGGCCCTCCGCAACTCCGCCGGGGTAAACTTCCCGGGCTTTCCGGCGCCGACTGCCGCCACGCGCTTCGCGCGCGTGCCCGGAACGTGATGCAGCACTGTAATCTCAAACGGCTTCCCTTTAATCTCGCCGGTATCGAATAACTCGCCCAGGCCCAGGCGTTCCTCGCGCTGGCCTTCGAACACGTTCAGCAGCAGGGCTTCGGATTCTACCTTCTCAATCGGCTCGCGTAGCAGGCTGACTTGCATCTTCTATCAATCTCCGTATTGTTTGGCTTTACTGGCGCGCACCGCGGCGCGGGCCTCGGCTTCCGCCGTGCGTGAGCGCTCGGCCTCGCGCTTGTCGTGCAGTTTCTTGCCGCGCGCCACAGCGAACTCACACTTGATCCGGCCGTTCTTCAGATATACCTTGGTGGGGATCAGCGACAGGCCCTTTTCGCGGGTTTTTCCGAGCAGTTTGTCGATCTCCGCGCGATGCAGCAGCAGTTTGCGATTGTGCACCGGCGGATGGTTCTCGCGATTTCCGAAGTCGTACTGGCTGATGTGCGCGTTTACCAGCCAGGCCTCGTCTTTCTCGATGGTGGCGTAGGCTTCTTTGAGCTGGACCTTGCCCGCGCGGGCGGCCTTCACTTCGGTACCCGTCAGGACCAGGCCGGCCTCAAAGCGTTCCATCAGGAAGTAATTGTGGCTCGCCTGGCGGTTGTCACTGAGGATTTTGAAATCGAAATCGGCGTTTTTTCCGCCCAAATTTTGCTCTCAACGCTGGCAAGCTCTGCAACGTCATCAGAATGAAGAGCATGGACCAGCCGGTTGTCCTTATCTTAGCATATGCCCGTCCGCAAGCCTTTAGTTCTAAGGAATAGTATTATTTTCAACAAGTTAACGACCCTGATCGCGTTTGCGTGGCTGATGTTGTGGCTAGCGGCTCCGGCTGCCGGACATACGCGCAAAGGCGACAAATTCCTGGCCGAAGGCAAGCTGCACGAGGCACGTAAGGAATGGGACGCGGCGCTCGATGACTTCGAAAAAGCGCTGGCCGAAGATCCCGCCGAGGTCGCCTATCAGATCGAAGTCGACCATACGCGTTTTCAAGCTTCCCAATTTCACGTTTCGCAAGGGCTCAAGCTGCGCAAACAGGGACAGCTTGGCCCGGCGCTGATGGAGTTCGAGAAAGCCTACGGCATTGATCCGTCGTCCAGCGTGGCCGAGCAGGAGATCCAGACGACCCGCGAGATGATCGAGCGGGAGAAAAAAAAAGGGGATAAATCCGAGACCCGATCCCTGACGCCGGCTGAATACGCGAGGAAAGAGACGGAAGCCAAGCTGAACGAGATGCTGCCGATGCCCGAGCTCCGGCCGCTCAACCCGCAACCCATCAACGTCAAGATGAATAATCAGCCGCCCAAAGTGCTATTCGAGACGGTGGGAAAGCTGGCCGGCATCAACGTTCTTTTCGATCAGGATTTCCAGCACGACAATAAGCCGCAATCGATCGATCTGACAAACGCCACGTTGAGCCAGGCACTGGATTACCTGAGCCTGATCACCAAGGCTTTCTGGAAGCCGCTTTCCGCGAACACGATCTTCGTTACCCAGGACACTACCACCAAGCGGCGGGACTACGAAGAGCAGGTGATGAAGGTTTTTTATCTGAACAACGTGACGACGCCGCAAGAGTTGCAGGAGATAGTAACGGCAGTGCGCTCCGTATGTGACATTCAGCGCCTATTCGTTTACAACGCGCAGAACGCCATCATCGCGCGCGGCGAAGCGGATAAGATCGCGCTGGCCGGAAAAATCATTCACGATCTCGACAAGCCGAAATCGGAAGTCGTGGTGGATGTGCTGGTGATGCAGGTGAGCAGCGACATGACGCGCACGTTGGGCGCGGCGCTCAGCAGCCTGAGTGTGCCCATCAATTTTGCGCCGCGCACCAGCATTCAGACGCCCAGCACGACCACCAGCACCACGACCAATACTTCCACCACCACCGCCAACACCACTGGCACGACCGGCACCACGGGCACGACCGGTTCCACCTCGGCCTCCATTCCCCTGGCGTATCTGGGCAAAGTGAATACGGAAGACTTCTCCGCGGTCTTGCCGTCCGGCCTGTTGCAGGCTGTGCTGAGCGACAGCGCCACCCGCGTGCTACAGTCGCCGGAAATCCGCTCGGTAGACAATCAGAAGGCCACCCTGAAGGTCGGCGAGAAGGAACCGATCGCGTCCGGTAGTTTTCAGCCGGGTGTGGGCGGCGTGGGTATTAACCCGCTGGTGAATACGCAATTCACTTTCATCGATGTTGGCGTCAACGTGGACCTGACTCCAAAAGTGCATGAAAACGGCGAAATATCGATGCATGTGGAAGTCGAGATCTCGAGCGTGCAAAGCTATGTGAACCTGGGCGGCATCCAACAGCCGATCATTTCGCAGGAAAAGGTGATCCACGATATCCGCATGAAGGATGGCGAGGTGAACCTGCTGGGAGGCCTTCGGCAGACGCAGGATTCAACCACGGTAAGCGGCATTCCGGGTCTTTCGAGCATTCCCGTGATCAAATGGCTGTTCAGCAGCAAGACGGTCTCCAAGAGCTCGCAGGAACTGCTGATCGCCCTGATTCCGCACATCGTGCGGCGCCCGGATTACAGCGAAGAGGAAATGCGCGGCATCGCGGTGGGCAATGCCACGGTGGTGAAGCTGAACTATGCCGATCATCCGCAGGCCAACGGTGAGCCCGCCGCACCGACAGTTCCTCCGTCCGCGGCGCCCAAGGGCCCGGCCACCACGCCGCCGGCCGCACCTGCAACGGTTCCGGCTCCTCCGGTTACGCCGCCGCCGGCTTCTTCTTCGACGGCTTCGGCCAATTCGGTATCCGGCAATGCCGCGGTGGGTTTCATGCCAGGCCAGGTATCCCAGACCCTGGGCGCCACATTCAGTGTGAGCGTGGCGGTGACAAATGCCACGGATCTGTTCTCCGCGCCGCTGCAGATCAAATTCGATCCGAAGATCCTGAAGCTCAATGATGTGACCCAGGGCTCGCTGATGAGCAGCGACGGCCAGCAGGTAACCTTCACGAAGAACATCCAGAACGACACGGGCGAAGCCGACATCACCCTCAATCGCCTGCCGGGAACCGGCGGGGTCACGGGATCGGGCACGCTGGTGACCCTCTCGTTTACGGCCACGGGCCGCGGTAACACGGTCGTCTCCGCTCCGGCTTTCAGTCCTGCGAATTCGCAGGGCCAACCGATTGCCAATGTTTCTCCGCTACTTACAGTAAGTGTGAGGTGAGCGATGCGTCGAAAGAATCAAAGAGGACTCACGCTCGTTGAACTGATCGTGGCCTTTTCGATCATGATGATCCTGACCACCATGGCCGTGCCTCTGGCGCGCGCCCGGGTGCGCATCGAACGCGAAAAGGAGCTACGGTGGGCCGAACGCGAAATCCGCAAAGCCATCGATAAATATAAAGATTATGCCGATGCCGGCTATCTCGGCCCGCAGAAGATGGATTCCGATAATTACCCCGACAAGCTCGAGACCCTGGTAGAGGGCGTGAAACTGCAAGGCCAGGTGGATAAGAAGATCCGGTTCTTAAGGCGCATCCCCAAGGATCCGTTCACTAACTCGACCGACTGGGGCTTGCGCAGCACGAAAGACGATCCTACCTCGAATAGCTGGGGCGGGCAGAACGTCTTCGATGTTTACACCAAGACCACGGAGAAGGCGCCCGATGGAACGAATTATTCGGACTGGTAGAAAGCGGCTCATGTGTTCCGCGCGCCGCGGGCCGAGCCGCCGCGAGTTCGGCTTCACGATGGTCGAGATGATGATCGTGATGGCGATCATCGTGATCCTCATCTCCATCGCCATCCCGCAGTATCAGAAGGCTATCGTCCGGTCTAAGGAGAGCGTACTGAAGAATAACTTGTTTACGCTTCGCCAGGTCATCGACGAATACACTTACGACAAGCAGAAAGCTCCCCAATCGCTGCAGGACCTGGTTTCCGCCGGCTACTTACGCGACATACCCATCGACCCCATGACGGACTCCAATCAGACCTGGCATACGATCATGGAAGACGCGCTGCAGAGCGTGGATCAGACCGAGCCCGGTATCTTCGACGTCAAGAGCGGGTCGGACAAAACCGGCCTGGATGGCACTCCGTACGCGGACTGGTGACCGGTACGCTAAGCCCTGCCGTTATTGAGGTACAATAGCGGCCATGATTCGCAAAGTTTTTCTAATCTTATTAATACTGGTACTTTTTATTCCAATCGCTTTTTCGCAGCAAGCCTCCGCGGTTTGTTCCGTTTCGTCCCAAATTCCTTATGTGCACGCCGAAGGCTTGACCGAACAGATGGGGGAGATCCTGCTGGCATGTTCGGGCTCGCCTGGCGCCGCGGTGAATGCGAGCTTGAGCGTGCAGCTTCCAGTAACGATCACGAATCGGATTAATGCGGGAGGTTACTCGACCGATGCAACCCTATCCGTGAACACCGGGTCTGGCCCCGTCCCATCCGGCGTGTCCGGACTGGTGACCAATCAGAGCATCGCTTTCAACGGTTTCACACTTACTATTCCCGCGAGTGGCACGTTTCAGATCGCGGTCGACGATATACGCGCTGAGGTGAATCAACTGGGCCTGCAAGCGCAGACACACATCCAGGCGCTACTTTCCAGTTCGCTGGCGCTCAGCGGAAACCCCACCAGCGTGGCAATTACGCAAACGGGGCTGCTCGCGACCAGTATGGATTCCGGAGTTACCTGTACAGGATCGGCGGCGCCCTCCACGATCAGCCTGACTAATCTGCTCGCCGCCGGTACCGCCGAGCAAACCACGCGCCTGACCGAGGGCTTCGCTGCTGCGTTCGCCGCCAAGGATCCGACCAGTGATACCGGCACCCGCTTCATGCTCTCCTATGCGGACTTCCCGGCCGGCGCTACGATTTATATTCCGGATGCAGTGGCCGGCACCGATGCCCTGCTGCCGACGGCTGGCGGCGACTTGGGGACGGCGGCCGCCGTTGGCCAGTACAAGCCAAACAGCCAGACCCTGCTGCTGGTCCGCGTCTTGAATGCGGATTCGACCGGACAGGGCGGTACGTTCGCCACGCTTCCGGCGCCCAACAGTTCCGGTGTGTTGGTGCTGGACGGGGCCAATCCTGTCACTTTGACAAACGGGTCGGGTTACGCGGTTTACGAGGTGGTGGATTCGAATCCCGGACTGGTCGAGAGCGTGCAGGTTCCCAACTTCTTCTCTATCGCGCCGAACAGCGCGCCTGCCTCGGCAACTGGATCGGTATCACTTGCGCCAGTGTCGACGATTGGCTCGGCGTCCACCACCGCTCCCATACCGCGCTTCGTGGCAGTCGCTCCGCCATCCGATTGCAGCGTTGTCGGCGACTGCGGCGCGTCTTACTATCCAGTGCTGCAAGTGAATACGCAACCGATGCAGGCCACCGTCGTGGCCGGCGGCAAGCGTGTTGGCGTGGGCAATCTGACCATCAACAATACGGGCGGGGGCGTTCTGGGCTGGTCGGCAAACATCACCTACAACAACGGCTCTAACTGGATTTTACTGACTCAATCCACTGGCATTAATGGCGGGCTGGTTCAAGTCGTAGCTGACCCGTCGAGCCTAACGCCAGGTACTTACACGGCTACGCTTACCATTGATGCCGGCTCAGTCGCCGGCAGCCAGACTATCGCCATTACTCTGACCGTAACTCCGGCCCTAACTGCACCGGCGGTCGTGATCGACTCGATAACCGATGCCGCGGACTTCCATACCGCTCCGGTGGTAGCCGGCGAGCTCGCCACGATCTGGGGAAGCAACCTGGCCGGACAAAATGTATCTGTTACCTTCAATGGCGTTCCATCCGACCTGCTTTATGCCGGCGCGAAACAGATCAACCTGCGGATTCCGCCGTCACTGGCGGGAGCCGCCTCGGCGCAGGTATTAGTGACAGCCGATGGCAACACCAGCGCGCCTTACACGGCGCAGCTTACCGCGGTCGCTCCCGCCATCTTCAACCCCGGCGTGCTCAATCAGGACAACACGGTAAACTCCCCATCGAATGGCGCGGCACCCGGCACGGTCTTACAGATCTTCGGTACGGGTATGCCGGATTCCGGTGGGTCCGTGACAGTCACCATACAAGGCATCTCGAACCTGGTTCCGATTTATGCCGGCGCGGCGCCCGACTTACCCGGCATTCAGCAGGTGAATGTGGCTGTTCCGGCGAACGCCAGCCCGGGCTCTGCCAGTCTGATCGTTTGCGCCAAAGGATCGGGCAACCAGCAGTACTGCAGCCAGCCTATGTCGATTACATTAAAGCAATAAGGCAACGTGGCCGACTCCAACTGGCGCCACGGCGTCCTACTCTGCAGCTCCGCAGCCCTACTGTTATCGTGGGGCTGCGGCTACATTGGCGAGCCGCTGCCGCCGCTGTTGAATATTCCGCAGCGCACGCCCGACGTAATAGCCGCGCAACTGGGCTCTAACATCGAAGTGCGCTTCGCCTTGCCCATTTACACCACTGAGGGCCAGATCCTGAAGCAGGATGTAACTACCGAGGTTCGCATCGGCCTAAAACCAGCCGGGCAGTTTAACGCGGAAGCTTGGGCCACCACAGCCAAAACTGCGCCCGGGGGCGCGACGGTAAATGGCGCGATCGAGTATCTTATACCTGTTGCCGGATGGGTGGGTAAAGACGTGGCGATTGCCGTCAAGATTGTGGGCTTGAACGGCCGCGACGCGGGCTGGTCGAATCCCGCTACCCTCACGGTCGTTCCGCCGCCGGAGAAACCGCGCGACCTTACCGCCGCAGCGGCGCCCGAAGGCGTGCATCTGACGTGGCAGGGCACTGGAGATTCGTTTGCTGTCTTACGGCGCGGCCCGGACGAAAAGGAATACAGTACGCTCGCGGAATCCAAGAAAACCGATTGGATGGATACCACCGCGCAATTCGGCAAGCCTTACAGTTACGTGGTGAGATCGCTGGTCAAGGCGGGCACTGGCGAGGCCGGAAGCGAACTCTCGAACGAGGCAGCCATTACTCCGATTGATACTTTCGCGCCCGCGACTCCCACGGGGTTGACCGCGGTACCTTCCACCTCGAGTATCGAGCTGGTATGGGAGCGAAGTACCGACAACAACCTGGCCGGTTATCGCGTTTATCGCGCGTTAGGCGGCGGGCCGTTCGCACGGATCAGTGACACCGAGCCGCTGCCCACCTACAGCGATCACCAGATCGAGTCAGGCAAGACCTACCGCTACGCGGTCACGGCCGTGAAGAAGAACGGCAAGGAGAGTGCGCGTTCGGCGGTGGTCCAGGCCACCGCGCCGTGATGTGGCGTGCGGCTTCCCGGCGGGCTGCCGCGCGCTAAAATCGGACACATGCGCACATTCCTGCTTGCCCTATTCACTCTGGCGGGCGCCGCTGTGCTTCCCGCCGCCAAGAATCTTGAGATTTATTTCATCGATGTCGAGGGCGGCCAGGCGACGCTGTTTGTCTCCCCCGCGGGCGATTCGCTGCTGGTGGATACGGGTTGGTCCGGGCATAACAGCCGCGACGCCAACCGCATTGCCCTGGCCGCGAAACGCGCGGGCGTGAAGAGCATCGATTACCTGCTGATCACTCACTTTCACGAAGATCACGTCGGCGGCGTGCCGCAGTTGGCCGCCAAGCTCCCGATCCGCAATTTCATCGATCACGGTGAAGACGTCGAGCAGGATCAGCGCGCCAAGGAACTTTATAACGCTTACCTGGAATACCGCGCGAAGGGCAACCATATCCTGGCGAAACCCGGCGTGACGATTCCGGTGAAGGGCCTGGATGTGCAGGTGCTCACCGCGGATGGCGATGAAATCGAGTCGCCGCTGCCCGGCGCGGGCCAGCCGAATCCAGTGTGCGCCACCGAGCACCTCAAAGCGCCTGACCCGACCGAAAACGCGCGGTCCACGGGCATTCTGGTCACTTTCGGAAAGTTCCGCGCGCTCGATCTGGGCGACCTGACCTGGAACAAAGAGCATCAACTGGTTTGCCCGAACAATAAAATAGGCAGCGTGGATTTGTTCGTCGTGAGTCATCACGGCATGGATCTTTCGAACTCAGCCGCGCTGGTGCATGCCATCGCACCGCGCGTGGCCATTATGGACAACGGCGCGCGCAAGGGCGGCTCCCCCGCTGCCTGGCAAAACGTCCATAGCTCACCCGGAATCGAAGATATCTGGCAGTTGCACTACGCTATCAGCGGCGGGAAGGACAACAACTCGCCGGATACATTTATAGCCAATATCGACGAGGTAGGCGACACCGCGAACTGGATTCGCGTCACGGTGAAGCCGGACGGAAGTTACACGGTCTACAATGCGCGCAATAAGTACTCGAAAACTTACTCGCCGAAGGGATAAGTCACGCCTCGCATGAAAATCGCCGTCCTCGGGCTGGGCTTCATGGGGAGCACCCATTTGAGCGCCTGGCGTCAGATTCCCGGCGCGCAACTGGTGGCCGTGGCCAGTAACGATACGCAGCGGCTCTCGGGCGACTTCACCGCCGTGCAAGGCAATCTTGGGGGTGCGGGAGAAAAACTGGACTTCACGGCGGTTGCGAAATATACGCGCGCCGAGGATGCCGCCTGCGATCCGAATGTGGACATCGTAGACATCTGCCTGCCCACCAATCTGCACGAAAGCATCGCCACGTTGGCCATGCGCTGCGGCAAGCACGTGCTGGTAGAGAAGCCCATGGCACTCGATGGCGCCGCCGCGGATCGCATGATCGCCGAGGCCGAGCGCCACAATCGCACCCTGATGGCCGCGCAGGTCGTGCGATTCATTCCGCCGTATCGCCTGGCCGCCGATATTCTGCGGTCGGGACGCCTGGGTCCGGTACGCTCCGCGATACTTCGCCGGCGTTGCGCCGCGCCGGCGTGGAGCGCCTGGTTGGGCGACCCGGAGCAAAGCGGCGGCGGCATCCTCGACTTACTCATCCACGACGTAGATTTTTGCGTGCATGCTTTCGGCAAACCCGAGGCTGTGACGGCTTCCGGCTATCAGGATTTATCACGCGGTGTGGACTGGATCCTGGCGCAATTCTGGTATCCGGCAATTGGCACGGTCGCTATAACAGGCGGCTGGCATCACCCGGCGGCTTATCCGTTTTCGATGGAGTTCACCATCGTAGCGGATTCCGGCACGCTCGAATTCAACTCCGCGGGCAGACCTCTGGCGGAGTACGGTGCAGATGGCCTTCCGCACGCGCTCGAGGTTCCGGAGACGGACGGGTACCGTGCGGAAATTGAATATTTCTACGAGTGTGTCACGCACGGACAGAAGCCGCTGTTATGCCGGCCCGAAGAATCGGCGATGGCCGTAAAGCTGACTCACCTGATGCTGGAATCCCGCACTCGCAATGGAGAGAAAATCCCATGCAACTGCTGAAACCGCTCGAAATCGGTGTCATGTTTTGGGCCGGAGGCGACCCGTACGAAACCATACGTGAGCTGAAGTCGCTGGGCGTGCGCTGCGGACAGATGGGCCTGCCCGGCGACATGCCGATGGATGGTGCGGCCGCCACTTGGAAGCGGGCACTGGCCGATGAAGATTTCACTGTCGTCACCGTTTTCGCGGCCTACGCGGGCGAAAGCTACGCGGACATTCCCACCGTGCAGCGAACCGTGGGATTCGTGCCGCCGGCCACGCGTGCCGCGCGCGAACAACGGACGTACGCGGTCAGCGATTTCGCGGCGGAGTTAGGCGTCCCGTCGATCGCCACGCATATCGGGTTTGTGCCGGAGAACCGCCAGTCGCCGGATTACGCCACGGTGCGCGACGTGGTGCGGCGGATCTGCGATCATGCGGCGGGGCATGGCCAGACCTTCGCGCTCGAGACCGGCCAGGAACCCGCTGAGGCCCTGCTAGCCTTCATGCGCGCCACCGCGCGGGCCAATCTGCGCATCAACTTCGATCCCGCCAACATGATTCTCTACGGCACGGGCGATCCGATCGAGGCTCTCCAGACGCTTGCGCCGCACGTGACTACTGTGCATTGCAAGGACGGTGATTGGCCGCTTCAGGCGATTCCCGGAGCACTCGGAGAGGAGAAGCCCTTAGGCCAGGGATCGGTTGGAATGGGACGTTTTATTACCAAACTACGGTCGATCGGATACACCGGGCCGCTCACGATCGAACGCGAAGCCCATGATCCTGCTGCCCGGCGGCGCGATATCCTGATGGGTGCGGACCTGTTGCGCCGGTTGACAACCTAGTTTAGGGAACGCCATGTTACGGCAGGCCGTCTGAATATTCAGCCGTGGAGTATGCCGGGACCCTCCTCCAGCCAGGAACTTGAACTCGAATACGTCATCTGGAACATTCCGGATTCCCTGCCCGTCGCTGTGCAGCGGCGCGTGCAGGATCGGATTCACCAGGAAGTCAACGAGGTATTCGCAGCCGCACCGCACCGCGGCGCTGAAACGGGCGGCATCTTACTCGGCCGCCGGGAAGCGGACCGCATCGTGGTGGAAGACTTCGAGCCCGTTCCCTCGGAACATAGCTTCGGCCCGAGCTATACGCTCTCACAGTCCGACCGCCAGTTGCTGCAAGAGACGCTCGAATGGTTTCGTGGCGGGGCCCAACTAGGACTCGCGGTGCTCGGATTCTATCGCAGCAATCCGCTGCCGGATTTCGCGCTGCGTGAAGACGATGAGGATCTGATGCGCGCGTACTTCGCGGAAGGCGAGGACATCGTCTTGCTGGTGAGGCCGAGCTTGCGGGGAACGAACGCGGAGGATTTCTGCCTTCGGCGTCCGGGCAGCGTGAGTTCACTGCCGCTGCTGATCGATTCACCGGTGCGGTCGTGGCCACCGCCGCGTCCCCGGCTGGAACCGGAGCCGGAACATGCCCCCCGCAGAGGCTGGTTTTGGTATGCCGCCGCGATTGCGCTCGGCCTGCTGGGCGGCGGGATCGGGTACCTGCTGCTGCATCCCGCCAACGGTGCGCCGCGGCCGCTCGCCAATTCCGCGCCGGCGGCAACTGCGGCTGCCGCGGGGCCAGTGCAGCCGGCGGTGGTTGGTACAGCCGTAGCCGAGGCGCCGGATACAGCCGGCATTCACGAACTGCTGAGCCGCTGGTCGGCCGCCTTGAAACGTGGCGATGTGGATACCGCGGCGGCATGCTACGCGCCGGTGGTGACTACTTATTTTGCCCGGCACGATATACCCCGCGCGGCCGTGCGTCAGACCATCCGGCAGGCGCGCGCGCGATATGGACGCCTGGAGTTCTATCGCCTGTCCGGGGTGAACATCACGCCGGTGAGCGACAATCGCGCAGTGGCCACCTTTCGCAAACAGTGGAAGATGGCGGGCCGCGCCAGGTCGGCGGGATCGGAAACGGAGCGCATGACGCTGGTGCGGAATGACGGCGCCTGGCGGATTTCCTCCGAGCAGCCCGAGCCTGGCGCGGTGCGCGACGAGTAGGGGCGTCTTAGCGCGCTACCTTACCTTCCTGGTAGATGGTAGCGCCGCGCTTGATGGCCGTGTGCACCAGGTTCACGCCGAAATGGAGCGGGATCTCTCGGTAATCGGCGGCATTCAGGACTACCAGGTCGGCGGGCTTGCCTACTTCAATCGAGCCCGCGACCTCACCCGCTCCTATGGCGTAAGCGGCGTTGACCGTGGCCGCGCAGATGGCTTCCGCGGGCTGCAGGCCCAGCTCCGCACACGCCAGCGCCACGACATGAAGCATGCTGTAGGTCGAGCGCGTGCCTGGGTTGAAATTGGAAGCTAGAGCCACGCCTATACCGCTCTCGATTATATTGCGCGCCGGCGCTTGCGTGCCAGGCGTCAGCACCGCCATCGCCTTGAAGCCGGACAAGAACTCCCAATCCGCAGACGATCCTCCGTCCGGATCTTGCACGCTGATGGCTCCGCATTCGAGCGCCAGGCGCATGGCTTCACCCGATCCCTGGGCCTTGATGCTGAATCCGAGGCCGTGGGCGGCTTCCAGTAGACCGCGCATCTGGTGGATGCTGAAGAGCGGCCTGTCGCACCTTACGGCGAAGAAACGCGACAGGCCACGGCGGCGGATAGCGGGCAGCAGTTCCGCGCACAACCAGGAGCAATATTCGCCGGGCCGGTTTTCGAATCCATCGTGCAAATCCCTCGGCGTCAGAAACGTGGAAATGATGTCCAGCGGCGCGCCATCCAGTTTGGACTGCACGCGCAAGATCTTCAGCTCGCCGCGTTGATCCAGGCCGTGTCCGGATGTGGACTCGAGGGTCATGGTCCCGTGCCGGGCCATGCCGTTGGCGATCTGGCCGGCGCGCAGTTCTAACCGCCTCGAAGACGAGCTTCGCAAGGCGTTGAGCGCCGGCGCGTTTTCATCCCCATTGCCAGAGGCGCCCGACACCAGGTGCGCGTGGCAATCCACGAACCCCGGCAGGACCACGCGGCCCGTTGTATCGACTTCCTGAGCCCGGCGAGCCTGCACCAGATTTTCGATACGCCGGCTGGGTCCGACCTCGGCGATCCGCCCATCCTCGATGAGTAGCGCTCCATCGTGAATGATACCGAGTTCTCCCAGCGCCCTACCACGCCGGGGCTCCGCGGGACCGCGTAAAGTGAGGAGTTGACGCGCCCCCCGCACTAGAATAGTTCCAGACATTCGGAGGACCTACTACTAAGATAGCAGGATGTGCCCGGATTCCGTGTTGCTCACCCGGACGCATCGCGCGGCCAGTCCGCCCCACTTGAAAGTACGCTATAATCAATGAGGCCAGAAGTTGGTGCGCAACCCCCTCTCCCCTAACCGGTAGTCGGTTCGTCTATTTTCCTCTGCCAAATCAAAAATGAAAAGTTTCTCTGAATTCCCTCTCTCTGCTCTCTTGAAGAGCAATCTCTCAAAGCATGGCTTCAAAGAGCCGACACCCGTCCAAGCCCAGGCAATCGAGCCGGCACTGGCGGGACGCGACCTGGTTGCCACGGCCCAAACGGGGACCGGCAAAACGCTCGCGTTTGTGCTTCCCATGATTCAACTGCTCGGCGGCGAACCATCGCATTCGGGCGTCCGCGCGGTGGTCTTGAGCCCCACCCGCGAACTGGCGCTCCAGATCCACGAGACGTTCGTCCAAATGGCCACGGGATCATCCTCCGTCCGCGCCGCCGTGGTGATCGGCGGTATGAATGAGCGCACGCAATTGCAGGCCATTCGCAAGGGCGCCCAGGTGTTGATCGCCACGCCCGGGCGGCTGTACGATTTCCTCAGCCGCGGCCTGATCGACCTAAGCAAGGTCCGCATGCTGGTGTTGGACGAGGCTGACCGTATGTTGGATATGGGCTTCCTGCCCACCATCAAACGGATCATGGCCGCCATCCCGGCCGATCGGCAGACCATGCTCTTTTCCGCCACGATCGAAACGTCGGTCAAACATCTAGTGGAAACACAAGTGCGCAACGCGGTACGCATCGAAGTGGGTTCCACTACCCAACCGGTCGAAAAGATCGACCTGCATCTTTACGAAGTGGAACCGGATCGCAAGCTGGGGCTGCTGCAAATGATGCTGCGCGAGGAGAGTGGCTCGTTCCTGGTGTTCACGCGTACCAAACACGGCGCCGACCGGCTGGCCAAGAGGCTTTCGCAGGAGGGCTTGAAAACCGCCGCCATCCACGGTAACCGCAGCCAGAACCAGCGTACCCAAGCCCTGAAGGGCTTCCAGGATGGATACTATCGGGTGCTGGTCGCCACCGATATCGCGGCGCGCGGCATTCACGTGGAAGGCATTGCTCACGTGGTGAATTATGACCTGCCGCAAGTGGCCGAAGACTTCATTCACCGGGTAGGCCGCACGGGCCGCGCCGGCGCATGCGGCACGGCCTCGACTTTTGCGACACGCGGGGAGCGCTCGGATGTCGCTCAAATCGAGCGGTTGCTGGCTGTGCGGATGGTCCGCCGCGCGGTCCCTGGTGAAGTGGCTCGCGAGCAGAAGTCCGCAGCGCCCGTGATCGTGATTCCGTCTGCCTCGCCGAATGGGCGGCGATCTTTCAGAACCTTTGCGCCGCGCAAGAAGCGGCCGGTCCGCCGCGCTGTCTAGCTTTTTCGCTTTATTCCCCGGGGGCAGAGCTTCGTTTTCGTGGTCTGCCCCAAAACCCGGAGCAGCGCTTTTGGGGAGTCCATTTTTGGGCTCCTTTGCCGACACTTCAAGCGGCGCCGTGTCCATGGGTTTTGAAGAGTTTTGGTGGACCTGGTGAGATTCGAACTCACGACCTCTTCCATGCCACTTAAGAAATATCAACCACTCGCAGACAGCTTGGACTCCGGTGGACGCCACGGAAGGCCGTTTTCACAATCTGAATTCTGCGCGCTCCGCGGACTCCACATCGGAAATGGCACGTCACATGCTTTCACGCGCGCGGTTGCAAGCCGTCACATTTGTTGTCTGCTTGAGCAGACAACAAATGATCTCCCCATAAGGATGATGCCCACCGGAGCGGTGACCGCCTTCGCGGCTCGCAAGCAAACTTGCTCTTTCGCAATATTGCGAATAAACTGGGGTCGAGTGCCCAAGATCAGAGTCGCCCTCTACCGGGAGGAAGACGGATCATGCCCGTTCATCGAATGGTTCGACAAGTTGCCGGCGAAAATGCAGGACAAGTGCTACCTCCGGTTGGAGCGCCTCCGCGAGATGGGCCACGAACTACGTCGGCCCGAAGCGGACCTCCTGCGAGACGGCATCTACGAACTGCGGGTCAGCCTCGGAGGGGTTCATCACCGTATCCTGTACTTCTTCCATGGCGCGATTGCAGCCGTGGTCTCTCACGGTCTTGTGAAAGAGCGGGTGGTCCCGCCGAAAGAGATCGACCGGGCCGTTGAACGCAAGAAGCGATTTGAGGCGAATCCGGCGAACCACACTCATGAGGAAGCTTGACAATGCCAGGTAATAGAGCAAAGACGCTGAAGCCGACCAGCGACGGGGTGGAGATCCTTCACCGCCGGTTCTACGAAGGCAAGCCGGCCCGGCTGAAGAACCTGGAAGAGGCGCGTGCGAATGAAGAGATCGCCCGCAAAATCCAGGAACTGAGGGCAGCGGCGGCCCTCACCCAAACTCAGCTTGCCAAGCTCATAGGCACCACCGCATCGGTCATCTGCCGCCTTGAGGATGCGGATTACGAAGGCCACTCTTTGGCGATGTTGCGCAGGATAGCGGGCGCGTTAAATCAGCGGGTCGAGATCCGTTTTGTACCGATCCGGCGCTCGGCGTAGGTCACGGCAGTTTGCGCGATTTGTCGAAGATCAGCCTTGTCCGCCATCTTGGGGACCGCCCCCCAGATCCTACGTCAGGAAGGGCGTGGCGCACTTCCCGGTCGATAGATTGTGGGGCCGCCCAGTCGAAAACGGTTAGGCCAAGAGCATTCGCCGTTCGCACCAGGAATGGCAACAGCTCCGCCACTCGCGACCACGTTAACGCGTCGTGCAGTTCACGGAAAACAGATGGTGGCACACCCTGCTCGTTGATAAGGCTTTCGAGCTCGTCCCATGCCGTGTCATCCTCCGCGGGGACAGGCGGAGTACAGATGGCGACGTTGTAGCTCATGGCATTTCGAAAAGGCGCTTGTCTCTCCTCAGTTCAATTCTATTTCGACGAAAGTAGCCCGTCTTGTCGACCATGACATAGATCCGCTGGCTAGAGTCCAAATTTTAGCCAGTTTGGACTCCAAATGGACTCTGCGTGGCCTCCTCCGCGACGTGGAAACGCGCAAGCATTTTCGTAAGCCTATGTTTTGTTGAGGTTTTGGTTTGGTGGACCTGGTGAGATTCGAACTCACGACCTCTTCCATGCCATGGTGGTGTGATCAGCAATTTACGGGGCATTCTCACAAGAAACAAAAGACTTACGCGACGTCGATTTGGGCTCCACGTGGACTCCGGTGTGCGCTTCCATGAGTTCTTGGACTCCGGGTGGGGCTCCGCGTTTTGACCGGTCAGCGGTAAGCCTCGCGTCGATGCCGCACGCCTGTGATCTCGATGGTGGTCTCGCTGCCGTGATCGAAGAAGACCCGGTAGTCGCCGCAGCGCAGACGGAAGCCGGTTTCCGGCGGCCTGAGCTTCTTCACATCGCCGCTTCGACTGGACAGATATCGGTCAATGCAGTGGAGAATTTGGATTGCGGTTTCTCGATCAATGCCCCTCAGATCGGCACGGGCTTCCGGCGACCATGTGACCCCTATGCGGTCCGGCGCGTCCTCGCTCAATGCTTGAGACCGAACTCGCGCAATATCTCATCGTGCGGGATGCCTTCTCCACGCTCGAGCGAAACACGGGAGCGATCTAGCGCGGCGGCCGTTTCGGGTGTCAGGTCCTCCTCTTCCACAGGCGCCAGCGCCAGCGACCGAGCCAGAGGTTCCACCATGACTTCGAGCAGACTCTTCACCACATTCAGCTTTTCAACGGGCAGCGCATCCAGCAGTGCGTGAGCTGCTCGGCGCTCCTGATCGAGATTCGGTTCCATGGCTGTCCTCTTAAGGCTGATTCCAGTTTACGCCATCCTTGGCTGATCGGATCCTTGCATCGGATGCTGCGGCCTGAGAACATACGCTCAGTAACTCGAATGCAGACCCGCTACGGTCGCTCAGGTCCGATGCACTTGCCGAAATGGATGAAAGGCATTCGTTGTTGGGTGCTGGTAGCCACATGTGTCCTGTGACCTGGTACTTCATCGGACACCCCTTTGAAGCTGTTTCGATCCTGGCTGGAGCACTCTTCCTCATCACCGCATGGCATCTGATATTCAGTCCAGCGCACCGGAATCGAGTCGAGAAGCGCAAAGACCGTCGCTTACGACATCAGCCTTGGACTTGACTATGGGTCTAGTTGGGCGGGCTCGCTGCAACGCTCGCCGAGAATCAGACGGGATTAGCGAGTTTGGACTCCAAATGGACTCCGCGTGACCTCTTGCGCGACTTGGAAGCCCGCAAGCATTTTCGTAAGCCTATGTTTTATTTGGGTTTTGGTTTGGTGGACCTGGTGAGATTCGAACTCACGACCTCTTCCATGCCATTTAAGAAATATCAATCACTTGCAGACAGTTTGGCGCAAAACAAAAGACTTAGCAAGAGGGGGCGTGGACTCCGGTGGACGCCACGGTGCGGCTTTTTGGGCGTCTGGACTCCACGCGGACTCCGGGACTCCACGCATGGGCTGGCACGTGGCGTGCTTTCCTGCGCGCGCGGTTGCCGGCTGCTCTATTTGTTGTCTTCCGAAGGAGACAACAATCGGATTCCATATAAGGATGATGCCCACGTGGGATGCCGAGACCGTTCTAGCTGGCCTCCAATTGAACCGGCCTCACAACCCAGAGTGCGCCATCGCGAAGCTTGCCGCCGATGCCGCCGCGCTTCTTCTGTCCGTAGACTACGCCGTGCGCTGGCTCCTCCGGCAATGGATCAGGCGCGACGGCCTGATTCAGTGATCGGGCGTGACCGGCGGTAATCGCAGCCAGACCATAACCAGGATAATTGCGGATCGCGTCCTCTGGCCGCCGGCCGGCGCGCACCATGACTGATTCCAAATTGATCGACAGTTCTTCGTCTTTGAAGGCAGCCGAAGATATGATCGCGTTACCGTGTTCGTCCCAATCGACCCAAGGACGTGGAATGCGCCGCAACAGCCGTTCGTCCGCCGGGATGTTTGGGTCATCTTCAAAGACGCGACCTGGCATTCGCTCCCCGTGAATTGGTTAATCGAGCTTCCCAGTGATCGACCTGAGCAGAGCGTAGTCCTGAGGCAGTGTGTGCTCAGACTCGTCCCCGCTCACGCGGTTTCGATAGTAGAAAAACGGCTGTCCGTCTCGATCAAACACAATCTCCAAATCGATGCCTTGTCGGTGCCACTCAAGTTGGAGGCCGCCGCTGGACAAAGGCACAACACGCGGAGCCGAACTGGTTGGCCCAAGGAGACCGTTGATGAGGTTCATCGCGTAGTGAACCACTTTCGGGTCAATCGGACCCGCACCGTAGCTATCCCAATTGTGCGGGAGTGTAAACAGATCGACGAAGCCTTGCATGAGTGGATCGAACCAGGCAGGAAGAGGCTGACCGTAATCCTGCCATTCAACCTGGTACTCTTGGCCGCGAGAGTAATACTTGCGTTGCCGGCGTATCAGAACTGGTTGCTGAAACACGCTGACCAAGAGGCGGTCACCACTGGAAAAATAGTCCAGGTAGGCAGCCGAAGCGCTCGTCGCCAAAATCCCGCGATCTTGAACCGTGAGTTCAGCGGTTCCCAATGCTGGCATCGTTCTTGATCCTCCAAATGTTGTGCATTGAATTGGTGGTAAGCCTTTTGAACGTTGTTACGATCCACTCCCGGCCGACGTCGAAAAAATCGACCGCGTCGCCAACCTGCCCGCGAGCAGTCAGGTGCAGCAAGTACATCGGGCGATTATCGGAGGTTCTGATCGCTGGCTGCAGGTCGACGTGGAGCCGCCCGATCGGTTTTCCGTCCTTATCCGGAATGACGAACCGGGCGTGCAAACGCAAATCCTCCGCTGGTCCAGGAGGCATGAGATCCGTCGAGTGCCAAAATGTAAAGATTTTATCCACCTGGCCGTAGTGCTCCCACCCCTCGCCGGCGAGGATGTGGTTCACATACGTCACTTCACATTGATTGACGTGCGGGGTGCCGAGTTGGTTTTTCTCCAGGAAAGCCAGAAAGATCCCGTAGTCCCTATCAAAGTGCGGGCGAATGGTCTCGTCGTAGTGGGGATATCTGTGGCTCTCCCCTTCCTTGCGCCAGTTCTTCACGAATCTGTCGTTCTGAACCTGGATCATCTCGCTCCCCTGATCGTTGGCGAACCAGATTCGCGGTATAGGGAAACTCTCCACAGCCTGGAACTTGAGACCGACCCGAGCGACTGGCGTTTCCGGAAACTGCTCGATCACGGGTTCGAGCGGCGGACGCTCCTCGGTCTTGGGGAAGGCAGCGCGGTATTCATTCCAAAGGAGTCCGAGATGCGCCGCCTGGACCAATGGCAACGGATCGAACTGCACAGACAAAACGGTTTCGACGACCGGTGGGTTATCGAAATCCGGCAGATGCTTTGGACGGGACGACACCGTACTCTGCCTTTTCAAAGCATTTTCCACAAAGTATGTTCTACAGTTGACGAAGATTGTATTTTAGCCGAGCGTCCCGCGTCAACGCTCTTTTTCAGGGCCCGGGGCACATCACCCTTCTTTAGATTAGTCGATTTCGCAGGCGCATCGTGCCGAAGAACTGCCGTGAGCAAAGCGCGGAAGCCGTCGGCTCGCAACTCAATCTGCGCAGGGGCGCGTGGCGGGAGGGGGATTTTTCCTTGCCTTCTGGATTGCGGGCCTGTGCAAAGATTCAGCGGGGTTGGTCGCGTCCTACTGCACAACCGCTGTCTGCTTCTCGCCCACGCCGGCCAGTCGCTCCTGGATCAGACGCGTGAGTTCTTCCTGGCGAGTGAGTTGGATCTTCGTGTATTCCTCGGTCATGCGGACCGTGCTGTGGCCAGCGATCTTCGACGCCTCAATGCTCGACCCACCCACCTCCTGCCGCCACGTGATGTTGGCGCGCCGGAAGGAGTGCGGACCGAGACCGGGGAAATCGCATCCCTCGGCCGCCGCCGCCCGCTTTAGTGCCTGCCGCACGCCGGAATCCCACAACGGGAGTCCGCTGCCATCCGTCCGGACAAAGACCCAGTTGTCCGCCTTCGCGTTATCCGCCGCAGCCTTCGCGCGGTAGCGGTCGCCCAGGTATCCCAACGTGAGCGGTCGTTTACTGGTCTTTGACTTCGGATCGTCGATGTCGCCGCGCCAATAGCGCTGCGCGATGCGTAGGATACCAGTCTGGAGGTCGACGTGGCACCACTTGAGCCCGAGAATTTCGGAGATCCGTGCGCCGGTGGCGATTGCGGTTTCCAACACCAGCAGGTTGGGATCGCTCAGCCGCGCCAATACCTTCA
>Ga0335085_10000865_pt1 | contig 74784 bp, 86 predicted proteins | sample Lox_Sample_45_FD_206712 | JGI IMG/M metagenome (GOLD analysis project Ga0335085, IMG submission 206712) | Soil microbial communities from Loxahatchee National Wildlife Refuge, Florida, United States - Lox_Sample_4.5 | ecosystem: Environmental > Terrestrial > Soil > Wetlands | place: USA... | reverse complement strand
ACGAATCCGGCCCGAGCCGCTCATCCCACGGATTACGGAAGCAGAGGTCGCCGCCCACGCGGCGTTCATTGCGGATCTTGGAGCTGAACCCGTCTGGGCCTGGGCGGCCTAGACCACGGCCGTCGGCGGCGGACCGCCCTGCATCTGGTTCTGCTGATAGAGCGCTGCGAAATCGATCGGCTCGATCATCAGGGGCGGCATGCCGCCATCGCGGATCACGTCGGCCACGATCCGGCGGACGAACGGAAACAGCAGATGCGGCGCTTCGATGAGCAGGAAGGGCTGCAGCACTTCCTCCGGCGCACCTTGCACCTGGAATAACCCGGCATAGGCCAGCTCAAGCAGGAAGGCCGGCTTGTCGTCGGCCTTGGCCGAAACGCGGACCTTCATTTCCACCTCGAATTGCTCCACCGCCAGGCGGCGCGCCTGAAGGTCGAATGACAGCTCGATTTGCGGACGCCCGCTGAGGTTCCCGGGCGCCGCGGGATTCTCAAACGACAAATCCTTCACATACTGGCCGAGCATCTGCACGCGCATGCCGGCGAGGGCATTGCCGTCGCCATTGGTGGGGCCTGATGCTGGATCGCTCATCAACATGCTCACGAAGAAAACGGGCGGGGCTAACACGGATCGCGCGTTTGTGACAAGCGGCCGCCGCATTTGTGGCGGAACGTGCGTTTTCTCGCCTCATCTGGACCGGGTGAGGCTTAGAGACTACGTTAAGCGTTGCAAGCCCCGGGGCGGCAGGTTTTCGAAAGGCCGGATCAGTCCGATGGCGAGTTCTCAATTGTTTCCGATCCTGCTGGTCGCGGTTGTCGCAGCGATCATTCTGTTTCGCCTTTACAGTGTGCTTGGCCGCAGGACCGGCAACGAGCGCGATCGCAGCGCGTTCGACCGTTTCAGTTCACCGCAATCCGTGCCGGCAGAGCGAACCGCCGCGTTGCCGGATCAGACCGCCAAACAGGCTGAAGGCGTCTCTTCCGATACCGATCCGGTTGCCCGTGGCATGCTCGCCATCAAGCTCGCCGATCGCGCCTTCGAAAGCGATCACTTCCGGGAAGGTGCGCGCAAGGCCTACGAGGCCATCGTCACGGCGTTCGCCCATGGCGACCGTGCGACCCTGCGGCCGCTTCTCGGCGACGACGTTTATTCGGCCTTCGATGCCGCAATCGGCGAACGTGAGCGCCAGCAGCACAAGGTGGAGTTCACCTTCGTCGGCTTGCGTGACGCGAAGATCGTCGGGGCGGCGTTGAGGAACAATCTTGCGGAAGTCACGGTCGCTTTTGGCGCGCAGTTCATCTCGGCGACGGTCGACGCTCAAGGCGCGCTGGTCGAAGGCGATAGCAAGGCGGTGCGCGACGTGAATGACGTCTGGACGTTCGAGCGGAACGTCCGCACATCCGATCCGAACTGGCGCCTGGTCACGACGTCGGGCGAAGCGGGCGAGCCCAAGGCCGGGTGATGGCCGCCAGCCGGTCTCGCAATTTTGGCCTGTTGATTGTTCTCCTGGTCGTGCTTGCCGCTGCCGGATTTCTGATCTGGCGGATGCAAAAGCCGGTTGCTCCTGGTTCCAGTGCCAATTTGCGCACGGTTGCCTTCACCGATCTGCCCGGCTGGCGAACGGGCGATCCGCGTCCGGCACTCACCGCCTTTCGCCGCTCCTGTTCTGCGATTGCATCCAGGATTCCCGACGGGCCCATGGGGACGAACGGTTACGCCGGAACGGTGGCCGACTGGAAAGCGGTTTGTGCGGCCGCTCCACCAACCGGCGAGAGCATCGCCGCGGCACGGCGATTTTTCGAAACCGACTTCTTGCCGCGTGAAATCCTTGCAGCCGATGGGAGCCCGGCGCTCTTCACCGGATACTACGAACCGGAATTGCAGGTTAGCCGCACGAAGCACGGCCGTTATCAGACGCCGATCTACGGTGCGCCATCGAGTCTGGTCTCCGTCGATCTCGGCGCGTTCCGCGATGCCTACAAGGGCGAGCATCTGGAAGGCTGCCTGAATGGCCGGCGACTGGTGCCGTGTCCAGCTCGCGCAGAAATCGATGCCAAGGGTCTCAGCGATGCGCCGGTACTTTTCTACGCCGACGATCCTGTTTCGGTGTTCTTCCTGCACATCCAGGGATCGGGCCGCGTGCGTCTGGAAGACGGCACTATGATGCGTGTCGCCTATGCCGGACAAAACGGGCGGCCTTACACGTCCGTCGCCCGTACGCTCATCAATCGTGGTGCGTTGCCGCGCGAAGGCATGTCGATGCAGGTGATCCGCGCATGGATGCAGGCGCACCCCGCCGAAGCCAAGGACGTGATGGAAGCGGATCAGTCCTATGTGTTCTTCGAGGAGCAGCCGATTGGCGATGCTTCGCTCGGCAGCGCGGGCAGCGAAGGCGTGCCCCTGACACCCGGCGCGAGCCTTGCGGTCGATCAGAAGTTCCATCCGCTTGGGCTGCCCGTCTATGTCAGTGCGACGCGGCCTGATTCCAATCCTTCGCGCGGCGATCATTCGCTCAACCGCCTGATGATCGCACAGGATACAGGTGGAGCCATCCGCGGGCCGGCGCGCGGCGATGTGTTCTGGGGATTTGGCAACGATGAGGAATCCATCGCCGGCCGCATGAAATCGACGGGCCGCATGTTCGTGCTGCTGCCACAAGCCGCTGCGCAACATCTGCCCGACAATGCAGAAATCAAAGCGCAATGAAGCGCAAGCGCGACACCAGCGATGAGGAGCGCGCGCTGTTCCACGCCGTTATGCGTGACGCAAGTGTGCTGACGGAAACCGCCGGCAAGCCGGGGAAAGCATCCGTCCCTGTACCCAAGCCACAACCGGCGCGGCCGCGCAATCGTCCGACTGGCGTGGATGGCAAAACAGCCGAGCGACTGCGCAAAGGCGCCATTGAGCCCGATGCGCGTCTCGATTTGCATGGGCTTACCGAAAACACGGCCCATCGCGCGCTCGTCACTTTTCTGCGCGGCGCGGCCTCGCGCGGCGCACGGCTGACGCTGGTGATTACCGGCAAAGGCGCCAAGGCGGAAACGCTGGAGGAATTGTTCGATCCGCCGGCGCGCGGCATCCTCAAATCCGCGGTGCCGCGCTGGCTCCAGGAGCCGGATCTCGCGCGCTTCGTTGCCGACGTGCGCACCGCACACCGCAGGCATGGCGGCGCTGGCGCGTTGTATGTGTATCTGCGCAAGACAGTGAAGCCGGCATGAAGCAGCATTTCTCCACCGTCCATCTGAAGACACGCGGCCCAGGCCTTTACGTGTTCACCGATAAGGCGAAGGCGTTTGTGGCGGAGTCGCACATTCACCAGGGATTGCTGACCTGCTTTGTCCGCCACACCTCGGCATCGCTTGTCATTCAGGAGAATGCCGACCCGGATGTGTTGCACGATCTGGCGCAATTCATGAACCGGCTCGTTTCGCGCGACGAAGATCTTTATCGCCACACGACCGAAGGCCCGGACGACATGCCGGGCCATATCCGTTCGATGCTCACGCAGAGCTCGTTGTCGATCCCGGTGCAATCGGGGCGCATGATTCTAGGCACCTGGCAGGGTCTCTACCTGTTCGAGCACCGCGATGCGCCGACCGAGCGTGAGGTCGTCCTGCACATCATTGGCGAGTGATCAGAGCAGGCCTGCATTCGCAGCCAGCGCACTGAGCGAGGTATCCGGCCGCGCGCCGTAATGCGAAATCACTTCGGCGGCGGCCAGCGAACCAAGCCGTCCGGATTCCGCAAGATGCTTGCCATGCGTGATGCCATAAAGGAATCCCGCGGCGAACTGATCGCCGGCGCCCGTGGTGTCGACCACGCGGGCGACCGGCACCGCATCGATCACATGGACCTCGCCGTCGCGCGCCACAACGCAACCCTTTTCCGAACGTGTCAGGGCCGCAATGCCTACCCAGCCGCGACTCGCTTGCAGAACGGAATCGAACTCTTCAACTTCGAACAACGCCTTGGCCTCTTCCTCGTTGGCGAACAGGATGTCGATGTCGGCCATCAGGGCGCGAAACTCGTCGCGCCAGCGCGCGACGCAGAACGGATCGGACAATGTGAATGCCACCTTGCGGCCCGCGCGTTTGGCCGCAGCCATCGCCTTGTTGATCGCAGCCTTGGCTTCGGGGGCATCCCACAGATAGCCCTCGACATAGAGAATCTGCGCCGACGCGATGTCGTTCTCGTTGATGTCGGACGGCGCGATCTCGCGGCTCGCGCCCAGAAACGTATTCATGCTGCGGTGACCGTCAGGCGTGACCACGATGAGGCAACACGCGCTGGCGGGGCCGCTCTGTGCCGCCTTGGTCGTGTAGTGTACCCCAATGGACTGAAGGCTGTCGGCGAAACTGGCGCCGAGCCGGTCCGCTTTTGTCTTGCCGACGAACAGTCCCTTGCCGCCGAGCGAAGCAAGTCCCGCCATGGTGTTAGCTGCCGAACCGCCGGCGGTTTCCTGTGCCGGAGGCAGAACGCGCAGCAGCTGCTCGGCCCGGAAATCGTCGATCAACGTCATCACGCCCTTGGCGATGTTGTGCTGAAGAAGGAAATCGTCGCCGGCCGCCGCGATCACGTCGACAATGGCGTTGCCCAGACCGGCGACCTCGTATTGAGCGCGCATGGAATACTTCCGGGGATGCGCTGAACTCGTTAATCAAGCCGCGGGCTTGACGCAAGCCGCAGACGATTTCGCCGTCTGTCATCTTTCACATTTGCGCTATTCGTGCATTGAATCGGAGCGCGCTTCGGAACGTATGCCATGAAGAAGATTGTCCTGATCGCCGCTGTCTCTGCTCTGCTCGCGGCCTGTACTGCTCCGGGCAACCGGGTTGCGTTGCCCGCCGCACCGCCGGCTGGCGAACCGGGAAACATCGCCGGCATGGATGCCTCGCGCATCAAGGTTGCGTTCGGCAGCCCGCAGTTCGTGCGCAAGGAAGGAACGGCGGAAATCTGGCGCTACGACGCGGCAAGCTGCAAGGCCTTCTTCTTCCTCTATCCCGAGGGCGGGTCGATGGTGGTGCGCCATGTCGAGACGGTTCCTCACAACTCGGACGCGGCCGCGGATTCTACCTGCCTCCAAGGCCTGCTTTCGCGCCCGAAGGCCGTTTCCTGATCCTTTTGCGCGGCGCCGCCGTCACCGGCTCTTTTGTCTTGTCCTTGTAGCGGCAGAGATCGCGCACCACGCAGACCGGACATAACGGCTTGCGCGCGATGCATGTGTAGCGTCCGTGCAAAATGAGCCAATGATGGGCGTGCAGCTCGTATTCGTCCGGCACGACCTTCATCAATTTCAGTTCCACGTCGAGCGGAGTTTTTCCTGGCGCGAGGCCGGTGCGATTGGCAACGCGGAAGATGTGTGTGTCGACCGCGATGGTCGGCTCACCGAACGCAACGTTCAGAACGACATTCGCAGTTTTTCGTCCGACGCCGGGTAAGGCTTCGAGCGCTTCGCGGTCGCGCGGCACCTGCCCGTCGTGCTGTTCGACCAATGCCTTCGACAGCGCGATGACGTTCTTCGCCTTGTTGCGATAGAGCCCGATCGTCTTGATGTATTGGGTGAGCTTCGTCTCGCCGAGCTTCACCATTTTTTCCGGCGTGTCGGCAATCTTGAACAGCGAAGCCGTTGCCTTGTTCACGCCTTTGTCGGTCGCTTGCGCAGACAAAACCACGGCAACGAGCAACGTGTAGGGATTGCTGTAGTCGAGCTCCGTCCTGGGCTCTGGCGTGTGCGCCTTGAGCCGCGCGAAGAATGTTTCGACGTCTTTCTTGCTGAATGGTCGGGACATGGATGCGTCGACGCTAGCGAGCTTCGCGAAACGTATCAAATCGAAACTGCGCCGGAACGTTCGCACGCGCCTCGCCGTTATCGACCCATTCCCGCGAAACAGGAGGCAGTCCATGCGGATAAGAAGTTTTGCCATCGGGGCGATGATGGTGCCGGCGCTTGCTCTGGCAGGTTGCGGTACCACCCCCGGTGACCGCGCTGTCTCGGGCGGATTGATCGGCGCCGGTGCAGGGGCTGCGATCGGCGCCATTGCCGGTAATCCCGCGGCCGGCGCCGCGATCGGCGCCGCCAGCGGTGCCGCGATCGGTGCCGTCACCGATCCGTGTACGCTCAACCTTGGCGATCCGTTCTGGCGCAACCATGGCGGACGCGCGGAATATGAACGGCGGTGTGGACATCCGCCGCGATAGCGGCTGGTTGGTTTCAAAGGCCCGCGGAAACCGCGGGCCTTCTCGCTCTTCGTCTGCACTCTTGTTCTTGCTGTCCGACGGCAGCATTCTGCGATGATGATTGCCGCGGACAATCCTGTTTTTTTGGACGCCGAGCTTCGGCCAAATCCGCCGATGAAACCGGCTGCGTTGCTGTGGATTCTCACCATCGTTGCCGCGATCAACGTTGGTTTCGCGATTCTGTTTCTGCTGCGCGGTGCGTGGCCGGTGACGCCGTTCATGGGCGCCGATGTGGCGTTGCTCGCATGGGCCTTTCACGCAAGCCGCGTTGCGGCACGAGCTTCAGAACATATCCGCGTCACGCCTGAGTCGCTTTCGGTGGATGCGCGGTCGCCCAGGGGCGAGCAAACTTTCGCGCAATTGAATCCTTATTGGGTGCGCGTCGATCTCGATACGCGGGATGAATTGCCGGGACGGCTGACGTTGCGCAGCCATGGCCAATCGCTGCTGGTGGGCAAGTTCCTGGCGCCGCGCGAGCGGCATTCGTTTGCTTTGGCGCTGCGATCAGCACTCGCCGAGGCGCGCGCCTGGCGCCCCAATTAAGTCCAAGTCAGCCGACAACGTCGGCGATGCTGTAGAGGCCAGCCGGCTTGCCAATGCTCCAGCGGGCGGCGGCCAAAGCGCCACGCGCGAAGATCATGCGATCCTCCGCGACGTGTGCGAGTTCGATCCGCTCATGCGGCCCGGCGAGAATGACGCGGTGATCGCCAACCACGCTGCCACCCCGCAACGACGCGAAGCCGATCGCACCCGATTCCCGGGGACCGGTTTGCCCGTCACGGCCGCGAATGGATTTGTCGGAGAGTCTGACGTTGCGCCCGGCTGCGGCCGCTTCGCCGAGCAGCAACGCCGTGCCGGACGGGGCATCCACCTTCATGCGGTGATGCATCTCGACGATTTCCACGTCGAAATCCGGCAAGGCAATCGAAGCTTCCTTCACCAGTCTGGTCAGCAGTGCGACGCCCAGGCTCATATTGCCGGACTTGACGATCGCCGTGCGGGAGGCGGCTTCGCGGATCTTCGCGTCTTGTGCGGCCGAAAAACCTGTCGTGCCAATGACGAGTGGAATGTGTTTGGCGGCTGCAAGCTGCGCCAGACGCACGGTGGCATCCGGCGCGCTGAAATCGATGATCGCATCGGCGTTGGCGATGGCCTTTTCCGGATCGTCCGTGAGTGCACCGGCATGCGGCGCGCCGATATCGGAATGCTTTGGCGATTCGAGCGCGCCTGCCAGTACGCAGTCGCCGGACTCTTCAACCGCGCCCAGAACCGTCTTGCCCATCCGTCCGGATGCGCCGGCGACAGCGATGCGAAGCTTTCTGCTCATGCGGCGAAGCATTGCGCGCACGATTTGCGATTGTCGAGGCCTTTACGCCTTCTGGTCGACCGGAGCCGCATCGCGCCGCGCTACCGTCACCATCGCCGGCCTGAGCAGCCGGTCGCCGATGCGATAACCGGTCTGGATCACGTTCACGATGCTTCCGGCAGGCTTGCCTTCCCCCGGCACTTCCGCGACCGCCTGGTGAAAATTGGGATCGAATTTGCCGTCGCTGGTGTCGATCGGCTTCACGCCATGCTGCTCGAGCGTCGAGAGCAATTGCCGCTCGGTCGCCTCCACGCCTTCGATCACCGCCTTCACTTGCGGACTTGCGCTCTCGCGCGCCTCCGCCGGACAGGCCTCGATGGCGCGGGCGAAATTGTCGGCTACCGCCAGGATGTCGCGGGCAAAGCGGCTGATCGCATATTGCGATGTCTCGAGCTTGTCGCGGTCGGCGCGGCGGCGTGTGTTCTCGGCATCGGCGAGCGCGCGCAGCAGACGATCCTTCAGATCGGCCGCTTCCATCTTCAGCCTGGCCATCTCCTCGCCGTCGCCGGTGTCGTTCGCCGGCTGTGTCTCGGGTATGTAGTCCTGTTCGTCGCCGTTCATTGTCTTCCCATAACGCGTCAGCCGAGCAGGCGGCCCACGACCTTGGCCGTATGGTCCACCATCGGAATGATGCGCGCATAGTTAAGCCGGGTCGGTCCCAAAACGCCGACCACGCCGATCACCTTGCCCTGCGCGTTTGCATAGGGCGCCGCCACAATCGAGGAGCCCGAAAGGCTGAACAACCGGTTCTCCGAGCCGATGAAGATCTTCACACCGTCGCCTTGCGCCGCCAATTCCATCAGCTTGATGAGATCGTTCTTGCGTTCGATGTCGTCGAACAGCATGCGCACGCGTGCCAGATCCTCCTGCGCCTCGACCGAATCGAGCAGGTGCGACTGCCCGCGCACGATCAGCACCTTTTCCGCATCGCTGCGTTCGTGGGAGTTCGCCACCGACATGGTTGCCAGTCCTTCCGCCACGATCTTGGCGGTGAGCTGGTCGAGTTCGGCACGCTCGCCTTCGAGCTCGGCGAGAATTTCGTCACGTGCCGATTCGAGTGTGCGGCCGCGCAGCCGCGCATTGAGGTAGTTGGACGCTTCAATCAGCGCCGCCGAAGGAAATCCCGTCGGCATGTTGATGAGGCGGTTCTCGACCTGTCCGTCTTCGTTGACCATCACGACGAGCGCCTTGCCGGGGGCCACGCCGACAAACTCGACATGCTTGAGGGCGCTGTCCTGCTTCGGCGCCACGACGAGTCCGGCGCAACGCGACAGCCCCGATAGCATCATCGTCGCCTGGGTCAGCACCTCTTCGAGGCCGCGGCCCTGCGCCGAGATGCGGCCTTCGATGGTGGCGCGCTCATGCGGCGCCAACTCACCGATCTCCAGCAGGCCATCCACGAACAGGCGCAAGCCCCGTTCGGTCGGCACGCGTCCGGCACTGGTGTGCGGCGCATAAAGCAGCCCCAGGGCTTCAAGGTCAGCCATCACGTTGCGGATGGAGGCCGGCGAAAGGGTGTGGGGCAGGCGCTGTGAGATCGTGCGGGAGCCCACGGGCTCGCCCGACGACAAATAGGCATCGACCAGATGGCGCAGAATCTCGCGCGAGCGCTCGCCCAGGTCGAGCCCCAGCATCCGTGCCTGATTGCTGTCGATCATCGGTCCGCCCAAATCTCCAACTCCTTGAGACCCAAGCCATTTCTCAAATATGCCGGCCCGCATTGCGGTGCCCGGCGGCTGAGGCTAGGTAGCGGGAGAGACCATGAACTTCAAGGGATAAGCGGATGCGCCCTTCCAAGCGCGCGGATAACGAAATGCGCGCCGTCAGCCTGCAAAAGGGCTTCGCCAGGCACGCCGAAGGCTCCTGCCTCGTCAAATTCGGCGACACCCATGTGCTGGTGACCGCCAGCATGGAGGAGAAGGCGCCGCCTTTCCTCAAGGGCTCGGGCAAGGGCTGGGTAACGGCCGAGTACGGCATGCTGCCGCGCTCGACCCATGAGCGCATGCGGCGCGAGGCGGCCCAGGGCAAGCAGTCCGGCCGCACGCTGGAAATCCAGCGGCTGATCGGACGATCTTTGCGCGCCGTCGTCGATCTCACCGCGCTGGGTGAGCGCCAGATCGTCATCGATTGCGATGTGCTGCAGGCCGATGGCGGCACACGCACCGCCTCGATCACGGGCGGGTTCGTCGCGCTGCATCAGTGCATCGAATTCATGAAGAAGACGGGCCTGGTGACCAAGCCGGCGATCAAGGATCACGTGGCGGCGGTGTCGTGCGGAATATCGAACGGCACGGCCGTGCTCGATCTCGATTACGACGAAGATTCCTCTGCCGAGACGGACGCCAATTTCGTGCTGACTGGCGCCGGCGGATTGGTGGAAGTGCAGGGCACGGCAGAAGGCGCGCCGTTCACCGATGAACAGTTCGCCGAATTGCTGCGGCTCGCCCGCAAGGGCATCGGCGAGCTCGTGCACTTGCAGAAGGAAGCGATTGCGTGAAGCTTGCGCGCGGCAGCACGATCGTCGTCGCCAGTCACAATCCCGGCAAGGCGCGCGAGATTCATGCTCTGCTCTCCCCGTTCGGATTCGTGGTGAAAAGCGCGGCCGAATTGAATCTGCCGGAACCGGAAGAAACCGGTGCGACGTTCGCGGAGAACGCGGCGCTGAAAGCGCGCGCGGCGGCGGATGCGAGCGGCCTGGTGGCGCTGGCTGATGATTCCGGATTGGCGGTCGCGGCACTTGATGGTGCGCCGGGCATCTACTCGGCGCGCTGGGCCGGCCCATCGAAGGATTTCGGTCCGGCGATGGCGCGCGTCGCGCGCGAACTGAAAGAACGTGATGCGACAGACAGGTCGGCGAAATTCGTCTGTGCGCTCGCGCTTGCCGACCCGCGCGGCGAAACGGAAATCTTCGAAGGCGAAATCCAGGGCCATCTCGAATTTCCGCCGCGCGGGCTCAAGGGATTCGGCTACGACCCCATCTTCGTGCCGGAAGGCCTGACCCGCACCTTCGCCGAGATCGATCCGGACGAGAAACACGCCGTCAGCCATCGCGCGCGTGCATTCGCGAAGCTGGTGAAAGGCCTCGGCCTGTCGGAATGAGCGAGCCATTTGGCATCTACGTCCACTGGCCGTATTGCGCGCAGAAATGTCCTTACTGCGATTTCAACTCGCATGTTCGCGCTGCTATCGACGAGCAGGCGTGGCTCTCCGGAATTCTGCGCGAACTGGATCATGTTGCGCAGTGGCAGGGCGAGACGCGCCCAGGCGTGGAAACCATCTTCTTCGGCGGCGGCACGCCATCGCTGATGCGCGGTGGTTCAGCAGGCGTCGTTCTCGACAAGATCGCCGAGCTGTGGCCTGTCGCCGACGATGTCGAAGTCACGCTCGAATCCAATCCGGCCAGCGTCGAGGCAGAGCGGTTCCGCGACTACAAGGCAGCGGGAATCAATCGGCTGTCGCTGGGCGTGCAGGCGCTGAACGATGCCGATCTGAAATTCCTGGGTCGCTTGCACAGCGTTGCGGAAGCCAGGCAGGCACTGGCGATTGCGATAGACACATTCGATCGCGTGTCGCTCGATCTGATCTACGCGCGGCCAAAACAGTCAGCGCAGCAATGGCGCAGCGAACTTCGTGAAGCGCTGGAATACGGCACCGAACATCTGTCGCTCTACCAACTCACCATCGAACCGGCGACGCCGTTCGCGACCTTGGCGCGGCAAGGCGCGCTGACAATTCCGGATGACGATACGGCCGCGTCGCTTTACGAAATCACTCAGGAGTTGACGGAGGCAGCGAGTCGTCCGGCGTACGAGATATCCAACCATTCAAGGCTGGGAGCCGAGTGCCGCCACAATCTGCTCTATTGGCGTTATAGCGATTACGCCGGCGTCGGTCCGGGCGCCCATGGGCGATTGCAGATCGGCGGCAAGCGCATCGCGACATCCACCGAACGATTGCCGGAACGCTGGCAGCAGCAGGTTGCTGAGCGCGGCCACGGGCTCATCGAACGGGCCGAAATTTCAAGAACCGACGCGGCGCGCGAACATCTGTTGATGAACCTGCGACTGAGCGAGGGACTCGATCTCGCCGATTATGGGCGGCGCTGGAATGTTTCACTCGACGCAAGACGCATCGGCGAACTCGAGACTGCCGGCCTGCTTCAAGTGTCAAATGGACGTCTCATGGCAACACCGCGCGGACGGCTTGTCCTCAACAGCGTCATCGCGGCAATCGCAGACTAGGCGGCGGCGAAATTAAGCGTGCGGCACCTGGAACGTCCGCGGCGCCGGATCGATCACGCGCGCATCATCGCCGTTAACCTGCAGGACGGCCAAGCCGCGATCGGCGGAGCCATCCGCATCGAAGCGGAAGATTCCGCTGACCCCGAAGAAGCCGTTGGGATCGGTCAGCGCGGCTTGCGTAAACCGGTGATAGGGCGGCCCGGAGGACATCGCTGCGATCAGCGACACCGCATCATAGGCAAGCGGTGCAAGCGGGGGTGGGTCGGCGGCGTAAACCGCCTTGTATTTCGAATTGAACGCTGCATCGGCTTCCGGCGAGGGCGCGGCGAACCAGCCGCCGGTGATGGCCGCGCGATCCATTCCCCTATCCGCCCACAATCCGGTCCCGAGCAGTTGCGGGTGCACCGTGCTGTTGTTGAACGCGCCCGCAAGGAGGCTCATCGCCGTTCCGCCTTGCGACACCAGGACGGCATCCGCATGGGAGTCGGCAACGGCCTTCACTTCCGGCGTGAAGTCGCTCACGCCCGTGTTGAATCGCTGGATGGTCGCGACGTGAAGCTTCTCCGCGTCCGCTTCCGCCTTGAAGGCTTCCTCGACGCGGTCGCCATAAGGGGTTTGCGGAATGAGCGCCGCAAAGTTCGTGTGACCGTGCGAAGCGGCATAGGAGACGATCCGGCGCACTTCGTTGCCCGGCTGGTAGCTGAGAAGATACACACCATCGCCCGCCACGGTGCGATCGGTCGAAAAGGCGATAAGCGGAATGCCGCGGTCGCGCGCGATCGGCGCAACAGCACTGACCGAGGCCGCGAACACCGGCCCAACAATGACTTCCGCACCCTCATCTACAAGCTGGTGCGCAGCGGTGCCGGCTTCGGAGGGCGTAGAACCCTCGTCCGCGGCCATCAGAAGGATGTCGGGATTGTGCGCATCGAACAACGCAAGCTGGGCTGCGTTCATCATGGCCTTGGCCAGTGCGCGCGTTGCAGCCTGGCCATTCGAGAAGGGAAGGAGCACGCCAATGCGGATCGGCGTGCGTCCCTCCGGCATATTCGACAGACGAAGGAAGCCGGGTTCTTCCCCGGTCAACGGATGTGTGGCGGGCACCGCGGGCTTGGTCTCGACCACGGGCGGCGGAGGAGGTTTCGGTCCCTCCGGCGGCGCGCACGCGGCCAGCGCCCCTATCGCAACCAGGCCCGCTATGGCGCACATTGCTGAGACGAACCGGGCAGGCCGGAATGAAGCGGCAATCATCGAGAAATCTCTCTTCGGGGGCTGGCGCAACCTTGGAAAACCCTAATCTGATGGCGGAAAAAGGGCAAAACGTCGCGCCGGGGCTTTACGTCATTGCGACCCCGATCGGCAATGCCCGGGACATTTCGCTGCGCGCGCTCGACGTCCTCCGCTGCTGTGACCTGATCGCCGCGGAGGACACACGCGTCACCGCCAAGCTTCTCGCCATCTACGGCATCGCGCGGCCGCTTTCCGCCTACAACGACCACAACGCGGCGCGCGAACGGCCACGCCTTCTCGCGAAACTGCGGGATGGCGCGCGGATCGCTCTGGTCAGCGATGCGGGAACGCCGCTGATTTCCGATCCCGGCTACAAGCTCGTGCGCGAAGCCGTGGCGCTGGGCCTGGCGGTTCACACTGTCCCGGGCTCATCTGCAGTGCTGGCGGCGCTGACGCTGGCCGGGCTGCCGACCGACCGCTTCTTCTTTGCCGGATTTCTTCCCTCGAAGTCTGGCGGAAGGCGACAGGCGCTGGCCGACCTGAAATCCATTCCCGCCACACTGGTGCTGTTTGAATCTGCTCAACGGCTCGGCGAATCGCTGTCCGACATGCACTCGATTCTGGGCGCCCGGCCAGCCGCCGTCGCCCGCGAATTGACGAAGCTGCACGAGGAGGTCCGCCGGGGGACCCTCGCATCGCTTGCGGCGGACTACGCCGGCGAGACGGCGCCCAGAGGCGAGATCGTCATTGTGGTGGGACCTCCGGCCGAAGAGGAACCCGATCTCGCACGTGCCGACGCGCTCCTCAGGCGCGCTCTCGAATTCATGCCGTTGCGCGCGGCCGCGGATCTGGTGGCGGAAGCCCTGGAGATGCCGCGGGGTCTCACCTACGATCGCGGGCTCGCGCTCAAATCCGCCAATGACGGACGCTGAGGAAATTAGGGTCCGCAAGCGACGCGAGCGGCTGGGTCGCCGCAGCGAGATGTTTGCAACCTGGCTGCTGCGCCTAAAGGGCTACCGCATTCTGGGCCGCCGCGTCCGGACGCCGTTGGGCGAGATCGACGTCATCGCCCGGGCGCCCTCCGGAATGCTGTGCTTTGTGGAAGTGAAGATGCGATCGGCCGCGGAAACCGCCTTGCTCGCCCTCGGTCCGCAGCAGCAAATGCGAATCGCGCGTGCCGCCGAGCTCTATCTGGCCCACCGGCCGGATCTCGGACGGAAGGGCGTGCGGTTCGATGTGGTTACCGTCGGTGCGAGAACCTGGCCCCGTCATCTCGCCGATGCCTGGCGGCCGGATTGGCGTTGACGTGCGCTTGGGGCAAATTGCACGCCATGACAGGCACGCCGATTGATCCGGCAGAAACACTCCGCCAGCTGGGACAGGCAGGCGAAGGGCCGCACGATATTGCAGCCGCAGCGCTGATGCTGGCAGCGCTCGATCACGCCGGTCTGCCGCTTGCGCCCTATGAGGCGCACCTCGCGGAGATCGCCGAACTCGCACGGCAGGAAACACGATCTGCGCGCAGCGCCGAGGACGGCGCGCGCGCATTGTCCGCAATGTTATTCGGGCGCTTTGGATACGATGGCGATCGCCTCACATACGACGATCCACGCAATGCGGATCTGATCGCCGTGATCGATCGCAGGCGCGGCATGCCGGTTACCCTTGGCATTCTGCATCTTCATGCAGCGCGCGCCGCGGGGTTCGAAGCTTGCGGCCTGAATTCGCCCGGCCACTTTCTCCTTCGCATCGAAACGCGCGGCGGCAACGCGCTTATCGATCCGTTCAATGGCGGGGCCGGCGCCGAACGCGAACGATTCGGCACGCCGCCCGCGCTGGGCGCGCCGTCGCCCGACGATCCCAGAATTGTCGAACCGGTGAGCGATATCGAAGTCTTGTTGCGTCTGCAGAACAATCTGAAGGTGCGCGCCCTGAATGGCGGCGACCGGCCGCGAGCTCTCGAAGTCGCCAAGCGCATGGTGCTCATCGCGCCGAAGAAGCCCGAATTGTGGATAGACCTCGCGCGTCTCAACGAAGGGGCAGGCGCTTTAGGAGCGGCTACGCGCGCCTATGAGGCCTGCCTTGGCTTGGTGAAACCGGGCGCAGCATTACATAATGAAGCGGCGCTCGGGCTGCTGGCCCTCAAACGCCGTCTGCACTGACGAGGCTGCATGCCACTTTCCGTCGCCATCCAAATGGATCCGATCGAGAAGATCGATATCGCGGGCGATTCCACGTTTGCGCTGGCGCTGGAAGCGCAGGCACGCGCGCATTCCCTTCTCTATTATGGGCCACACGACCTGACGTTTCGCGACGGCCGTGTGACGGCGCGCGCCCGTCCGCTCGAAGTGCGCAACAAGAAGGGCGATCACTTTTCGCTCGGTGAAGCACGGGTAGCCGATTTGTCGAAACTCGACGTCGTCCTGATGCGGCAGGACCCGCCGTTCGACATGGCCTACATCACAGCCACGCACATCCTGGAGCGGATTCATCCAAAGACGCTGGTGGTGAACGACCCGTTCCATGTGCGCAACGCACCGGAAAAGCTGTTCGTCACGCTGTTCAAGGATCTGATGCCGCCGACGCTGATCACGTCGGACCGCGCAGAGATCGCCAGCTTCCGCGCCGAGCACAAGGATATCATCCTGAAGCCGCTGTACGGCAATGGGGGCGCCGGCGTGTTCCGCGTCAAGCAGGACGATGAGAACCTCGGCGCCATGCTGGAGATGTTCACGGCATTCTATCGCGAGCCTGTCATCGTGCAGCGCTACGTTCCCGAGGTGCGCAAGGGCGACAAGCGAATCCTGCTTGTGGATGGCGAATTCGCCGGCGCCATCAACCGCGTGCCGGCGGCAGGCGAAGCGCGCTCGAATATGCATGTCGGCGGCAAACCGGAGCCCACCACTCTGACGGAACGCGAGCAAGCGATCTGCAAGGCGCTGGCGCCCGAGCTCAAGTCGCGCGGTCTTATCTTCACCGGCATCGATGTGATCGGTGATTACCTCACGGAAATCAATGTGACCTCGCCCACCGGCATTCACGAAGTCCGGCGTTTCGGCGGTCCGGATGCGGCGGCGCTCGTGTGGGATGCCATCGAACGGCGATTGCACGGCGCACGCAAATGATCACCATCCGCAAAGCGCACGAACGGGGAAAGACGAAAACCGGATGGCTGGACAGCCGCCACACGTTTTCGTTCGGCGATTATCGTGATGCGTCGCATATCGGATTCGGCCCCTTGCGCGTCATCAACGAGGATGTCGTTTCGGGCGGGGGTGGATTTCAACCGCACGCGCATGCGGACATGGAAATCGTCACCTACGTGCTGTCGGGCGAACTGGAACACAAGGACTCGCTCGGCAACGGATCGGTGATCCGGCCGGGCGAAATCCAGAAGATGAGTGCCGGCAAGGGAATCGTACACGCCGAATTCAACGCGTCGCGTGAGCGGCCAGTTCACTTCCTGCAAATCTGGATCGAACCTTCCGCGCGGGGCATCGCGCCGTCATACGAGCAGCGCGCGATCGATCCGGCATCGTTCATCAACAAGCTTGCACGCATCGCCGCGCCGCAGCCCCGCCCGAACGAGATCGGCCTCGTGCAGGATGCGGAAATCTGGGTCGCGAAATTCGACCGCGAGGAAGAAGCGATTCATCTGCTCGAATCCGGGCGCCGCGCCTGGGTGCATGTAGCCACGGGCGCGGTGGACGTCGCCGGGGAAAAGCTGGGCGCGGGCGATGCTGCGGCCATCACCGATCAGAACGAGATTCGCATCCGGGCCAACGGGCCGGCGGAACTGCTGCTGTTCGATATGGTCTAGGACTTCATCGAGCGCGCGAAACGATTGCGATAGCGCGGATCGATCCCCGACAGGGGGAAGTAAATGAATACATCAGTCGTGTCGAACTGGCGGTCAATCACCGCGCCATCACCGATGGACGCGCCCGCCCGCAAGTAGCCTTTGATCAACGGCGGCAGCGCGTGCAGAGCCTTCTTCGGATCGATGGCATCCTGCGGCATCATGTTCATTTCGACATAGAGCTCCGGCCGCGCTTTCACGCGCAGAGTCTGTGGCATGCGGTGGAAGTGGTGCAGATAGGACAGCTGGAGCGCCAGCGCCTTAGGATCAGTGCCGGAAAGCGAGGCGCAGCCGAACATCAGATCGATCGAGAAGCGGATGCTGTAGACCATCACGCCGCGCCACAGGAGCTGCATGGTCGATGGTTTGGCGCGATATTCGCGCAGGATGCACGACCGGCCGAGCTCGACCAGCGATTTGCCTTTCATGCCGGCGAGCATCGAGGCGATGTCGTATTCGCTGGAGGTGTAGAAGCCGCCGGCCCGCGCCGCATCCACGTCGCGCATCAGACGGTAGGTGCCAACCACTGCCGGTTGCCCATCTTCGTCATGCACGGAACGATCGACGACCAGCATGTGGTCGCAGAACTGATCGAACTGATCGAAATCGCGGCGAGCCTCGCGCATTTCGGGTGACGGAATCGCCGTCATCTCCTCGTAGAACACGCGATAGCGCAAACGCTGTGCCTGCTCGACCTCGCCATCCGTTTCGGCAAGCCGCACCTCAAGCGCGCCGGCCGTCGCCAGAACGGGCCATTGCGCGAGTTGCCCTTCAAACGGGCCGGGCTCGTGAACGTTGACCAACATGCACCTTTTGTTTTCAGCGGCCGCGCTCGCCCGATTCGGGCCCCGGCCATGCCAAGCCTACAAGAGCTTCGCGAAACTTTGTTGACCCTACAGGATCGTCCTCCACCCTGCAAATTTGGGTTGAAATCAAGGATTTACAAGGGCTGGGTCTGGGCTGCCGGCGTAGGCTTTCGGCGGCCTAACAGCATCGCAAACAGCACGATGGACGGCAGCGCGATGGTCCCCGAAACCACGAAAAAGATCGCGTAAGCCTTCATCAACCCATAGACGGGCACGAACGCCTGCACCATCACCCCGCTCAGTCCCTTCAGCAGCTTCCCGACGAAAGCGAAGGCGGATGACAGCAGCGCGTACTGCGTCGCCGTGTACCCGGCTGTCGTCAGGCTCGACATGTAGGCGACGAGAGCCACACCGGCGAAGGCGACGCCGAAATTGTTGAAGGCCATGACGAAGGCGAAGATGCCGAAATTCGCGCCATAAATCGGCAGCAGCGCATAGGCCGCGATGCTCAGGCCCTGAATGATGCCGCCCAGAATGACGGCGTGCATCTGTCCGAGGCGGAGGCAGGCGAATCCGCCGGCCGCAACGCCGATGAAGATCGCGGCCAGGCCAAAGGTGCCGCGCACGGCGCCGACCGCGTCCTTGGTCAGGCCGATGTCGTGATAGAGCGGATTGGCCATCGGCCCCATCAGATAGTTGGGAAGCTGGAACAGGCTGATCGCAACCAGGATCACCAGCGACAACGAACCATAGGTGCGGAAGAACACGACGAACGGGCCCACGATCGCATCGTACAATCCGCGGCGGGTTGTGAGGGGCGCTTCCGCCTGCTTGTGCTCGAGCGCCTCAGCGGCGCGCGGTTCCCTGGCCATCAGACACGCCATGAAACCGACAACCATCAGCAAGCCGTAGACCACATAGGACGCCGGCCAGCCGATCCGCTGCGCGATGGGAAGAATGATGGCTTCGGTGCCGAGCAGTGCCGTGCGATAGCCGATGGAATACGCCGACGTGAGCAGGCCCAAATCGTCGGCATTTTCCGCGGATTCAATTCGCCAGGCATCAATGACGATGTCCTGTGTCGCTGAGGCGAACGCCACCACGAGCGCCACCGCGCCGAGAGCGACAAGGCCGAACTTCAGGCTCACAAATGCCATGGCGATGAGCGCAAGTCCGACGAGAACCTGCGAGAGCGCCATCCAGCTGCGCCGGTTGCCGAGCGGGCCGAAAATCGGCGCGTGTGTGCGATCGATCAGCGGTGCCCACAGGAACTTGAGGAAATAGGTCGTTCCGACCCACGAAATGAATCCGATGGCGGCAAGCGATGTGCCTTCGTCCCGCAGCCAGTAGCCGAAGGTATTACCGATCAGATTGAAGGGGAGGCCGCTGGAAAAGCCCAGCGCCAGCATGATCAGCGTCCGGCGCTGCGTGTAGGGCCGGAAAGAATCGTCGAAGCGCTGCGAAAAGCTCCGCCGCGCGGCTGTGGTCTCGCTCATGCCGCGTTGCGCGGCCGTTCGCGAGCGGAAAAGATCGCTTCAAGCATCGCGTCAAGCTCTTCGGGATCGACTGGCTTGGTCAGAAAACCATCCATCCCCGCGTCTTGGCAAGCGTGCTTTCCGGTTTCAAGTGCGTCCGCCGTCAGTGCAACGATCGGCGTGCGGACGCGTCCTGTCGCAGCCTCGCGTTCGCGCATGCGGCGCGCCGTCTCTATACCGTCCAGTCCAGGCATATGAATGTCGGTGAGCACGAGATCGAAGCGTTCGCTCTCACTTGCGTCGAGGGCGGCTTCACCGGAGGCGACACCCACAACCTCATAGCCGCGCCGTTTCAGCAGCTCGCGCATCAGCATGGCGTTGATGGGATTGTCCTCGGCCAGAAGAATCCGCTTACCGGCCGCTCCATGCCTGGTGTTTTGCTCGGCAGAGGATTCCGCTGAATGGGCGCCGGTCGTTGCTTCGAACGGATTTCGCAGGCGCTCGACAAGCGATGCCGCGCGCATTGGTTTCACCAGGTAGCCGGCAAATCCAAGCGTCTTCAGCTCTTCAATTCGCGCGCGAGCCTCCGGCGCCACAAGAACGAATGAGCGAATGCCCCGTTCGGGGGCGGCCGGAAGATCGGGTTCGGCGTCGGTGCCGGCATCGACGAGAAGTGCGTCGATCTCACCACCCTGACGATCGGCGCTGGAGGTCAACGGCACCACTTCGCCGCCGGCGTCCCGGATTTGTGCCGTCAGTCCTTCGCGCAACACGCCGTTGCGCGTGACGATTGCGATCCTGTGACGGTTGAGCTGGCTGGGCGGGACTTGGGATTCACGAATGACAAGAGTCGGGAGCGTGAACCAGAAGCGGCTTCCGCCTCCTGGCGAGCCATCAACGCCGATCTCGCCGCCCATGGCTTCGACAAGCCGCTTCGAGATGGCAAGCCCGAGACCTGAGCCGCCGAAGCGCCGCGCATGGCTGGAATCGGCCTGGGCGAATTCCTTGAAGATTTCATCCCGCTTTTCGCGCGGCACGCCCACGCCGGTGTCGCGGACCTCGAAGCGAAGTATGCGCCGGCCGGCTGGCCTCACATCCACGCGCACACCGCCGTGTTCCGTGAACTTGATGGCATTGCCGACGAGATTGGTGAGGACCTGGCGCAGGCGGAGGCTGTCGGCACGAATGATCTCCGGCGTGTCGCGCGCGACGACGGCAACAAGCTCGATGCTCTTGGCATGTCCGCGCGGCGCCAGAAGCTCAACGATTTCCTCGACGAGCTTGCGCGGTGCGACATCGTCTTCGTCGAGCGTGACGGTGCCCGATTCGATCTTGGAGAAGTCGAGAATGTCGCCGATCAGGGAGAGCAGGGTTTCGCCAGACTGCTTGATGGCCTCGGCATAGGTGCGTTGCTCGGGCGCAAGCCTTGTTTCCGTCAACAGCCGTGCCATTCCCAGGACGCCGTTCATCGGTGTGCGGATTTCGTGGCTCATCGTCGCCAGAAAGCCGGACTTGGCGCGGCTTGCCGCTTCAGCCTTGTCGCGCGCTTCGGTCAGCGCGTCTTCCAGCGCCTTGCGCTCAGTGATGTCGCGCCCGACGCTCTGGATCTCGATCAACTGACCCTTGGCATTGCGGATGGCGTAGTCCTCCCATGCGATCCACCGCCAGCCATACACGGTGCGGACGTGCTGGTCGTACTTCACGCGCGCCCGTCCGGTTTCCAGTCCGGCGAAGGAACCCAAGAGCGAGCTGTGACTGTCCGGATGGAGCTCCGGCGCGAACGCCTGTCCGACCGCCGTCTGCGGCGACAGACCGAACAGCTTGAAGAACGCATCGTTGGCGTAGGTGAGCCGGCTGTCGGGCGCGCGGCGAAAAATGGCGTCGCCCTGCGAATCGACGAGGCCTTTGTAGCGCGCCTCGCTTTCGTGCAGACGCGAATTCATGGCCGACACCGTCTTCAGCGAATCCTCGAGCTGCCGCGTCAGCGTGTCGAGCTCGGCTGTCCGCGCCTGGAGGATTTGTGCCCGCTTGCTGGTGTCCAGAAGGGCGGAAAGCAGGAGTCCGATGCCGATCAGTGCCACGGCGCTCAGGACCGTCAGGTCCATGATCGAGATCCGGCCGGCCTGGCGAATATCGACATACGCCAAGCCGCCGACGATCAGCGCGCTTAACGTGAAGCAAACCGTGCCCCAACGCCCAAATGCCAAGGAAACCTCCGGCCAATTTGGGTAACCTACTCCTGAGCGGGTTTGCGAAAGGTTTAATCGATGGCCACAGGGCCAGTCGCTCGGCGAGCGAGAATAACGCGTATTCCGTAAGCCATTGATACAATTGATAGATTGTCGAACGAAGTGCAGTGGTGCCGCCTGTCACAAAAGCTTCATACAAGTGTGATGCACGTTGAACCTTAGCCCGCCGAAATGACATCGGGCGGCGGGATGAAGTGGCCAACCGGGAACCTGTACGGGCCCCGCACTATCGGCTGCCTGCACGGAAGAAAAATTGTCTAGAACCTCCCCGCGATGCCATGGCTGATGCCGCCTTGACCGAGAGTTTAGCCACCTTCGACCGGGCCAAATCCGTCCGCAGCTTCGGCCGGCGCGACGCGCGGTTCCGCCGCCTTACCGCGCTTGCCGCGTTGCTGGTGCTGTTGATCTTCATCGGCCTCATTGCGTCGCTCAGCATGGGTGCGTGGCCAGCACTGAAGACGTTCGGGTTCAACTTCCTGACGGTGCAGACATGGAACCCCGTTACGGAGAAATTCGGTGCGCTAGCGTCGATCTATGGCACGCTGGTCACGTCCTTCCTCGCGATGTTGATCGCCGTGCCCGTGGGCATCGGCATCGCGATCTTCCTGACCGAACTATGTCCGCGGCCGCTGCGCCGGCCCATTGGCATCGCGATCGAATTGCTCGCCGGGATTCCCAGCATCATCTATGGCATCTGGGGCCTGTTCGTATTCGCGCCGTACTTTCAGAGTCACGTCCAACCTTTGGTGATTGAGGCTTTCGCGGATGTTCCCATCCTCAAGGATCTCTTCGGCGGCGCGCCCTACGGCATCGGAATCTTCACGGCGTCTCTAATTCTCTCCATCATGATCCTGCCGTTCATTTCGGCCGTCACGCGCGATGTGTTCGAGACAGTCCCGCCGATGCTGAAAGAGGCCGCCTATGGTCTGGGCAGCACCACTTGGGAAGTGATGTGGAGCGTGGTCCTGCCATTCGCGCGAACCGGTGTCGTGGGTGGCGCCATGCTCGCGCTCGGTCGCGCGCTCGGCGAGACCATGGCGGTCACCTTCGTCATCGGCAACGCGCACAAAATCAACGAATCGCTCTTTGCGCCGGGCACGACCATCTCGGCGACCATCGCCAACGAATTCACCGAAGCGGTCGGCGATCTTTATCTGTCCTCCCTGATCGCCATGGGACTTGTTCTCTTCGTCATTACCTTCATCGTGCTGGCGACGGCGCAGATCATGCTCTATGCGCTCGAGCGCCGCGCGGGAGGCATGTCATGAACCGCGCGGTCTATATTCGGCGTCGCTTCACCAATCGGCTCTTCCTGACCTTGTCGGTTGCGGCGGCGGCATTTGGCCTGTTGGCACTTGCGCTCATTCTGGGCGCGCTGATTTCCGAGGGCATTGGGGGCCTGTCGCTCAAGGTCTTTACCGAAATGACGCCGGCGCCGGGTTCGGAAGGCGGTCTTGCCAACGCGATTGTCGGCAGCCTCATCATGAGCGCGATTGCGGTGGCAGCAGGCACGCCCATCGGAATCATGGCGGGCACCTATCTGGCGGAATACGGGCGCCATCGCGGATCGGCCTTTGTCGTGCGTTTCGTAAACGACATCCTTCTGAGCGCGCCATCGATCTTGATCGGCCTCTTCATCTATGAGGTCGTGGTGCGCAACATGGGGCACTTCTCCGCTTGGGCGGGCGCGGCGGCCCTGACGGTGATCGTTATTCCGGTCGTGGTGCGGACGACCGAAAACATGCTCCTTCTGGTGCCGAATGGATTGCGCGAGGCGGCCGCAGCGCTCGGCGCGCCGCGCAGCCGCGTGATCCGCGCCGTGACATGGCGAGCAGCGCGCGCCGGAATCATCACCGGCGTGCTTCTCGCCATTGCGAGGATTTCGGGCGAGACCGCGCCCCTGCTGTTCACTGCTTTTGGAGATCAGTTCTGGAGCACCAACCTCAATTCACCGATCGCCAGCCTGCCGCAGGTGATCTTCAACTTCGCCAACTCGGCTTATGAGGATTGGCACCGGCTGGCCTGGGCCGGCGCGCTTCTGATCACGTTTGCTGTGTTGACTCTCAGCATTTTCGCGCGGTTCTTCGAGCGCAAGGGAAGAATTTCATGAACGACGTGCGCGCCGTCAACCAGAAGGTCCGGATCGATATCCGGAACCTCTCGTTCTTCTACGGCGACAACAAAGCCCTGAGGGACATCACCCTGCCGCTCTACGACCGCAAGGTGACGGCCTTCATCGGTCCCTCCGGTTGCGGCAAGTCCACGCTGCTGCGCGTGCTCAACCGCATTTACGAGCTGTATCCGAACCAGTACGCCAAGGGCGACGTGATACTCGACGGCGAGAACATCCTGTCGAGCAGGCAAGACATCAACCTGCTGCGCTCCAAGATCGGCATGGTGTTCCAGAAGCCGACGCCGTTTCCGATGACGATCTACGACAACATCGCATTCGGCATAAACCTGTACGAGAAACTGCCGCGTTCCGAAATCGATGGTCGCGTGGAATCCGCCTTGCAGCGCGCGGCGCTGTGGGGCGAAGTAAAGGACAAGCTTCGCGATTCCGGCCTGAGTCTGTCGGGCGGCCAGCAGCAGCGCCTTTGCATCGCGCGCACAGTGGCCACCAAGCCTGAGGTGATCCTGTTGGACGAACCGTGCTCGGCGCTCGATCCGATTTCGACAGCGAAGATCGAGGAATTGATCGACGAGTTGTCGAACGAATACACGATCGTGATCGTGACTCACAACATGCAACAGGCCTCACGCACTTCGGACTACACGGCCTTCATGTATCTTGGCGAGTTGGTGGAGTTCGGGGCGACGGAACAGGTGTTCACCGCTCCGGTCAAGAAGCAGACCGAGCAGTACATCACTGGCCGCTTCGGCTAGGCGTAGTCCGCGGCAATGGTCGCGTCCGGCCTTGGCCGCATCACGACGTTGAAGACCGGACTCAACGCCATACTCACTACGATATTCAGCACCAGCGATGCGAGTGCGGCATAGCAGGGCACCTCGGTTCCGAAGAACGTCAGCACATAGGTGGTCTTGAAGCCGACGCTCACCCACATCGCGATTCCTGCGCCAATACCGGCAAGCCAGCCGAGCAGGAGTGCATACGCGTTGAGCCAGCGCGTGTAGAGCCCCAGAATAACCGCCGGTAACGTCTGGATGATCAGAATGCCGCCAAGGAGCTGGAGATTGATCGCATATTGAGTCTTGAGTCCAATGGCGAAGGCCAGTGCGCCGAACTTCACGACCAGCGAAACGATCTTCGCCACCTGACATTCCTCAGCGGGTTGGCAATCCGGCCTCAAGTATTCCTTGTAGATGTTGCGGGTGAAGAGATTGGCGCAGGCGATGGCCATCACCGCTGCCGGCACGAGCGCGCCGATCGCAATGGCGGCAAACGCGACGCCGACGAACCACTTGGGAAAGGAAGCCAGGAACAGGGCCGGCACCGCGAAGTTGGCGCCGAATGCCTTGAAGCCCGCGGCGTATTCCGGCTTCGTCGCCACGCCCGCCGCAACCGCCATAGTTCCCAGCAACGCAATCAATCCAAGTGCAATCGAATAGGCTGGCAGCGCCACGGCATTACGGCGGATCACATGGCGGCTCGACGACGAGAGCAAACCTGTGATCGCGTGCGGGTAAAGCAGCAGCGCGAGAGCCGATCCCAATGCCAGTGTTGCGTAAGCGGATTGAGCGCCAAAGTTGTTCGCCGTAGCCGGTGGCAGAAGGAGCTTCGGCGCTGGAACGCCGGCGAAAATCTTTGCATACCCGCCGAGCTGTTCCGGAATGATGACTATGGCGGCGATCACTGTGACGTAGATCAGCACATCCTTCACCACCGCGATCATTGCCGGCGCACGCAGGCCGCTCGAATAGGTGTAGGCGGCCAGCACGACGAACGCGATGATCAGAGGCCATTCGCCATGAATGCCGAGTCCTTCGAGCACGACCTCGATGCCGACAAGTTGCAGGGCGATGTAAGGCATTGTCGCGACGATGCCGGTGATGGCAACCGCAAGCGCCAATGTGCCGGAGCCGAAACGCCCGCGCACGAAATCGGCCGCGGTGACGTATCCCTTGGCCTGCGTCACGGACCAGAATCTTGGAAACACGGCGAACATGATCGGCCAGACGAGAACCGTGTAAGGCACGGCGAAGAAGCCGGCCGCGCCGGCGCCGAAAATCAACGCCGGAACCGCAATAAACGTGTACGCAGTGTAGAGATCGCCACCCAGCAGGAACCACACGATCACGCTGCCGAAACGCCTGCCGCCCAGGCCCCATTCGCCGATCTGCGTGAGGTCGCCGCGCTTCCAGCGTGAGGCGAAGAAACCCAGCATTGTTACGAACGCGAAGAGGCCAACGAAAATGGCGAGTGCCGTCCAGTCTGGCGATGCCATGAGTTACTCGGCTCCGGGCGAGCCGCGCTCTTCAATCCTGCAGACGAGAAGAAGCAGCAGCGCCCCCAACGGAATCCACAGAAGCTGGTACCAATAGAAAAAAGGGATTCCGGCCATCGCCGGCAGTGCGCGGTTGTAGAACGGCACGCACATCATCGCGGCGAACGGCACGAACAGAAGCAGCCAGACCAGCCGGAAGCCATTCTTGCGCATAGAGATTTCTCCGCCTCGTATTGCCATCTGCTTACGGCATTCTGTCCGGCCCGCCAAGCGCAGATGACCGAACGCCAATGATGCACCGGCCAATGGCGATGTAGAATGCCCCCTGACTTGGTTCAGTCGAGGGGGGATGCCATGAAATCCCTGAACCGTAAGCTTTGCGCACTTGCCGGTACGATAGCGCTTTCGCTCGCTCTTGCGACTCCAATACAGGCGAAAGACAGCCTTGCCCAATCCGTCAGCGTAAAGCCGAATGCGTTGTGGCCGATCGCCACGGCCGTGTTCAACGGCAGCATCTACTTCATTTCGAGCGGCGGGCCGAACAGCTGCGGTGGGCTTTACGAGCTGGTGCTCAATGAATCGACCGGCAAGGACGAAGCCAAGTCCGTGCATCAATTCAGCGCCACGGCGAAGGCGGGGTGCAACCCGGTCGGCCTGACAATCGCCAATATCAACGGCACCGACCTCCTCATGGTGACGACGGACTTCGACGGTGCCAACGGCACGGGCGGACTGTTTCTCATGACTGCGGCTGCTACCAAGCAGGTTTCCTTCCCCGCCGACGCACAGTCGCCTGTGGGCACGGCGATCATCGCTGTAACGAGCGCAGCAAAGTCACCGCGAGGCCTCCCGCAGTTCGACTTTATGAGTGTGTTCAAGTATGGCGGTGACGCCGGATTTGGTGACGTGGTTGCCGCGCTCCTGTTCTTGTCAGGCGGCGCATTGAACGATCTTGGTCCGGCGATAAAAGTGGGCCCCTTTTCATCAGCCTTTTCGTTTCCCGGTGGCGCCGGAGGGCAGCATCCTGGATCGCCTGCCGTGCAAGGTCCCGACGGCAATCTTTACGGCACGACGCAAGCCGGCGGCTCGACGAACGGTTCATGCGCCACGTTCAACGGCTGCGGCATTGTCTATCAGCTGACGCCCCCAGTCGGCAGCGAGACGCAGTGGAACGAAGATGTGCTCTACACTTTCCAGGGCGCGCCGGATTTCCAGGACCCCTATGCTTCCGTGGCGTTCGATGCGAACGGCAACGTCATCGGCACCGCGGCCTTCGGAGGAACGGGCAGTTTCGGCGGCGTCTTCCTGCTGACAAAGCAGGCGACCTATCCGTGGCCGCTTACCGCGCTCTACACGTTCCCCAATGACTACAACGAAGGCGCTGCGCCGGAAACCGCGGTCGTGCTCGACAGCAAAGGCAACGTGTTCGGCGCAACGTTGGCCGGCGGCCCAAGTCCCAATCCCTATGGCGTGGTCTTCGAGCTGAAGAAATCGGCGACTTATCCCTGGAAGGAATCGATCCTGCAGGCCTTCCACGGCGGCAAACACGGCGCCAATCCATCCGGCGCGCCGCTGCTCTATCTGGGCGATATCTACGGCACCACTTATGGCGGCGGAAAAGATACGACAGGAGGCGCCTGCCCGGGCGGCGGGTCGCAGGATGTCCAGCCGGGCTGCGGCACTGTGTTCGAGCTGGCGCCGAAGTAGATTTCTTGCCTTTTTTGCCGCGGTGTCACGACGCTTTGCCGCTCCGGCGGGCTTGCGGCATAACGTCAGGGCCGATCGCAACGCCGGATTTCATGAACCTCATCTATTTCGCGGGCTCGCTTGCCGGAATTGCGCTCATCGTGGCGCTCAATCTCGCGCTGTTCGGGCGCGTTCGCTTCCGCATCACGAGCTTGTCCGACGTCGCCGCGAAACTAGCAGCCGAAGTGCCGGGATTTCGTGCGGGCGACGGCATCGTTGCCAGCGACGGCAGAGCAGCATTGTGTGAGGACAAGACGAGCGGAGCAATCTATCTGGTCGAAGCGGTCGGCAATCGCCTGGTCACGCGCAGACTCGGCCGTGGCAGCTTGCGGGCGCTGAGCGGCGATGGTGCCGGCTTGTCGCTCAGACTTGCGGACTTCACGTTCGCGAAATCGAAGCTCGCGTTTGCCGATGCCGCCGCGCGCAAAATCTGGGAAGCGCGGCTCAAGGCGGCGCTCGCATGATGGCGCACTGGCCCAATCCCGTCGAGATCGCCACGCCGCTGTTCATCCTGCTGGTGATCGCCGAGATGCTGGCCGCGCGCTATCTGCATCGCGGCGAATATGAAGCGCGCGACACGGCCGCCAGTCTGCTGATGGGTTTCGGCAGCACGGTGCTCGGGTTCGCAGGGCTCTTTCTCTTCCTGGCGATGGCGAAATTTCTCACGCCCTATCGCCTGATGACGATTGGATTTTCGTGGGCAGCGCTCATCGTCTGCTTCGTGCTCGACGATCTCGCCTACTACGCGTGGCATCGGGCCAGCCATCGCGTGCGCTGGCTATGGGCCGACCACGTACAGCACCATTCTAGCCAGCACTACAATCTATCGACCGCTTTGCGCCAGCCGTGGACCGGCGCGTTGACGCCGGGCCTGTTCTTCCGCGCGCCACTGATCCTCATCGGGTTTCCGCTGCCGATGCTGGCTTTCGTGCACGGACTCAATCTCGTCTACCAGTTCTGGATTCACACCGAAGCAGTCGGCAAACTCCCGCGCTGGTTTGAGGCGGTGATGAACACGCCATCGCATCATCGCGTGCATCACGCCACCAACGCGCGCTATCTCGATTCGAATTACGCAGGCGTCTTCATCGTATGGGATCGCTGGTTCGGCACCTTCGTGGCGGAGGAGGAGTCGGACAAGCCGCGCTACGGCATCGTGAAGAATCTCGCCACCTTCAATCCCCTGAAGGTGATGGCGCATGAATGGATCGGCATCGTGCAGGACGTGATGCGCGCGAAATCAGCAAGAGAAGCAGCCGCTTACATCTTCGCGCCGCCGGGCTGGTCGCCGGATGGCAGCCGCGACACATCGGATTCGATCAAGGCGCGTTGGGCGCAATTTCGCGCTGCACAATCGTCGGCCGAATAGCGACTCCCGCGCACAAACCAAATCCCCTATGCTGCGCGCCGCTGTCGCGAAGGGGGACATCATGTCAGCGCGCATTCTCATTGCCGGGCTTCTCGGCGCCATCGTCATGTTCGTATGGACATCGCTTGCACACAGGGTTCTACCGTTAGGCCGCACCGGCTTCAGCCAATTGCAGGGCGAGTCCGTCGTGCTCGGCGCGATGAAGGCCGCCACCAACGACAAGGCGGGACTCTACTTCTTTCCGTGGGTGGACCCGAAGGATCCGCAAATGATGCAGAAGTCCGCCGCCGCAATGAAAGCCGGTCCGTCCGGATTGCTGCTCTATCATCCGGCTGGTCAGGGCGTGGTCGATATGGCCGGCCCGCTGATCAAGGAATTCGCCAAGGAGCTGATCCAGGCGCTGATCGCCGCCTTCATCGTGTCGATGATCGCGGCCGTGTTCTTCAGCCGTGTGCTGATTGTCACCTTGATCGGTGTTTCGGGCACCTTGATGACGAATGCGTCGTACTGGATCTGGTACAAATTCCCGACCGATTACACGGTGGCGGCATTCATCACCGACATTGTGGGCGCGTTTGTCGCCGGCGTTGCGATTGCCTGGTGGCTGGGACGCACGAAATCCGCCTAATGCGGTTTCGACGAATGGGGGGCGGCGCTGCGCCGCGCAGCGGATTTGAGCAGCGCGGTGCCCGCAACCACGGCCGCTGTTGCCGCTGCGGGGATGGATAGTCCATTGCCGGCACGTCGCGGTTTCTTTGCCACGGGCGCTTTCGCCACTTGTGCGACGCGGCGCGTGTAGCGGAAATGGCCGAGCATCACGGCCAGAAGGCCCAGCATCACGAACAAGTCGCTCGTTACTGTGATCCGCCGCATGTCTTTCCTCCGTTCGTCAGGCCGCCCGCATACGCGCGTTGAACGCGTGAGGTGCAATCTCCGTTCCGTGACGGTTCAATGCAGCTGCGATATTCGCCGGTATGACAGGGCCTCCGCGATGTGCGCGCGGGAGACACGCTCGCTGCCGGCCAAATCGGCAATGGTGCGGGCGACGCGCAGCACGCGATGGTATCCGCGCGCGGTCAGCTTCATCGCATCGGCTGCGTCGGTCAGCAGCGTCTTTCCGGCGGCATCCGGTTCGGCCGCGCGATCCAGCACGTCTCCCTCGGCTTCCGCATTGGTGCGGATATCGAGGCCATCAAATCGCGCGCGCTGCGCTGCTCGGGCCTTCGCAACTCGCTCGGCGACAGCCGCTGTTCCTTCCGCCGGCGGCGGTAGCGCCAGATCCTGCGCTGACACGCTATTCACCTCGACCTGAATGTCGATGCGGTCGAGCAGCGGACCGGACAGTCGCGCCTGATAGTCGCCGCCGCATTTCGGTGCTCGGCCGCACGCCTGCGACGGATCACTGAGATAGCCGCAGCGACACGGGTTCATCGCCGCCACCAATTGGAATCGCGCCGGATAGCGCACATGCGCATTGGCGCGCGCGACGACCGCTTCGCCGGTCTCCATCGGTTGCCTGAGCGAATCCAGAACACCGCGCTGGAACTCCGGCAACTCGTCCAAGAACAGCACGCCAAGATGGGCCAACGAGACCTCGCCGGGTTTCACGCGCAAGCCGCCGCCGGTGAGCGCGGCCATCGAAGCGGAATGATGCGGATTGCGGAACGGCCGACTGCGCGAGATGGCGCCGTCGCGCAATTCGCCGGCCAGCGATTGCACCATGGAGATCTCCAGCGCCTCGCGCGCGTCGAGCGGCGGCAACAATCCCGGCAAGCGCGCCGCCAACATCGATTTGCCTGAACCCGGCGGACCGATCATCAACATGTTATGGCCACCAGCCGCGGCAATTTCCAAAGCGCGCTTCGCTGTCTCCTGTCCCTTTACGTCGCGCAGATCGGCGACGGCGCCGGTCTCTTCCGCGACCTTCGCGGATGGTGGATTCAGCACCTGCACGCCTTTCATGTGATTGACGATGGCAATGAGGGAAGGTGCGGCGATGATTTCAACGCCGCCGGCCCATGCCGCTTCCGCGCCGCACGCGACAGGGCAGATCAAGCCGCGCGAAGCTTCCGCGGCCGCCAGCGCTGCGGGCAAAACTCCTGCCACCGGCGTGATCTGCGCATCGAGCGACAGTTCGCCCATCGCGGTGTAGTTGGCCAATTCGCTGGCCGGTAGAACACCCATCGCGGCGAGCAACCCCAGCGCAATCGGCAGATCGTAGTGGCTGCCTTCCTTCGGCAGGTCGGCAGGCGCGAGATTGATCGTCACCTTGTTGTGCGGCATGGCGAGGCCGATGGCCGATAGCGCGGCTCGCACGCGCTCGCGGCTTTCGGCGACCGCCTTGTCGGCGAGGCCCACGATGCTGAAATTGTTGAACGGCGCCGAAAAGCTCGCGACATGAACCTGAACGTCCACTTCACGCGCCTCGATTCCCTGAAACGCGACCGTATAAACGTGCGCGACCATCGCATCCCCCGATTGGCGAGAGGATTACGCCGCGCGTCCGGGTAGGGAGCAATCGCACGCTGTCGCGCTTTGTCGCGGCGCGTGTCGCAAATTTTGTCGCGGGCGCGGCTACGAAGAAATCAGAGGAAAATCGCTACCGCGATCGCGGCGAGCAGGAAGCGGACAAGATAGCCCAGTGAATGTGCGCCAACGATCGCCCAATCGATCTTCATGAAGAAGCCGTTGGTGATCATCAGAACGAGCGGTCCGGCGATCCATGCCAGAACCGCCACGGCGACCGCCGGCAACAATCCATGCACGTCGGTGTAGACGCAAAGGCCGACGATGGCGGCCGCCGCAACAAAATCCAGCGCGCACGAATAAATGACGGCGGACCGATCCTTGCCGCCGACGATTCCTTCGCGCCAAACCTCGGGATATTTCATGTAGCGATCGTGGAACAGGATGCCCATGAACAGCCAGTCGGTGAAGGTGGCAGCAAGGCCCGCAACCACGATGGCGAGAATGATCATGCCCGTCATGGCGAATCCCCCGAGTGCGCGGAGGAAGTTTATGCGGCGGGCGGGCTAAAGGCCAAGGGTGCGGGAGAGTTCAGACTGGAACCAGGCGACGCCCCGCTCGTGCTTGGGCGACAGCCGCCCGGCCCGGTATATGCCGGCATCGAGATTGCGCTGCACGGCTTCGCAAATCTCGAGGTCCTCTTTGGTGGTGACGATGGACTGGGCGATCTGGCGGTCCATATCCGCTTCATCGGCGTCGACCGAAAACAGGAACAGGTAGTCCAGCCGGGTATGGGTCATGTCGATCGGCCAGATCCGCTCCATCAGGATGCCGTCGGCATAGACGTTTACGCCGAGGCATGGCCACGCCCATGCCCACAGGCCCGCGATGGGCGCGTCGTTCTTCGGCGTGGCGCGATAGAAGATCACGGGCGGCTCGAGCTCGGTCCCGTAATCGGCTGCGATGGTCGCACTGAGCGAGGGATGCAGCACCGGAATGTGGTAGCCCTCGAGATAATTCTCCACATAGGTCTTCCAGTTGCAGCGGATGTCGTGTGTGGAGGTGCGGGCATTCTGGAAGCGGTCGGCAGCCAGATGCTTCATGCGCGATTCAAGCGGTGCGATCGACTTCATGAGCGGCGGCGCATCGTGGTCCATATTGACGAACACGAAGCCGCGCCAGATTTCGGTTTTCAGAGCGAACAGGCCGTAGTCGTGCGGGTCGAACCCTTCGGCGGGGCCGAAATCGCGCGCGGAAGCCAGACGTCCGTCGAACGCATATTTCCAGGCGTGATAGCGGCAGACGAAATGCCCGGCACAATGGCCCTGCCCATCGTCCACCAGCGGGCCGGCGCGGTGGCGGCACACATTGTGGAAGGCCTTCACACGGCCGTCTTCGGCGCGCACGGCTACTATCGGATAACCAGCAAACGTCGCGGCGACATAGTCGCCGGGCCGCGCCAGCTGACTTTCATGCGCGAAAAGCTGCCACGTCCTGGCAAATATCTCGTGCCGCTCGCGTTCGTAGAGCGCGGCGTCGCTGTAGAGGCGGGCGGGAAGCGTGTCGGGGGAAGCCTGGCGCATCGAAAATTTGTACTGCAGATTGCCCGGCTTGCGAAGAGCGGCACTATTTCGGCACGACATCGAACGCGATGGTTGTGCGGTCCTGCGAGGAATGAAACGGCACGGTGCCGTGCCACATGTAGGAGGGGAACAGGACCAGCGTTCCCGGTTTCGGTTTCACGGTGCGGCGAATGGGATCGGCTATGTGCGCATCGAATCCCGGTTCGCCGAATTTGAGCCAGCCCTGTTTCTGCCGTTCGTCTTCAACCGCATCAGGCACGGCGACATAGTAAACGGAACTGATCCATCCTTTTGGATGCACGTGGTTCACATGGAATCCGCAATCATGGAGTCGCGACGACCACGATGCAGCATAGGCGAAGTCGTTGCGCCTGCGATTGCGCAGGGGATGTCTATCGTCTGCGGCAAGCCTGGTGATATACACGGCCACTGCTTCGTGAATTTTCCCGCGGATCGATTCGACCAGTGCGTCCGCATCGGAAAACAGATCGTTCACTGTCTGCGTCCCGCCCCGCAGGCTCTGGCTCAGGAATTCCCGTCTTCCCGTGTGGCGCGCATCGAGTGCCGCGTTGAGCGCGGCGTTGAAACTTGCCATGTCCGTGAAGCTGCGGGGCGGTTCCAGCTCGAAGGCCTGAATGAGGTTGTCGAAATCGTTGAGCCATTCGTCCCGTGCATCGCCTGCCGCGCGCATTGCCAGCGAATGCATCGCGATCAGACCCTGATCGAGCGGCGCGATCGGCATCGCGGCTTCCACGGCGGCGCGAGCCTTTGCCGCGTCGCCGGCGCGCAGCAAGGTCTCGCAATAGATGTTCCAGGTATCGACATGCTGGGGCGCAAGCTTCACCGCCCGCTCGTGCAGTGCGATGGCGCGGGTATAGTCCCCCTTGCGGGCCAGCGTCGCGGCCAGTCCGTTGATCGGCGCAATGGCTTCCGGCATCAGCTGCAAAGCGATTTCGAATGCGGCTGCCGCCTCATCGAGGCGATCCGTCTGCAGCAGGAAGCCGGCTTTGGCGAGCGGCAAACCCGGCCGGTTCGGCAGTTTGGCAAACGCCTCATCGTACGAGCGCAGGAAGCTGGCGTCATCGCCGATACGGTACAGAAGATGGTTGAGTTGACGATGGCAGTGATGCTGCAGCGGGTCGGCCGCCAGCACCTTGCGATAGGCGGCAATCGCGTCCCCGTTGCGGCCAAGCACCTGCAATTCATCCGCGCGGTCGACGGCGGCTGCGATCATCTGCGGTGCAAGCGCAACCGCGCGCTCGAACGCCGCCAGCGCGTCCTCGTGCCGGCGTTCTTTGCGCAGGCGATGGCCGAGTGCGCGACAAGCTTCGGCGGTTTGCGGTTGCTCGATTTCCAACGCTGCCTCCGGCGCGAGCATAGCCGAGCGCGTCGTTTGCGCCACCCTTGCGATGGCCGCGCCTCGCCCCTACGCTCGTGCAACCGCTATTCGATAAGGATTTTTCATGGCTCCGACCCGCTTTCAGGGCACTGACCGTTACGTCGCGACCGACGATCTGCGCGTGGCGGTGAACGCCGCCATCACCTTGGAGCGCCCGCTGCTGATCAAGGGCGAACCCGGCACCGGCAAGACGCAGCTGGCCTACGAGGTGGCCGATGCGCTGAAGGCGCCGCTCATCACCTGGCACGTGAAATCCACCACCAAGGCGATGCAGGGCCTCTACGAATACGATGCTGTCACGCGTCTGCGGGATTCCCAACTCGGAGACCCGCGCGTGAAGGACGTCAAGAACTACATCCGGCACGGCAAGCTGTGGGATGCGTTCGACATGAGCCCGCGGCCCGTGCTGCTCATCGATGAGATCGACAAGGCCGACATTGAATTCCCCAACGATCTGCTGCTCGAGCTCGATCGCATGGAATTCTTCGTCTACGAGACCGGCGAGACGATCAAGGCGAAGGAACGCCCCATCGTCATGATCACCTCGAACAACGAGAAGGAATTGCCGGACGCGTTTCTGCGCCGCTGTTTCTTCCACTACATCAAGTTTCCGGACCGCGAGACGATGCAAAAGATCGTCGACGTGCACTATCCGGACATCAAGCAGAAGCTGGTCGCCGAGGCCCTGAATATCTTCTACCAGATCCGCGACGTGCCGGGCCTGAAGAAGAAGCCGTCGACGAGCGAGCTGCTCGACTGGCTGAAGCTGCTGCTGAACGAGGACGTGCAGCCGGAGACGTTGCGCGAGAAGGATCCGCACAAGCTCATTCCGCCGCTGCACGGCGCGCTGCTCAAGAATGAGCAGGATGTGCACCTGTTCGAACGCCTGGCATTCCTGGCGCGAAGGGAGACGCGCAATTGAATAGCAAGGGGGGTGAAATGCGAATTGCTGCGATCGGTTTGGCCATGCTTGCGTCTGCCGCCAATGCGTGGGCGGACACCGACGCAACGAAGGTCCAGACGGAAAATACGCAGCAGCAATCCCTGTATCGCAGTATTTGGCACGTCGCAGACAATGGCGACATCACGAATTTGCAGTCGGGTTTGATCTGCGATTCGAAGTTAGGCGACTTCAGTCGCACCGACGTCCTGGCTTTCAAGCCGAACGGACTGGATGTCGGTTGCAACTACGCCAACGCGGCAAAGAACATAACGATCACGGAATACATCACACGGCGCCAATCACAGTCATTGGCGGATGACGTCGCCGAAGCCCGCAACGAAATGCTGCACCGGATGGATGGGCTGGTGTTGCTGTCCGATAGCGCTGGCAAGGACTTCGAAGCCAATGCTGGTTGGCTGAAGGAAGTATACGCGCGTCCGAATGGCCCATTCCGGGAGGGCATCTGGCTAGCAGATCTGAGCGGCTGGACACTGGAATATCGCGTCTCGTACCGCACCGATCTCGAATCCACGACCTTCGCGGCATTAGCGTCCATGGCGGCGAGAGCGAGAGAAACCGCGGGCGTGCAGCTCGCGCGCTGCGCAAAATCTACCGCCCCCATTCGCGACGGAACCGAGGTCGCCGATCCGAACGACGTTCAACAGTCGCTGGTCATGATGAGTCTGATCGGCGCTGTCGCAGATGACCCGAGAGTTAAGTCAGAGCCGGAGAAGCCAAGGACATGGTGTGCCGAGTCCGAGGTCGGTTCGGCAGAAGTGCCGCTGCTCCTGTGGCACGCCGTGTTCGAGGATGGCAGCGATGCATCCGCGGACAAGATCACGGGGATGACAGTAGGCGACCCTCCGGCGCTCGAGAGCGCGCCAGACTCACTGACCGATGCGGTCCGCATGACAAACGATCCTTCCGCAAAACCGCGCTGGGTTGCGACCGTGGAGCAAAATGACAACACGTGGTTCTTTGCAGCCTATGATGGCCGCCCTTCAGGCACGGAATTGAGCAAGGTCGCGACCGCTGTCTTTACCGGAAAAGCGAAGCCCATTGGCGGCTACAGTTACGACAAGGGCAAGATCAGCATCCAGCTGCCCAGCAGCAAATGAGCAGCTGACGTTCAATCCTGCGGCATGCAATCAGGTCAGGCCGTTTCTGCTTCTCGACGGCCGAGATCGCGGAACCATGGTTTCGCAGCGCCGAACCTAGCTGCATGGCTAACCCTTCCCTTTGGTACCGGTGCGGCACGGGAACAGCCTTTTGCGCGGGCAGTTTCCACCGCGGGGAAGGCGGGGATAGCGAAGGAGTGGCAAATGATGAAAAGAGCAGTCTTGCTCGCTGGCGCGTTCGCCCTGGTGAGCGGTGGCGCGTACGCGCAGGGTACGATGAGTCAGCCCGGAGCCGCAGCGCAAGGCGCGGCGGAGACCGGTTCGTCCATGGCGCAATCGGCGATGGGCGCGGGCGAACAGCCGGTGAGCGAGGTGACCGACGCCAACACGTTGAACAATGACACGGTGCAGGATGCGACTGGCGCGTCCATCGGTACCGTCCGCAAGGTGGTCATCGGAGCCGGTGGAAGGCCCACCGCGATCCAGGTCGACGCGATCACCACTGCGGGCAAGAGAACGGTGACGATCAGGGCTTCGCAGGCAAGATTCGACCGCAATCGGAATCTGATCACGACCACGCTGACCAAGTCCCAGGTCACACGGCTGCCGGCGGCGAGCGGCACGTAACCGACAAGTCCGTAGCGCGATCATGCGGTCCATGACATCATGGACCGCATGGGGCGCATTTTTTCTGCAGTCGTTCTATTCGCCTTGTCGGGCGCATCTGCGCTTGCCCAATCGGGCGGCGACACGTTCAGCGATCGCGGCGATGGCGACAAGGCGCATATCTCAGGCTTCGTGTGCCCGCTGCGCATCGGCGATTTCGAGCGCGATGCCGTCGGCGAAGCCGATCCCGAGAGGCAGTCGGATTTCTGCGCCTACTCCGCGCGCGACGGCGTCTACGGCACCATCCGCCTCACCCCACTTTCCGGAGGCTACGATGCCAAAACAGCACTGGCTCCGGATTTCGGCGAACAAGAATCGACCGGCGGCAAGCGCATAGCGGAGAAGACCATCTCGCTCGATGGAGGCGATCTTTCCATTTATACGCGAACCTACCGCACTGCGCGGGCCGAGGCGCTGGAGTATCGCATCCTGTTTGCCGGCGCCGCCGTGAAGAACTGGGTGGTCGAAGCGACCGTCGAATATGCCGACCCGCGCGATACGCGGGAACAGGCCGATTTCCTTCAGGCGGTGTACACGGCCGCCGTGAAAGAGATCGCGGCAAAATAGTCTGCATCCGCGGCCTGTCCGAATTGATGGCAAAGGCGATTTTGCGGTAAGCTCGGGATCATCGGAGGGGATGTCCAATGCGTAGGATTTTGCTGGCCGCTGCAGGCGGCGCGTTGCTGATTGTCGGCTTTGGCGCGAATGCCCAGGACAAGCCGCCGAGTCCGTTCAACGCGGTCACCGGCTTGCTGCAGAAGGTGACAGACACGCCAAGCGGTTGGTCGCGCAACATGGATGGCTCCTACAAGCATCCCGAGTCCGGTGTGCTATGCCCTACCTATTTCAAGACGTTCCGGTTCGAAAGCATCACCGGGCCGAGCGACGACGCGCCGAACATCGTCGGCAATTGTCATTACCGCGATGCCGAGGGACGTTCAGCCTCGATCCGCATCCGCACCTATGTCGAGGGTTGGGGTTCGGACGAATCGACCGCGGCGAACGACAAGGCCCTGATGGCGACGGATGGCTCCGCGCCACCGATGCTGATGCGGGCGAGCGTTGATCACAAGACTGCCGCCTCGCGGCTCACGGTCACCACCATGCGCAACGGCTACCTCATCGATTGCAGCGTGGCGCAGATCGAGCACAACATCCCGCGCGGCGATTTCCCGCTCTACTGCACAACGATCCCGTAGGCAAAGTGGGCAGCTCCTGTCGGTAGACACGTCTCACGGCGGCGGGTTCGCGATCAGATAGGGATAGCCGTCGTTGAGCGACGCGCTCTGTCCCCAAATCGCAGGATCGAAGCCGACGGGCAAATTCGCCTTGAACGCAGCGTCGGTCAATCCCGTGACGCCGGTGCATTTGTAGCCGCTCTTGCTACAGGCATTGTTGTAGCCGCTGGTGTCGACGTCCCAATAGTCGTTCTCGAGATCCCGCGCGATGCTCTTACCGATGAATCCGCCGACTCTGGTGCGCAGTATGTCGCCGCTGAGCGTCAGCTGGCCGGTCGAATAGGAAGTCTGAATCGATTCGCTTTGCGTATAACCGATCATACCGCCGAGGGTGCTTCCACTTCCCGCCTGCACCGATCCGGTAGCGTAGGAATCGACAATGTTGACGTATTGGCCCGCCTCGCCGACGAACCCACCCATCTTGTCCCCGGCTGGCGACCGGGTTGAGGCGACGTTGCCGGTCGCGAAGGACTGTACGACGTTGCCGCTGTCGATGAAGCCTGCAAGGCCTCCGATATCGCTGTGCCGACCGGCCGTGACATTGCCCGAGGCGTGCGAATAGGAGATCGCCCCGCCCCAGCCCACGAGGCCCCCCGCCAAACCGAACGGCCCGGCTTTCACAGAAGCGGTGGAGAAAGAACGGTTGATGCTGCCGGAGCTGCTGCCGGAGCTATAGCCGATCAAGCCGCCGACGGCGCTGCCCGTGCCCGCGCTGACAACGCCGTCTGCGGATGCTCCTTCGACACTCGCGCGTGTCGCGCCAGCAAGCGGGCCGGCGAGTGCGTCCTTGCCTGCCCTGACATTGGCATTCGCCATGCGAATATCGCGCAGCGCCGCAGTGGGCGATCCCAAAAAGCCGACCTGCGAAAAAAGGCCAATCTCGCGTGCGGTTCCAGAGACCGAGAAGTTTGAAATCGAGTGTCCGAGGCCCTCGAAAGTTCCCTCTAGATCTGTGGGCACGCCGGAATCGGAATAGGTCCCGTCGGGACCCGCGTCGTAATCCTTGGCCAGCGCAAAGAATCCATACTGGCTGACGGCGACCGCTGCCGCCAGCGAACCGACGTCGTTCAACAGGGTGTAGCTGTTGCCGTTGACGGCAAAGCTGCTGCTCGTATCCCAGAAATCGATCTTGCCGCCAGGAAAGAAAAGGAACTCGCCGCCGACGCCGTCATGCAAAGTGATGACCGTGAGTCCACCCGTGCCTTGAATCGAAACTTGCGCCTTGATGCTTACGTTGAGGTCCGCGTCCAGCGTCAGGCGTCTTGTGCTCGCCCAAGCGAGTGGTGTCGTGATCTCGATTGTGGCCGCGCCCGAACCGGTCTTCACTGTCACGTCCGAAGTGGTGAGCAGGGTTTCAAGATCGGCAATATTGAGAATCGCATGCTTGGCCGTCGCCGTGCACAAGCCGGCGGAACAGGTCACGTGCTTCGTCGGCGCTGCGGCAATGTCCACCGATGCCTGCACCGGCCGGGCAGCCAGCGCCGTGAAAGCTGCGCACAGGAAAATCCCCGATCTCAGGCTCATCGCGTCCCCCTCAAACGAGACTGGCGGAAAATCTAGCACGCGGTAATCGGGCAATTATGGCGCATCTAGGTTCGCTCGAGACATGGCTGGCGGGGCCGGTGGTCGCGCTCTAGACTTAAGGATCGCTATTGGATGTAAGCCCATGTTCTTCCAATTCTTCGATGAGCTGCGTTCCGCCAAGGTGCCCGTCACCTTGAAGGAGTATCTGGCGCTGATGAGCGCTCTGGATGCCGGCGTCATCGATATGAAGGTCGACGAGTTCTACTATCTCTCCCGCGCTGCGCTGGTGAAGGACGAGCGCAACCTCGACAAGTTCGATCGCGTGTTCGGCCATGTGTTCAAGGGTCTGGAGAACTTGGAGCCGTCGCTCATCGCGCAGATTCCGGAAGAATGGCTGCGCGCGCTGACCGAGAAATACCTCACCGAGGAAGAGAAGAAGCAGATCGAAGCGCTCGGCGGCTGGGAGAAGCTGATGGAGACGCTACGTGAGCGCCTCGAGGAGCAGAAGAAACGGCACGAAGGCGGCAGCAAGATGATCGGCACCGCCGGCACTTCGCCGTTCGGCGCCTATGGCTACAATCCCGAAGGCGTGCGCATCGGCCAGGACAAGTCGCGCCATGGCAAGGCCGTGAAGGTGTGGGACAAGCGCGAATACAAGAACCTCGACGATTCCGTCGAGCTCGGCACCCGCAACATCAAGGTGGCGCTCAGGCGCCTGCGCAAATGGGCGCGGCAGGGCGCGGAAACCGAACTCGATCTCGACGACACGGTGAAGAACACGGCGAACAAGGGCTATCTCGATCTGAAGCTGATCCCGGAGCGCCACAACACGGTGAAGGTGCTGTTGTTCTTCGACATCGGCGGCTCGATGGATGGGCACATCAAGCTGTGCGAGGAGCTGTTCAGCGCCGCCAAGACCGAATTCAAGCACATGGAATTTTTCTACTTCCACAATTGCCTCTACGAGGCCGTGTGGAAGGACAATCGTCGCCGCCATGCCGAGAAATTCCCCACCTGGGACGTGCTGCACAAATTCCCGCACGACTACAAGGTGATCTTCGTCGGCGATGCGACGATGTCACCTTACGAGATCACCTATCCCGGCGGCTCGGTCGAGCACTGGAACGAGGAAGCGGGCGCCCTGTGGCTCGACCGCGTCGTGCAGATCTACGAGCACGTGGTGTGGCTCAATCCCGTGGCGCAGAAGCATTGGGAGTACACGCCGTCCGTCGCGCTGATCAATCAGATCATCGGCGACCGCATGTTCCCGCTGACGCTCGCCGGCCTCGACAGCGCCATGCGGGAATTGAATCGCTGACGAGCGCTTAGAGCGCCGAGCCCTCCACACCAATTTCGCGGCGGATGATGGCGACCGGCACCAGTCCGGAATTCATAAACGCGTCGTGGAATTTCCCGAGATTGAAGGCCTTGCCTTCCTTCTTCTCGGCATCGGCGCGCAGCTTCAGGATCTCGAGCTTGCCCACCGTGTACGAGTAATAGCCGGGATCGTTGGTGCCGCGCTTGGCTTCGCCGGGAGCCACCGAAGCCGGCTGGAAGCACTGCGTCTGCATCATCTGCGTCGCCTGTTCGAGCGTCATGATTCCGGTGTGCATCTTGATCGAAACGATGAGGCGGCAGTCGCGCAACAGCGCATCCTGCAATTGCGTCAGCCGGAATTTGGGATCGCCGGCGCTCACGCCCTGTTCCTGCATCATCTGTTCGCTGTAATGCGCCCAGCCTTCGGTGGTGGTGTAGGAGCCGGCCATCTTGCGTTGCAGCGGCCAGTTCGGATTGGCGCGCTGGAAGAGATACTGCGTGAAGTGGCCAGGCAGCGCCTCGTGCACCGTCAGATTCTGCAACATGGGACGGTTCCAGTAGGCCAGCAGCTCAGCCTGCTTCGCCGGCGGCGATTTCGGATCGGGTGGCGTGATGAAGTAGTAGGCCTTGGTGGCGTGCGTCTCAAGCGGCCCGGGCGGATCGAGCTGGCCGAAGATCACCGCCCGCGCGAAAGGCGGCGTTTCCGCAACCGTCGGCAGCATCTGCGAGGGCAGATCGAGGATGTGGTGCTCGGTGATGAAGTGCTGCAGGTTTTCCAGTCCGTCCTGCGCGGTCGAGGTCAGGTGCGCCGCGTCCGGATGATCGACCTCGACCTTTGCCAGCGCGTCGGAAGGCTTCTTCGGATCGATCAGCTTTGCGGTTTCGAGATAGGCTGCGTGATCCTTGGCGTATTGCGCTTCGCCGGCCGCCAGCACCTTTTCGACCGGCACATCGACCAGATCGCTGGCGAGGAGCCGCTGCAGATTGGCGCGGCCCAGCACGAAGGAGCCATGCGCGTTCGGCTTCTGGGCGATCAGCCACGCCTTGAAGTCCTTGGCTGCCGCGACGACCGCCTTGGTGGAGTCCGCAAGCTGCTTCTGCAGCGCCGCGTCCTTCACATCCTTGAACGCGGCCGGCGCGTCGTTGCTCAGGAACGAGATGCCGCCGTCGAGATTTTGCAGCGCCATGTCGATGAACACGGGCGGCATGTTCACGAGATTCTTCTTCGCCTCGGCTAGCATGGCCGGCATTTTGTTCTCGCGCGCGATGGCATCCTTCATGCGCGTTTCCAGAGGCGAGAAATCGCGCTCGATCAATTCGAACACGGCATAAGTGAGCAGGTTCACGTAATTGCCGGGATCGTGCCGCCAGGTCTGCAGCGTTTCCTCGCGCAGCAGCTGGCCATCGATTTGGCCCAGAAGCACGTCGCGGTCGTCGCGATCCATGGCCGGGAGCTTGCTGCCGTCGACAGCGCGAAGTTTGGCCGCCGTATCCTTCAGTCGCGCGATATCGCGTGCCACGGCGGCGGCGGACACGTCGTCGAGTTCGGCATCGTAAGTATGCACGCCCGTTGCGGTCGCGAATGTGGGGTTCGCCTTCCATTGCGCGTTGTAGGCGCCCTGCACGATGGCGTTGTAGGTGGCCGTCGCCGACGATGGCGCCGCGGCGGCCGCGGCGGGCACCGCCAGAAGGGCCGTCGAGCAGAACGCCAGAGCGCGGATGGATTTGAGACGCATGCTTACCCCCTTACGAAAATCAGGCCGCGACCCTCGCACCAACCGGCGCCGGATGACAAGCGAGCCGGCCGCCCTATAGTGCCGCTCACGAAATTGTGGGGATCCCGGATGAAGCTCAGTGCCCGCAACCAGATCAAGGGCAAGGTTGTCGAGGTCCGCAAGGGCACGACAACGGCCCATGTCCGCATCGACATCGGTGGCGGGAACGCGATTGTGTCCGCGATCACCAATGAGGCAGTGGACGATCTTGGCCTGAAGGTTGGCGATGCCGCCGTCGCCGTGATCAAGGCCTCGGACGTGATGGTCGGCAAGTGATCCGCGCCGCCGGTCTCGCGCTTGCTCTTATCCTTGCCGCTCCGGTCGCACTGGCGGACGAAGCCAAACCTGCAGCGGCGCCAGGCGGAGCCCAGGCGATTTCGCTTACGGGCGTCAAGGCGCCTGCCGAACTCTGGATCGAGTCGCTGAAGAAACTGCCCGCCGTAACGGTTGCCGTCTCGCAGCAGACCGATCGTGGTCCGGTCAACGCGCGCTTCACGGGCGCGTTGCTGTGGACAGTCCTCGATTCAGCCGGATGGGTGAACGGAGCGGAGAAGAGCAGCTACCTTCGCCACACCATTTTCGCCACCGGCAAGGACGGTTACGTGGCCGCGCTTTCCGAAGGCGAGATCGATCCCAGGTTGGAAGGCAAGCAGGTCATCCTCGCCTATGAAAAGGATGGCCAGCTACTCGATTCCCCGCGCCTCGTTGTGCCCGGCGATGCGCATGCGTCCCGCTCGGTACACGACGTCGTTTCGATCGAGGTTCGATGAGTCTCGCGAGGTCGGATCCGCCGACGATTGCCGCAATAGCAATCGCCGCCATGTGTATCGTCACCGCCGATCACGAAGCGATCGGCCATGGCGCCGCCTGCATTTCGCAAGGCGGCCACATCAATCTCGTGACGTCGGTCTATTTCGACTGTTCCGTCAAACGCGGAATCGTGGCCGCGGGTGGACCGATCGGCAATCTCATTGGTGCATTCATCGCCTGGCTGCTGTTCCAGATGACACCAGCACGGCTGGCGCGATTGCGCTTGCTGCTTTTGTTGATCACCTCGTTCGGCATGTTCTGGGAAGCGGGCTATCTACTGAAGGCGATGATTGCAGCGAACGGCGACTCGTTTTTCGCCGTGCGCGGACTGTTCGGTCAGCCGGACACATGGTGGCGTGCGGTTGGAGTTGTGTTTGGTCTTGCGCTTTACCTTCTCGGCATTCGTGTCACGCTAGGCTCGGCGCAGGGACTCGCGCCTTCGGTTCTGCGAACGGCGTGGATCGCGGCCGCGATCGCAGCCGCGTTGGCAACGCTGGCCTATGCACCTGGGCGCGTCGAAGCCCTGCAGCAGGCGGCGCTGGAAATCGGAGCGGCTTCCATCCCGCTGCTCTTCATCAGCTGGAGGCTCGCCGACCGGGCATCCACAGCCGCATGGCAGATCACGCGCAGCGTGGGGTGGATTGCCGGGTGCGCCATCCTCTATATCGGCTTCATTGCCACGCTCGGCCACGGGATCACATGACGCGCTCGCCTGACGAAACAAGGCTGTTCGACATCATCCGCACACGCTCGTTCAAGCGTGGGCACTTCAAGCTCGCGTCGGGGCGGGAGAGCGAACTCTACTTCAACCTGAAGCCGACCATGATGGCGCCGGCCGGCGCGCTCCTCTCCGCGCGTGCGTTGCTGGCGCGCATCTGGCCCGAGAAGCCTGACTATGTCGGCGGACTCGAGATGGGTGCGGTGCCTGTCATCGCGGCCCTCGCGGCGCTGAGCGAAGCGGAAGGTAGGCCGGTGAAAACCTTCTTCGTGCGCAAGCAGCCCAAGGGTCACGGCACGATGGATCTGATCGAGGGACTTGCGCCGGACGAAACACTGGATGGCAAGCGTGTGCTCGTGGTGGACGACGTGGCGACCAGCGGCGGCTCCATTCTGAAGGCGGCGGATGCGGTGATGGCGTTGGGTGCGAAGGTGGACGCCGGCCTTGTCATCATCGACCGCGAGGAAGGCGGCACGGAAGCGCTTGCGCCACGCGGCATCCAGCTTCTCTCCGTCTTCAAAGGCCGCGAATTCCTGACATAGGTTCACGCGGAGACGCGGAGAAGTTCTAGCAGAAAAGCGGACCGCGAATGACCCGTTTGGCGCGCGAGGGCGCGTCGGCAATGTCTTCGGAGGAATGGCAGTTGAATCTGTCCTCCTCTGCGTCTCCGCGCCTCCGCGTGCAAATCCTTCTCTTCAGGCTATGATCGGAATAGCGAAGTCGGGAGGACACGATGCTCAAGGTTCATCATCTCAACAATTCGCGGTCGCAACGGATTTTGTGGCTGCTCGAGGAATTGGGCGCGCCCTACGAAATCGTGCACTACCAGCGGCTCAGTCCCATTCCCCTTGCGCCGCCCGAGTTGAAAGCCGTGCATCCGCTGGGCAAGTCGCCAGTCATCACAGACGGCGACGTCACGATTGCGGAATCAGGCGCCATTATCGAATACATCCTCGACAAGTACGGTAACGGCCGGTTGCGTCCGCGTCCCGGCAGCCACGATCACATCCGCTACATCGAATGGATGCACTATGCGGAAGGTTCGGCGATGCTGCCGATGATGCTGCACCTCTATCTCGGGTTTCTGGGCGATGCGGCAGCACCGCTCAAGCCGCGCGTCGACAGCGAAATCGCCAACCATTTTTCCTACATCGAGAGCGCCGTCAATGGCCGCGAATTCATTGTCGGCCATGAGCTGACCGGTGCCGACATCCAGATCGTGTTCGTTCTGGAGGCAGCAAATGCCAGCGGGCTGCTGAAGGATCATCCGTCCCTGGGGAACTACATGCGGCACCTGCAATCGCGTCCCGCCTACAAACGCGCCATCGCGAAGGGCGGCCCTTACGACCTCGGCGCCAATCGCCGGCGATCCTGATCGTCTGGGCGTGCGATACGGGCTCGGTGAGTTGGGCGGTGAACCGTCCGGGATGAATGGTCGTCATTGGCAGCCCCCGAATGCTCGAACCAGCCTAGACGGCTTTCGCGTTTTTGCGAATCCATCCACCGGCTCTCAGTGCGCGTACTGGTCGGCGGGATTGGCGAATTTCTGCGGGAAACTGAAGCAGTCGACGCCGCGATCCGGTCCCGGCCGGCCGGCCGGACACGGCTGGGTCGCCTTGGCCACCGGCGCATTCCGTTTGGCGATGACCGCATCGAAAGGCGATGGCTTGGCGATGCCCAGCATCACCGGGGGTTCCTTGTTCTCCCACTGATTGCCCAGGCAATGCGCCTTCTCAAGAGGCGACAGAAGATCGTAGGCAGCGCCGCTGCAGTTGAAGAGATAGCGGCCGAGTGCACCCATGTCGCCTTCGGGCTGACCAGGACTTGTCTCTTCCGTTGAACCGGGCAAGGGCGTGATGGCGTGCGGCAGCTCGGGCTGAAGAAACTGTGGCTCAGGAATCGGCGATTCCTCCTCGGGCTTGCGTTCGCGCGGCTGCGGCAGCATGCGGATGACAATCTCGCGCAAATCCTCGGCGCGTTCGCGGTTCGACGGCCGCAACGTCGTCAACAACACCAGCAACAGCAGAAGATGGAGAAGAATGACGGCCACGCTTGTGGCAACGCGACGAATTCGCAACTCGGCAACCATCGCCATTCCGGGCTGGGGCGGAGAACTCAATCAGAAAAATCTGGCGACGCCAATACGCCGATCGGCTAACTCGCAACAAACCTTGCCGAAAGGAGGCGGCCAAACGGGAGCGGCCTCAGATCTTCTTGTCGAGCAGCTGGATGCCGCTTTCCTGCAGGAATTTGCGCAGATCATCGATTTGATCGGTGCGCCATTCGCGGATGAGGCCGCCGCTTCTAAGATCGATCAGGCGATAGATGAGCGCGCCAGAGTCCCGATCTTCCTGAACTTCAAGGCGCACACGAATCATTCCGTCGCGTTCGTTGTCCTGATCGGGCTCGGAAGAGTTGCCGCTGCCGCGGGATGGCGGCACGATGGCATAGGAAGGTAGATGCAGGCGGAAGTTCTCCGACACGCGTCTGATCGTTCGTACGCCCCCCGCGTCTGAAACGATGTCGACCATGGCGTAAACTCCCGCCTGCCATCCCCCGCTTGTTTCGCGACACCCACGCCGGACTACCCGGATACGCCCCGGGGACGAAGCCGATTGCTCGGCGCTCGTCTTCGGGAAACAGAAAACGGGGCCGGACTGGCCGGCCCCGTCTCAAGTTGCTTACCGGAAGAGCGAGAGTGTGATGGACGGCGCGCTGTTCGCGATCGACAGCGCCTGGACGCCCAACTGCTGCTTGACCTGCAAGGCCTGCAGCTGTGCGCTTTCAGTCGCCATGTCAGCGTCGACCAGGTTGCCGATGCCGGCCGTCAGCGTGTTAGACAACGCCTGCACGAAGTCGGCCTGGATCGAGAACTTCTTCGCACCGCTCGACAACTTGGCGAGAGCCGCGTTGACGTTCGTCAGAGAGGTTTCGATCGTCGAGATCATTGTCGACGCCTTGCTCTGCGTCGAGATCGAACCCGTCGTCGCGACGGTCACGACGGAGCCGGACAGGCTCATGTCTTCGGCCGCCACAGTGATCCTCTTGCTGCCGTCGGTGGACGCCAGCGCGGTGATCTGCTGGGTCGAACCGTCGACCAGGTTGAAGCCGTTGAACTCGGCGTTCGACACGACTGACGCGATCTGGTCGCGCAGCGCCTGGAAGTCTTCGTTCATCGCCGTACGGCTAGCCGTATCCAGCGACTGATCCGATGCGGCCAAAGCCTTCGCCTTCATCTGGATCAGCAGGTCGGAAATCGACTGGCCTGCCGACAAAGCAACGTCCACCGAGGAACCAGCCCGGTTAAGGCTGTCGGTGACGGAGCCGTATCCGGCGACATCTCCACGCATGTTCTGGGCGATGGCATAGGTGGCGCCGTCGTCCTTCGCGGACGCGACTTTCAGGCCAGTGTTGATCGCGTTCTGGGTGGCCTGGAGTTGCGCGTTGGTGTTGTTGAGGTATTGCAGGGCGACCATGGCGCCCGCATTGGTGTTGACGCTAAGCATTGCTAGCCTCCGTTCTGGCTCGTGACACGAGCTTTTTGCTCCAAGGGCATTTTGCCCCGCTGCCCTTCAGGCAATGCGCGTGCCGCATGACGGCAAGATTTTGTTAGTTATGGATCGGGAGCATTTGCAGCAAATTCGACCCGGCGAATTTGACCGGGGGCTGAGAAATGCCCGGCACGATTTGCCGCCTTAAGGAAATTTCTGCCGGGCGAACGCGGCACGATTTGCCGCCTAATAAAAAGAAAACGGCGCGGAACCTGAATTCCGCGCCGTCGAAGAATGACTTCGAAGCTTAGTGGAAAAGCGACAGGATGACCTGCGGCGCCGAGTTGGCGATCGACAGGGCCTGCACGCCCAGTTGCTGCTTGACCTGAAGCGACTGCAGCTGGGCACTTTCGGTTGCCATGTCGGCGTCGACCAGATTGCCGATGCCGCTGGTCAGCGTGTCGGACAATTTCTGGACGAAGTCGACCTGCACCGAGAACTTCTTGTCTCCGCTCGAAAGCCGGGCCAACGCGCTGTTCACGTTGGTCAGAGAGGTTTCGATCGTCGAGATGAGGGTCGAAGCCTTGGCCTGGGTGGAGATTGAGGCTGTCGTCGCGATCGTGATGATCGAGCCGGACAGGCTCATGTTCTCGGCCGACACCGTCACCTTGCGCGAGCCGTCGGAAGAGGCGAGCGCGGTGATCTGCGTTGTCGAACCGTTGATGAGGTTGAAACCGTTGAACACGGCATTGTCGATGATGCCAGAGATCTGATCGCGCAACGCGGCGAAATCCTCGTTGAGCGCCTGGCGGCTAGCCGTATCCAGCGACTGATCCGATGCGGCCAGAGCCTTCTGCTTCATCTGAATCAGAAGGTCCGAAATGGACTGCCCCGCCGACAGGCCAACATCGACCGCGGACATGCCGCGATTGAGGCTGTCGGTAACGGCAGAGTAGCCCGCCACATCGCCGCGCATGTCCTGCGCAATGGCAAATGTCGCGCCGTCATCTTTTGCGGACGCGACCTTCAGACCGGTGTTGATGGCGTTCTGCGTGGTCTGAAGCTGAGCGTTGGTCTTGTCGAGATATTGCAGCGCAATCATGGCGCCGGTGTTGGTGTTTACGGTAAGCATCTTTTTTCTCCGTCCATTCTGGAATCCGGCCGGCCTTCTGCCCGGCTTGGGCACAATGCCCCGAGCGGAGAAGCGCAATCCGTATGCCAGTTTGTCCGCCGCCAGTCATGGCATAAGCCATTGATATGCATGCATATTATGTGACTAAAGCTGCCGGCTTGGGAGGCAGGATTTGCCGTGCGGCAGGTCCTGCCAAAACAAGAAGCGCCGGTTTCGCCGGCGCTTCGTTGCGACTGAAATTTGCAAGATGGCAGAATCAGGCGGCGCCCTGCAGGCCCTGCATGATCGTGCGATTGATCTCGATCAGGGGTTCAACCGAGGCGCCTTCGCGTGTCACCGATTTCGAATATTTGCGGACCCACATCGAGATCGAGATGATCTTGGCGCGGATGTCTGCCGGGAGCTGGTTGCGATCGTCCATGCAATCGCTGGCGAGCGTGCGCCACAGCTTGCGATTCCAGTCGATAGCGTCGACCAACGCGCCGCCGGTCGCGCCAGTCTTCTGCGCCGTGATCAGCGCGCCCGTCACCTGGCCGAACAGCCGGTACTCGGTCGAACGGGCGTCCTCAGTAATTCGCTGCGTGTTTCTGTAGGCTGTGTGAGACATATTGCAAACGCTCCCCTTCGAACTCGAACAGTTTCTTGCAGGTCATCAACGCCTTGTAGTAGGCGCCCTGCATCACATCGCGGCTGATCTCCACGCAGGCGGCCAGCGCCCCGCGGTTCCTGATGGCGCCCATGAATTCGGTCATCCGGAGCGCAAATTCGTCGTAGTAGCGGTCCGCTTCGTCCTGATCGAGGTACATCATCATGATCGGGAAGTAGATGCGCCGCGCCGGCGTGCTCGCATCCTCGGGCTGCATGATGTCCTTTTCCCGTAGAACGCAGGCTTTGTTCTGCAGCACGAGGCTGGTGCGCTTGTCGCCATTGGTGAGCACCGCGCCGTTAAGCACGAACTTTTCCTGCGGCTTGAGCGAGAGCTTGAGGGGCATCGCGGAAATCCTTCGAAATGCCTGGCAAAGGCGAACCGTGCATTGCACGAGCCGGGCCAAAAGCTAGTGGCAAATGCTTAAGAATTGCCTTTCAACCGGAGCGATCGCGTTCACCAGACATTAAGCCTGTTGGCCTTTGATGCGCAGGTCGGCGAAGGGGGAAATTCATGGCGCGACTGGCAGTTCAACCGTCGCTCGATGTTCTGGCCGGCCAGGGCGCGCATGCTCAGGCGCTTGCCAAGCTGGAAGTGCTGGAAGAACAGGTTGATGCCGCGCTGGCACGCCGGAAATCGAACGGATTGGTGCGCCGCGCCATCAAGACCTGGCGCCGTGGCGATATCGTTCGCGCCGGGCAACTGGCCTACGAAGCGACTGAAGCAGATTCCGGCAACGCGCAGGCCTACCATGTGCTGGCGATGTCGCTGGAACGCATGGGTCATCTGCACAAGGCCCTCGTCACCTACGAACGGGCCTTTTCTCTCAATCCCGACGATCCCGATCTTCTCCTGAATCTGGGTCTCACCGCCTGGAACATGAAGTTGCACGACGGTGCGGCCAAGATGTTCCGTCTGTTCATCGATCGCTGCCCGGATTCGCCGCTCGGCTACAACAATCTCGGCAGCATCCAGTGCGATCTGGGTGAGCCGGAAATTGCCATCGGCACGCTGCGCGCTGCAATCTACCGGATGCCCGGCGAACCAATCCTGTGGAATTCATTGGCCACTGTACTGGCCGAAGAAGGCCGCCCCGAGGAGAGCCTCACCTTCTATCGGGAGGCCATTCGGCTCGATCCGAAGTTTGCGCGCCTGTGGCACAACATCGGCTTTGCCTTCATGCATCTCGGGAAGCTCGACGACGCGCTGGCCGCGTACGATCAAGCGCTGGAGCTGGCCACCGATCCGACCGAAATCATTGAAAGCACGCATTCGCGCAGCATCTGCCTCATCGATCGCGGTGAGCTGGAAGAAGGATTTGCGGAGTACGAAATCCGCAACAGTCCGCGCTTCCGTGCCTATGTCCACCACATGCTCAAGGCGCCGCATTGGAGCGGCGAGCCGCTCCTGGGCAAACGCCTGCTTGTCGTCGGCGAGCAGGGCCTGGGTGACGAATTCATGTTCGCCAATGTCGTGCCCGACCTCGCTGAGGCGGTTGGCCCAGAAGGAAAATTGCAGATCGCGGTCGAGCCGCGGCTCGTGCCGCTGTTCCAGCGCTCATTCCCGGATGCCCAGGTAGGCGCCTACGACGACCGCAAGCTGATCGATGCCGACGGCAACAAGGAATTGCGGTTCATCCCGTGGGCCGTGAAGGACGGCGAGCCAGACTTCTACACGATCATGGGTTCGGCGCTGCGATTCCAGCGCAAGCGCATCGAGGACTTTCCGCACAAGGCGTTTCTCGTTCCCGATCCCGTTCGTGTCGCCGAATACCGCAAGCGGCTCGAGGCGCTGGGCCCTGGACCATTCGTTGGAATCTGCTGGCGTTCGATGATGCTCGGCGCCAAGCGTGCCAAATATTACAGCGCGCTCGACTACTGGGGTCCAGTGCTGAAGACACCCGGCGTCACGTTTGTGAACCTGCAATACGGCGACTGTACCGAAGAGCTGAATCGTGCCTGTACGCAGTATGGCGTCACCGTGCAGCGCTTTGAAGATCTCGATCTCAAGAACGACATCGATGGCGCGGCTGCCCTTTCCGCTGCCGTTGATCTGATGATTGCAGCACCCACCGCCGCCTCGGCCATCTCCGCGAGCGTCGGCACCGAAACCTGGTTCCTCACGGCCGCGTGCGCCTGGCCGCAGCTCGGCACTGGCGAATATCCCTGGTACCGCAAGACGCGCGCGTTCCATCCGGAGAAATTCGCCGACTGGCAGAGTCTGATGCCGGATGTGGCGAAGGCACTGGCGTCTTTCGTGCCCGACAAGCCTAGCCGTTGAATGCTGTCACCGGTGTCCATCGCGCCTTGCGGCGATCGATGCGGCCTTGCGCGTCTTCGGAATCGAAATTGTGCGGGACAATCGGAAAATCGAGCGGCGGCGGCTCGCGAAATGTATTCACGTTCACGGTGAACCAACCGCGTTCTCCATCCGGCAGCAAGGCGCCGATGTAAACGCCGCAATTCGCACACAGCAGAAAATCCGCCGTCCGCAGGCCGAAACGATAGCGCACCAGCCTGTCGGCCGCGCGCACGCCGATCCGCATCGCACCATGGGGATTGCTCGTGTTGCGCGCGCCATGGGCGCGGCAGAAGGAGCACATGCAGGCCCGCAGCCCCAGGACTTCGAGACTCGCGTTCGTTTCGAAGAGGTAACTCAGATTGCCGCAATGGCAGCCACCTTCGAACCGCAACGTCATGCGTTGCCTTCGGCGGGCGTGTCCTCGGCAAGAGCCTTGTACGCAAACGCGCTGAGACCCGCGAACAAGCCGTAGATCAAAAGCACGAACAACAAGCCGATGGAATACGTGAAGTACCAGTAGTGCTGCAGGCGTTCGCTTGCGGCTATCGTGACCTGCTGCTGATGCTGCTGGAATTGCGCCATTGCCTGAGGGTCCGAGAACGAACTGAGAGGTGGAAAGAAGCTGTCTCCGTAGAGGACGTAAATGTACACGCACTCCACAGTGAAGAGCGGAATCAGCACCGCAAGGAGGACCAGGAAAATCCGCCAGAAATTGCCGCGCGCCAGTTCCCAGCCGCGCACGAGCGTGATGCGCTGCTCCGCAATGCAGACCGGCGCAAGCAGGAAAGACAGCCGCGTGGCGATGTAGGTGATGGCGCACAGGAATACGAAGGCAGAAAACACGGCAATCGTGGCAACGATCATTTTGCCGGAGTCAGCGGGAAATGCATTCGTCAGGATGCCAAGCACGATTCCGCCGATCAGCGCGACGATAACACCTACGACGTAGATCACGATCATGGCGAGCATGAAGAGAATATAGGCGGCCAGCAGTCGCCAGGTTGGCGCCCCGAACGGAAATTGCAGAAACGGATTCCCCGTCCGCAGTCCCAGAGCCTCCTTCGTCAGTGCCGCGATCTGACTGGTGGTCAGAACGAGCGCGAGTGGGAGGCCGAGCAGGAAGAAGGGCATTGCCTGCCGCAACGCGTCCGGGTCACCCGGGATCAATCGCATCGCGTATGGCCTGAACAGCAGATAGGAGCAGGCAAACAGGACCAATGCGGGAATCCAGATCGCTCCCAAATTGCTGATGATGTTGCCGAACGCAAAGCCATAGGCACGCGAAATGGTCTCGCCCACCGGAATTTTCTTTGTCATGTCCGCCCCTGCTTTCGCCTCCAACAATAGCCCGAAGCGGCGGGTGACGGGCAAGCACACAGGTTGTCAGGTGGGCCCTAGCCGATATTCCGGCAGCGCATCCCAGATCGCGCGGCGCGCCTCATTGGGGCGCTCGACCACATGCGGCGCGCCGTCGCCAAAGATCAGGACTTCGCGCGTCTCCGCATCGTAGCGCGGCCACGCGCGGACTGCGTCGGCGGCCGGATTTCCCGAGCGTGCGAATTCCGTCCACGCGCTCATCATGGCATTCGAAAGCGCTTCGGCCGCCGGTCCGCTGCCGAAGAAGGCGCCCGCCATCTTCGTGTTGAACGTGCCGAACACATGTCCGAGATCAAGCGCATGGCATGAACCCATGAGGCCGCCAAGCAGCCTGGAACACCAGTCGAAGCGGTAGCCATAGGAAGGCGCATGCGCGGATTGCGCTTCGAGCAGGCGCACCGTCGGCACCGCGAACACGCGATCGGTCATCAGCGCATTGAAGCGATCGAACGTCGTGCCGTCGGCGTAGGCGGCGAGCATCTGTGGCGCCGCATTCTTCGCCAGCTTCTGCACGCGCTGCTCGAGCGTGCTGCGCGACATCAACCGAAGGCGCGGGTTCGCCGCCGAGAACAACTTCCACTCTTCCTTCGTCGTCCCGGCGATAAGGGGAATGCCATTGGCCGATCCGGCGGCAATGGCATCGATCGGCCGCATTGGGATGAGCGTCTCATCGATCGTCGGCTGGAACGGCACGTCGCCGAGGTGATGGGTGTCCTTGTCGGCGAACAGCGCGACTTGCGCATCGATCAGGGCTTGATGCGGAAGTGCACGCAGATTTTCAGCGTCGGTTGTTGCGATGCCCAGTTGGGAAAGAAGCGTATGCGCCACTTTTGCCGATCGCTCGCGATCGTATCCGATATGCGCCGAGCCGGATTGCACGATGGCCTTGTGAAACAATCCGCGCACCGAGGGGATCGCGAGCAGCGCCGCGACGCTCATGCCGCCGGCCGATTCGCCGAAGATCGTGACATTCTCCGGATCGCCGCCAAATGAGGCGATGTTCTCCTTCACCCATTTCAGTGCGAGAATCTGATCGGCGATTCCCTCGCTGCCGGTGGACGCGATCTGGCCCTCCGTCGCGTCAAGCAGATTGAGGAAGCCGAGGGAGCCGAGCCGATAGTTGATCGTGACGATGACAACGTCATGTGCCGCCAGATGCCTGCCGTTGTAGAGGCCCTGGCTGGCCGAGCCGATGACGAAGGCGCCGCCATGGATCCACACCATCACGGGCCGTCTGGCGTCGTCGCAGCCGGGCGTCCAGACGTTCAGATAGAGGCAGTCTTCCGACTGCGTGCCCATCGACCCGCCGAGCAACATCTCGATCTGGGTCGGCGCCTGCGGAGCGATCGGGCCGAAATGCGTCGCGTCCCGAATGCCCGGCCAGGGCTCGGCCGCTTGCGGCGCACGCCATCGAAGCGGCCCGACCGGTGGCGCCGCGTAGGGAATGCCCTTGAAGGCAAACACATTCCCGGTACGCTGCCCGGCCAGCTTGCCGGCAGCGATTTCAATCCGGACGCTCTCCAATTCCCCTGCTGCGCGGTCCATACGTATCCTAAGCTTTGGAAAACACTGGCAAACTTATCTCCACCGCGCAACAACCGCCGATTGGTTTACCAATTCTCGACGCTCGAAATCTTACAACGTGGACATGACCGGCGGGGCTGCACATCAGGCGAGTGAAAAATTCAACACGGCTGCCCGGACGGGCGGCTGGCCGGCGCTCTGCGATGCCAGCCTGGCGTTTTCCGAGCCTCGCTTCGCACCCCTGATCGCGATCTGGGAGATGGCGGCGGCAGCGGGCCGGTTGCCGCGGCGGGCAGACTTCAATCCGCGCGCGCTGAAGTCGCTCATCCGCAATGTCGCGATCTATGAGCGTGTCGCTGGCCGCGACGTGCGCTATCGCGTCCGGCTGATGGGCACCGCCTACACGGATGTGATGGGCGATCTCAGCGGCAAATTCATCGACGAAACCGTATCCAGAGAGTTCTTGCCACGCTGGTCGGCCGCGTTCGAAGCGGCGCTCGAAGCCGGCGCCCCACTTCGCTTTCTCAGCCGTTCCGACACGGGCGGGAAAACCTATCTCGTCGCCGAGTATTTCGAGGCGCCGCTGCTTGCCGACGACGGATCGCCGAACATGATTCTGGCGGCCGGACACTTTGCGCCGCGCCGCTGGGCCGACGTCGCCGAGCACGAACGCGAACGGATCGCGGCCGCCGTTCCTTGACAGCATTGAACGTGGCTTGCTTCTGTTTCGCGAACGCGGTGGAGCTGTCGTATGTTTGAAGCGGTGATCTTTGATTTCGGCGGTGTCTTCACCGCTTCGCCGTTTGAAGCTTTCGCGCGCTACGAGCGCAACAACGATCTGCCGCCCGATCTGATCCGGAAGATCAACGGCAACAATTATCTCTCGAACGCCTGGGCCCGCTTCGAGCGCGGCGAGATCGGCATCGATGAATTCGATCGTGCCTTTGGTGAGGAAGCACTGGCGGTTGGCCACTACGTCTCAGGCAGGGAAATCATCGCGCTGCTGTCCGGCGAAGCGCGCCCCGAAATGCACGAGGCGCTGGTCCGCATCAAGGCGCGATACAAGACCGGCTGCATCACCAACAATGTGCCGTCGCTGCAGGTGAGCGCCAAACCCACGGCCTTCTACAAGCTGGAGACGATGACGCTGTTCGATCATGTCATCGAATCCTCGAAGGTGGGCCTGCGCAAGCCCGACCCGCGCATCTACGCGATGATGTGCGAAGTGCTTCAGGTGGCGCCACAGGCCTGTATCTATCTCGACGATCTGGGCGTGAACCTGAAGCCGGCCCGCGCCATGGGCATGCACACCATCAAGGTGGAAAGCGGTGCGCAGGCCATCGCCGCGCTGGAAGCCGCAACCGGCCTGCAATTGCACTGACCCTTGCTGGAATTGGCGCCCCTTACGCCCTATCTTTCACCTCATGTGCGGAAAGTTCACGCAGATGATGTCGTGGGGCGAATATGTGAGCCTCGCCGAATTGTTGTCGGCTCCTGGCCATCCGGAAGACCGCGCGGAGATTGTATTGCCGATGCGCGATGCCTTCGTCCTGCGGCTCGATCCGGAAGGCCGGCGCGAGGTCGCGCGGATGCGGTGGGGATTGATCCCGCCCTTCGCCAGGGATTCAGGCGCGGGCAGCCAATTCATCCATGCGCGCGGCGAAACGATCGACGCCACCAATGCCTACAAGGATTCGTTCCGGCAGCGCCGCGGCCTTGTGATCGTGTCGGAGTTCTTCGAGTCGCGGCACGTGACGGCGACGAAGCGCGAACCGCACCGCATCTGGCCCGACGACGGCAAGCCCGTTGCGCTCGCCTGCATCTGGTCAAGCTGGAGGCCGCAACAAGGCGCGGCGCTTGAAACCTTTGCCATCATCACCGTTGCAGCCAACGCGCTGATCGCGCCGGTGCACGACCGCATGCCGGCCGTCATCGCCGAAGCTGACTGGCCGAAATGGCTGGGTGAGACGCCGGCGACCTACGAGGAACTGAAGGCGTTGCTTCGCCCTTGCGATGATCCCATGAGCATCGCGCCCGTCGCGCGTACCAGTCCGCCGCCACGTCCGCCCCGCAAACCTGACCAGGCGAAAGCGGAGGATGCTCAACCGGACCTGTTCACAACCAATCATGACTCCAAGAGGCCGGACAGCATCGCGCCATGAATGACCCCGAGACCAACGCAGCCCTGCTCCGCAAATTCTACGAGCAGGTCTTCAATCGCGGGAACGTTGCGTTCGCCGAGCAGGTGCACGGCCCCGGCTACCGCTACCACGACACGACCGTCGCTGGTGCGCCTGTCGACCATACGACCTACATGGCGCGCAACGCGGGATTTGCGAAGGCCTTTCCCGATCGCCACGTCGAGATCGAAGACCTGATTGCCTGCGGTGATCGCGTAACGGTCCGCGCGCTGATGCGCGCGACACACACAGGTGCACTCGGCGACATTCAGCCGACGGGCCGAAAGGTGCGCCTTGCCTCCACCATCATCTACCGCTTCGAGAACAGCCGGGTGGTGGAAGAGTGGGAGATCTTCGACAAGCTCGGCCTGTATCAGCAGCTGGGAGTGCTGCCACCGGCCAACCCGTGATGATCCTGATCTGGTGGGATCACGTGGGAGGTGGCATAGATTTTCTGGGTAGGGGCGGCGAAGCGGAGATGGTCCCGTCGCGTCTGCTAGGGTCTCTGGAGCGAGAACAGCGAGGTTCGCGATGACCGTACGGGTGGAAGGAAAAATTGCGCTCATCACAGGTGGAGCGCAGGGATTGGGCGAAGCGGCGGCACGCATGCTTGCCCGCGAAGGTGGCCGCGTGGCGATCACCGATGTCAATCTCGATGGCGCGAAGAAGGTGGCGGCCTCCATCAATGAAAGCCGCAGCGGTTCGGCCATTGCCATCCGCCACGATGTGACCAGCGAAAGCGACTGGGTCGAAGCCCTGAACGAAACGGAGAAGGCGTTCGGCGGCCTTCATGTCCTTGTCAACAACGCCGGTATCGGCCTCACCAAGGATCTGGAAGACGTGTCGCTGCAGGAATGGCGGCGCGTGCATGCCATCGATCTCGACGGCGTGTTCCTCGGCTGCAAGCTCGCCATTCCGCTGATGGCGCGCAGCGTGAAGGAAACCGGACTGGGCGGCTCCATCGTAAACATCTCGTCGATTTCCGGCATCATCGCCGGCCACAACATGGCGGCTTACAATTCGGCGAAGGCGGCCGTTAGGCATCTTTCGAAATCGGTGGCGCTCTATTGCGCGCGGAAGGGTTACGGTATCCGGTCGAATTCGGTGCATCCGGTGTTCATCGCCACGCCCATTCTCGATCCGCTGGTGGCGCGCTTCGGCAAGGACGAAGCCTATGCCAAGCTCGCCCGCCAGATTCCCCTGGGCCATATCGGCGAGCCGAACGACATTGCCTATGCGGTATTGTATCTGGCGAGCGACGAATCGAAATTCGTCACCGGTGCGGAGCTGAAGGTGGACGGCGGCATTTCCGCCATGTGATGCGTTGCGTAAGGAGTTGCGTAAGCCGTGAAGTCCGACACCCCCACAGGATTGGCCGTGATACCGCCCGCGCCGGACTCCGGTCTCGGCATCGCCAGCTGCGCGCGCGAGCTGGTGGAGGCGGCGGTCTCCACGTTTGCTCCGGCACATCATCCCGACGATCTGCCGCGCGGCAGCGGACAGACGGTCCTTCTGATCCCGGGATTTCTTGCCGGCGACTGGACCATGCTGCGGCTCAAGGATTTCCTCACCCATCTCGACTATCGCGTGGAATTCGCCGGCGTCGCCGTCAATCTCGGGCCGACGAAAGGCCTCATTCCGCAACTCGAGCAGACCGTGGAGCGGCTGTTCGCCGGCGCGGGGCGACCGATCATCCTCATCGGCCAGAGTCTCGGCGGCGTGTTTGCGCGCGGGCTGGCGCATCGCCATCCCGACAAGATCAGCCATGTCGTGACCTTGTGCAGCCCGATCCGGTTTCCCATTCCTACGCCGCTGGAAGCGTTCGCGAAACTTCTGGCGCCGCTGCACGATCCATCCGCGCTCGATCTCGAAAGCGAGATCGTCCGCGCGCCACTCGTTCCCGTCACGGCGCTCTATTCGAAGAGTGACGGCATCGTCGATTGGCGCAGCTGCCTGCAGGACGAATCGGAGCATTGCGTGAATCTGGAAGTGGCCGCGGCGCATTCGGCGATGGGCTCACACCCGCAGGCGCAAGTGGCCATCGCGCATGCTCTGGCGCGCGTCAGCGCGACACGCGGATCGCAACCTGGGCCAGCAGAACCTTCGCGCCCGGACGATGCAGGGCGCGGTCGGTGACGCGCTGCAGGCGCCCGGCGATTTCATTGACATCGGGCTGACGGTCTGGTCGCACCGCCGTCGCTGCAAACAGGGAAAGATTGCGCAGGTAATCGTCGCGCAGCCGCGGCATGCCGCGATCGACATCGCTGCGCAAGGCGTCGTTGGGCACGTCGAGACCCACAGCCACCATCAGCAGACCGGCAGGCCGCCCGGCGTCATAGAACGTCGTGTAGAACGGCTCGACCATGATGAAGCTCTTCGATTGGGTGATCTTGTGCTCGGGCCGCTTCGCCTCGTCGTCCGCGCGCGCGGGCATCACGGCAAAAGCCGCGGCAAGCGCGCAAGGAAGCAGCCAGGATCGCATGGGTGTTCCAATCGTTCCTGACTGACTTATCCTGTTTGCGTAAATTGGCCGTTGATGCCCACTGGCCCTGCCCGCCCCTGAAGGAGCCAAGCCCATGAATTTGAACCCGAAATCCATTCTCGCGGCCCTCTTCCTCAGCACGGCGGCGGCCTATGCGGCGGACACGCCGGGCACCCATCACGAGATCAACGCGAAGGACTTGCCCAAGCCCTATGCCACGCCAGCGGTCGACAATTCGTCCGAAACTGTTGCGCGGCCGGAGGGCGTGACTCCTGAGGTGCCGAAGGGTTTCGCGATTTCCGCCTATGCAACTGGCCTGGGCGATCCGCGCTGGATGGCGCTGGCGCCGAACGGCGACGTGTTCCTGGCCGATCCGAGATCGGGAAACATCCTGCTGCTGCGCGGCACGGTGAAGGCCGAACAGACTTACACGTTCGCGCAAGGCTTCGAGCGGCCGCATGGCCTCGCCTTCCATAACGGCGCGCTCTATGTCGGCGACATGAATGCCGTGTGGAAGCTGCCGTACAAGGACGGCGCCACGCAGGCGGGTGTCCGCGAGCGCGTCACGCATCAGGATTTCGGCGGCAAGGACGGACACTTCACGCGCGATATCGCCTTCGGTCCGGACGGCACGCTCTATCTCGCCATCGGCAGCGCCGGGAACGTCGAGGACACCGATCCGCCGACGCGCGCCAGCGTGCAGAAGGTCGGCGCCGATGGAATGCTGTCGACCTTCGCCAGCGGCACACGCAATCCCGTCGGCATCGCGTTCCGTCCCGGCACGAACGAATTGTGGGTCAGCGTGAACGAACGCGACGGACTGGGCGACGATCTTCCGCCCGATTACGCGACGCATCTGGAGCCGGGCGGCTTCTACGGCTGGCCTTACGCCTATATCGGCCAGCATCCCGATCCGACGTTCGGCGCCAAGCGTCCCGACGTGGTGGCGAAGACGAAGACTCCGGACGTGCTGTTCCAGGCGCATTCCGCGCCGCTTGGCCTTGTGTTCTACGAGGGCAGCCAGTTTCCCGTTGACTACAAGGGCGATGCGTTCGTTTCGCTGCACGGCTCGTGGAACTCCGGCCATCCGCACGGTTACAAGGTGGTGCGCATCCATTTTGTGAACGGCAAGCCGGCCGGCGGCTACGACGATTTCGTCACCGGATTCTGGGACGGCAAGACGAGCCCGGCGAAAGTGTACGGACGTCCGGCCGGATTGCTGGTGGCGAAGGACGGCAGCCTCCTGATCGCCGACGACGCCGGCAAAACCGTGTGGCGTGTTTCATACGCGGACAAATGACGAAGCAAAGGACGTATTGTCGCTTCCGACCGACATGTGGAGGGCGCATGTGGATTCAACGAACGGCCGTTGCGGCATTGATATTGGCCAGTTCGGGCGCTGCGACTGCCCAGCCCGCCAATCTCAATTGCAAGATCGGTCCCATAGAGAAGACTTACGGTGGGACAAAGTGGAATGTGTATGGCTGTGACGACAAGAAAAGCGTTGTCATTGTGACGTCACCGGGAAATCCGGCCATGCCGTTCTATTTCTTTTTTCTCCCTAAGTCTGGGGGCTACGAGCTTCACGGCGAGGGCACCGGCGACAAGAAAATCACGGACGCGGCTTACAAAGACTTGGCCGCGCTCACAGATGCCGATGTTGCGGCGTTAGCGGCGGAAGCTAGTCACCGCTAGATTCAAGCAGTGGCGGCGCTGGCGAACGCGTGCCTTGACACCCTTCGGGGCCGGTCCCTACAAACCGGCCCCACGCCCGAAGCGACCGCTCGGGCACCAGGCCTTGGCTTGGGGCTGTAGCTCAGTTGGGAGAGCGCCTCGTTCGCAATGAGGAGGTCAGCGGTTCGATCCCGCTCAGCTCCACCACGCTTCGCTCGCGATAGCGAGGAAGCGTGCCCGGCGTAGCCCGAAGGGCGAAGCTCGGGCTGTTTCCGCGAGCTACGCATGGCAAGCCAACCTTCGCGTGACCCTTACTTCGCGCCGTCGAGGAAGCTCTCGAAGCCGGCCGGTTCGTAAGGACCGAAGCAAATCTGCTCCAGCACGCCGATTCCTTGCCGCGTTCCGTCGCTGGCGCGCACCACTTGCTGCGTGTGCAGATGCCACGGCTCGAGCGGATTGAGCGCGTTCGGATCGAACGCGTCGTGGCCGATTGCGAGTTCGCCCTTCCACATGCCATGTCCCCATTGGGGATGGCTGTAGCCCAGGCCCTTCATCTGGAATTTGAGAATGGGCTCGAGGGCGATTGTGCGCGTGGCGCCATCGTGATCGATCAGATCAATTTCCGCCGACCGCGCCAGCCGCGTGCCTTGATGATACGTCACGCGGTGGTGTGCGGTGGCCATGCGTCTGTCGCGGCCGTCTTCCACGCCGGGAATGACATCTTCGTTTTCGTAAAGTGGCGCGGTGATGCCTTCGCGCACCAGCGCTTCGCCCTTCGCGCCATCGAAGAAGATGGCGTGCGAAATATGATCGTCCCAGAAAATCGGCGCCCACAGGAAGAAGATGCTTCCCGGCAGTTTTGGCGCGCCGCCGCTCTCCGGCTCGCCCAGCATGCGCACGCCCCATGAGCGATCCTTGGTGCCATAGCAGGTGCGTTCATCGACCATAATCTCACCGCCGGGAGTCTGAATGGTTCCGCTCCAGCGGCCGAACTGGTCGAAGCGCGTGGAATCCATGATGCGGCGCGCACCTGACCAGAGCACCTGTCGCGCTTCCTGGATCGACGCCGTGCGCGCGGAGAAGGTGAGATCGCAGGAAAGCCCGCTCTCGTTCGGTTCCAGCACGATGCGCGCGCGCCGCATGGGCGCCAACACTTCAAGACGAAACGGACCGACCAGCATCTCCGTGCGTTCGGCCGGTGCCCGGCGCGAACCGTAGAAGCAATATTGCTTGCCTCCTGTCACCACGCTGAAGGCGCAATCCATGATTCCACGGTGCGGATACACCGCAATGCCAAGCGCGAAGTACAGCGATCCGTCAGCCGTGTAGCCGTTGTACCAGGTGCGATCGTAGACGTTGCGGTCGCTGGTTGCCGGATGCGCGATCGGTTCCGGCGTCTGATGGATGGGGAAGTCGTCCAGTCTGTTCAGCATCGTTACACCGGAACCTCATAAGCGCGCAGCGACGCGTGCTTTTCCAGGAAGCGCCAGATTTCGCCGTCGAGCTCGCGCGCCCACGCCGCGTCGTTCGTCTCGACTGCTTCGTGGACCTCGATCAACAACCGCAGCAGGGTATCGGATCGCGCCGTGAGGTCAGAGACGCGCAAGCTCGCAGGCTTTTTCTCCAACGCGGCGGCGATGCGTTTGCGCAAACCTTCATCCTTCATATGCGCACTGGCCTTCCCTAAAATCGCAACCAGCTCGCGCTCTTCGGTCACGAGCACGTCGGTGGCGCGGTCGTAATCCTCGGCAACCATGCCGAGAAGCAGGCTCAGGTAGATGAGGTCCGTCGCCATGTAGACATCGCCGGCGCGCGGCATCAGGTCCTGCACGATACGTCCCGCGATGTGAGCGATGCCGCCGGAGCCTTTCGGGATCATGTCACGGCCTCACGAAGCGGTGCGCCGAATGCGGCGACAGATAGTCGGCAAGGATGCGTTGCTCGCGGTCGGTCATCAGCCAACCGGCGATCGCCAGAATCGGCTTCTTGTTCGCGCTCGTCTCGAACTCTTCGCTCGAGGAAATCCAGATTCCGATTCCCTTCACTGCCGCGAACACTTGCCACCAGCGGAACGCGTGCTTGTCCACGCGCAGGCCGCTCGCCTGTTCCCAGATGCGGATCGCCTCAGCATGCGGCAGCAGCAGGCCTGCGCGCTGCGGCTCCTTCCAGCACCACAGCGGATCCATCGACCACGCCAGATCCTCCAGCGGGTCGCCGATGTGCGCCATCTCCCAATCGAGGATGGCTTCGATCTTGCCGGCGGGCGAATAGAGGAAATTCCCCGTCCGATAATCGCCATGGACAAGACTCAGTTTCTGTGCCGGCGGCGGCAGATTGCGCTTCAGCCAGCGGATCGCGGCATGGGCGATGGGATTGGGATGCAGCTCGTCGTCCACAATCACTTTGGCCCAATACGCCAGTTGCTCACTGGCGCAGGTTTCAACCGTCGCTGCCGGCATCACGTCGTCGAGGTGCAAAGTCTTCGGATCGAGTGCCGCGAGCTTGCCGAGCCACGTCCATTTCTGCTCGCCGATGGCCTGCCGGTGCTGCGACGGAAACGCATCCGGCGATGACTGGCAGCCGGGAATCTCGGCCGTGATCGAGAACGGCCGACCCAGCCATTGCACATCCTGTTCGAGATAAAGCGGTTCCGGCGCGGGTAGTCCCGAGTGGTAGGCCGCTTCGATGGCGCGATATTCGGTGCGCCGATCCGTGTCGATGAGGCTGGTCTCCGGATCGATGCGCACGACCATGCCGAGGCTTTCATCGCCTGCCGCCGCCATGAAGCGCCAGGTTTCGCGCGACGCGCCCCCGGGTATATGGACGAGGTCCATTACAGTTGTGCCCGGCCGCCATTTCGCGCCGAGGAAACGGGCAAGGCCCGCTTGCAACTGTTCCTGCCGGATGTCCAAGCCCGTTGCCTCCCTGGCATCCAGCGTTGGGCAATCCGGCGGCAAGGTCAATTGCCGCGAGGCCGCCTTGGCAATGGGGATGGCGCGCCATAAAACCCGCATCGACCGGTTCGCGGGAATCCTGATGCACAATCCGATCGTCGCCCTGATCCTCTTGCTGCTCGACATCTACTGGTGGGTGGTCATCATCGCAGTGATCGCGAGTTGGCTGATCATGTTCGGCGTGATCAACACCTACAATCCCGCGGTGCGTGCGATCGTGAATGCCTTGCGAGCGCTGACTGAACCGGTATTCCGGCCGATCCGGCGCATCGTCCCGCCGGTGGGCGGGTTCGATTTGTCGGCAATCATCGTGCTGATCCTCATCTGGTTCATCAGATATGCGATCGTGTGGGCCGATGTGCGGTTCGGCTTTGGCTGAGCCTTTCGAGCGGCTGGCCTCTGCGGTTCGCCTGCATGTCCGGCTGACACCCAGAGGCGGCGACAATGCCATCGACGGCTGGGCGACGGATTCATCGGGAAAGGCTCACCTCAAGGTCCGCGTTTCAGCGCCGCCGGAAGACGGCAAGGCGAACCAGGCACTCATTGAGTTGCTCGCGAAGAAGTTCAATTGCGCCAAATCGGCAGTCCGCATCGTGAGCGGTGAAACATCGCGATTGAAACGCGTCGAAATCGCGGGCAATACGGATGCGCTCGCACAGAAGCTGCAAGAATTCGGGAACAGGACATGACGGCACGCATCATCGACGGCAAGGCGTTCGCGGCAAAGCTGCGCGAGAAGATCGAAGCCGAGACCGCAAGGCTGAAATCCGCGCACGGAATCGCGCCCGGCCTTGCCACGGTTCTCGTCGGCCACGATCCGGCGAGCGAAGTCTATGTGAAGAACAAGAACAAGACGGCCGAAAGCCTCGGCTTTCATTCGGTGAGCTTTCACCTGCCGGCGGATTCCTCGGAACAGCAGGTGCTCGCCAAGGTGCGTGAGCTGAATGAAGACAAGAAAGTGCATGGCATTCTCGTGCAGATGCCACTGCCGAAGCAGGTACGGGAAGCCGCCGTGCTCGACACGCTCGATCCGGCGAAGGACGTCGATGCGCTGACGCCGACGAATGCGGGCCTTCTGCTTAGCGGCCGCGCGCATCTCATCTCGTGCACGCCGATGGGCGTCATGATGATGCTGAAGGAAGTGGTCGGCGACATCGCGGGAATGGACGCGCTGGTCATCGGCCGGTCGCTCCTGTTCGGCAAGCCGGCCGCGCAATTGCTGCTGGCGGCGAACGCCACCGTCACCATGGCGCATTCGAAGACGCGCGATCTTCCCGGCGTCTGCCGCCGCGCCGATATTCTCGTTGCGGCCATCGGCAAACCGGAATTCGTGAAAGGCGATTGGGTCAAGCCCGGCGCAACGGTGATGGATGTCGGCATCAACCGCGTCGACGCCGGCGGCGGCAAATCGAAACTGGTCGGCGATGTGGCTTACGACGAGGCGCTGTCGCGCGCCGGCGCAATCACGCCCGTTCCCGGCGGTGTCGGTGCCATGACGATCGTCAACCTGATGCGCAACACGCTGATCGCGGCCGCGCTGCAATCCGGCCTTCCTGTTCCAACCATCTGACTCTCGCGACTCACAGTCGAACCCTCCCCTTGAGGGAGGGTCGAAAAATTCGAGCGCAGCGAAGAATTTTTCGGGGAGGGGTATTGGGGAAGCATCACCCCTCCCCGAAATTTGCTCCACTGTCGTTCCGCAAATTTCGACCCTCCCTCAAGGGGAGGGTATGAAGTGACGCTTCGCTAGATACGTTTCTTCAGATCGGCCGCGATGTCGTCAGGACCCTGGCTGTTGTCGTAATCGGTGGCGAACTTGCCGTTCGGGTCCATCAGATAGATCACGCTGGAATGATCGAGCGCATATCCGCCGCCCGGCTGCGGAACTCTGCGCACGTAAACGCGATATTTGTAGCTTACCGAAGCGATATGACTCTTGGGTCCGGTCAATCCCACGAACCGCGGCCCGAAGGACGAAAGATACTGTTTCATCAATTGTGGCGTGTCGTGATCGGGATCGACCGTGATGAAGATCGGCACGACGCGGCCTGCGCGTGCCCCCAGCTGGTCCATCACTTGCGACATCATCGTAAGCGTCGTCGGGCACACATCCGGACAGTTGGTGTAGCCGAAATAGATCATCATCCAGCGGCCGCGGAAATCGGCGTCGGTGCGTGTCTCGCCATTCTGGTCGAGCAGGGCGAACGGGCCGCCCACGTCCGGGGTGCCGATGGTCAGCATGTGACCCGGCGCCAACTGGTCGATGGCATGCCACATGCCGCCCGCCGTGACGCAGGCGAGCGCCAGGAGATAGGGGACCAAGGCCTGTGGTGTGCGAAGCATGCCGGGATTGATAGACTTGGGAGCCGCGCCTGCAAGCGGCGAATGGTCATAGGCGAGATGAACGAACGGGAACGGTTCGAGGAGAAGGTGGAGCGGCCCCAGGGCTGGTTTCGCCTGTGGCCCAAGCTGGCCGCGGAATTGTCTCCCTCATCGCGCGGCCGCGTGCGCCTGCGCACGCTCAGCAATCTGCGCTGGATGGCGGTCGCGGGCCAGTCGGCGGCCCTGTTCGTCGTCTATTTTGGCCTCGGCTATTTCCTGCCGCTGATCCCGTGCGTGGTGGCGATCGCGGCAAGTGCAGCGCTGAACATCGTGCTGGCGTTTCGCTATCCCGCGGCGCACCGACTGACCAACCGCGAGGCAACCGCCTATCTGGCGTACGACGTGCTGCAGCTCGCGGCCCTGCTCTATCTCACGGGCGGGTTGGCCAATCCGTTCGCGCTGATGTTCATCGCGCCCGTGGTGATCGGCGCCGCCACCCTCAATCTCGGCAACACGCTGGCGCTGGCGATCCTGTCGTTCGTCCTCATCAGCTTCATCGCGCTGTTCCATCGGCCGCTGCCGTGGTCGCCGAGCGAATTGCTGGAATTGCCGCCGCTCTATCAGGTGGGAATCTGGGCCTCGCTCGTGCTGGGGATCGGCTTCACGTCGATCTACGCCTGGCGCATTGCCAGCGAAGCGGCTCGTATGTCGGCCGGATTTGCGGCGACGCAGCTGGCGCTGGCGCGCGAACATCGCATGTCGGCGATCGGAGCGCTGGCTGCCGCCGCCGCGCACGAACTCGGCACACCGCTCGGCACCATCGCGGTGGTGTCGCGCGAACTCGAGCGCGCGTTGCCGCCGGGTTCGCCGGAAGCCGAAGACGCCAAACTGCTGCGCGGAGAAGCCGAACGCTGCCGCGGAATCCTCACGCGTCTGGCGCGGCCGGAAGAAAGCGTCATCGCGGCCATGGAACGGCTGCCGCTTGGCGCGCTGCTGGACGATATCGCGTCCGATTATCGCGGCGGTGAGGTCACCATCACGATCGATACGCCTCAACCATCGGCAGAACCGGAACCGAAAGTGTGGCGAGCGCCTGCGCTGCTGCACGGTCTCGCGAATTTGATCGCCAATGCCGTCGATTTTGCGCAAAGCGCCGTCCACATCCGGGCCGAATGGAACGGGCGCGAGCTCAGCGTTCGCGTCGAAGACGACGGCCCTGGCTTCGCGTCGGAAATCCTGGAGCGCATCGGCGAGCCTTATGTCACCTCTCGACCCGGCACCTATGCACCGGGTGAGACCGATCTCGAACCCGACACCTTCACCGGCCAACAGGGCATGGGGCTTGGCTTCTTCATCGCGAAAACCCTCATTGAGCAAACCGGCGGCAAGGTTAAGGCCATGAACCTGGAAGGGGGCGGGGCCCGCGTGAGTGCCCGCTGGCCGCGAGGCTCCATCGATGGGGCCCAGGCGCCCGGAACCGGCGTTGCCCTACAGGGACCTTGAACCACTATATGTGTTGCGCGGGTCCGCCGTAGGCTGTATCGGGCTGGCCGAGAAACGAGATGCTGAACCCAGAGACAACGCCGGAGCAGACGCTCCTCATCGTCGAAGACGACCGCCCCTTCCGCGAGCGCCTGGCGCGCGCCATGGAAACCCGCGGATTTGCCGTGACCATCGCCGAAACCGTGGCGCAGGGTATTGCCCGCGCGAAGGACGCCCCGCCGGCCTATGCCGTCGTCGATCTGAAACTCGAAGATGGCAACGGACTGGACGTGGTGGAGACGCTGCATCAGACCCGTCCTGAGGCGCGCGTGGTGGTGCTGACCGGATTTGGCAACATCGCCACGGCCGTCGCCGCCGTGAAGTATGGCGCCATCGACTATCTGCCGAAGCCGGCCGATGCCGATGACATCCTCTCTGCGCTGATGGCAACGCCGGGCGGCAAGCCCAAGCCGCCGGAAAATCCCATGTCGGCGGATCGCGTCCGCTGGGAGCACATCCAGCGCGTCTACGAACTGTGCGGTCACAACGTGTCGGAGACGGCGCGCCGCCTCAACATGCACCGCCGCACCCTGCAGCGCATCCTCGCCAAGCGCAGCCCGCGCTAGAGTCTCGCCGGAGTTGACGCGATGGCGAAACCGCAACTGGGATCACGGCTTGCGCGGTTCCAGGCGCTGAAGCTTGCCACCAAAGCCTCGCCGCGGCTGAAGAAGCGCATGCCATTCTATTCGGATGTGCGCCGCGTCATCGACCACGGCGAAGTCATCGAGCGGTTCACAGAAGAGCAGGATGTCGTGCTCACGCGCGACGAGCTGGAGCTGGCGAAGCGCCTGCCCAATCCGCCGCCTTCGCATGTGTCCCGCGACATCGCCCTGGTGAAACTCGAGAATGTCACCATCCTCGGCAACACCGGCAAGCTCATCGACGAGCATGGCGGGCATCTGTTGCGCTCACGGCTCGAGCCGATGGTGGTCGAGGTCAACGATTTCCGCGCCGAGCACACGCGCTTCACCGACGCGCCGGATGCGAATTACGTCTACCTGATGGGCGAGCACAGCGGGCATGCCCATTTCTTCCACTTCCTGTTCGATCGCCTGCCTCGGCTGTTCTATCTGCTGGAGCAGTTCAAGTTCGGCCGCGAGAAGCTGGTGGTCTTGAGCAACGAGAACCCGCCGGAATTCCAGCGCGACATTTTCGGATTCATCATGGCGCGCTACCCCAATGTGGAATTCCGCCAGATTCCGAAGCGCCAGCGCTGGCGGCTGAAGACGCTCTATGTGGTGGACGATTACAACACGACGACGCGGGCCACGTTTCTTGCACGCCCCACGCTCGATTTCATGCGGAGTCTTGTGATCGAGGGTTACGGGTTGAAGCCGGGCAAGGCGAAGAAACGCATCTACATCAACCGCGGGGATGCGCGGAAGCGCCGGCTGCGCAACGAATCCGAACTGTGGCCGCGCTTTGCGTTGCGCGGATTCCAGTCGGTGTCGGCGGGCGATCTTTCGTTCAAGAATCAGGTGGCGCTGTTCAGCGAAGCGTCGGCGATTGCCGGTCCGCACGGCGCGGGCTTGTCGCACATCCTGTTTGCGCCGCACGGGGTGAAATCGCTCGAAATCTTTCCGGCCGACAAGGCATTCGACATCGACTACTTCTTCCTCACCAAGGCGATGGGCGGCACCTACGATGCCGTGATCGGCAGCAAGGGCGGTCGGCTCGGATGGTTCTCCATTGATCCGGACGACGTCGAACGCGCGCTGGCGCGGTTCTAAATCAGCGCTCGTCGAATTTTTTCTGCAATGTCTTCGAAGCGATCTTGCGCCAGCGGCGCTCGAGGAAACCACGCAAGGTCTTCGCATCCAGGCGTTCCATCCGCGCGAGCACATCGGGATAGTCCCTGTAGTGCGGCGTGATGTGGAACAGCTTCGGATCGGCCTTGAGCAGCATGTCGCGCTCGTCGATCGAGTCCACGATGAGCACCAGCGAATTGTCCTCGCCGCGCAGCCGGGTGAAGAACTTCTTCTCGATCTTGAACGACGGATAGCCGTACGAGGTGCTTTCGTTGGCGCCGGGAAACGCCATTACGATCTTCGTCACCTGCGCCTTGGTCAGCGTCATGGGCCTACTCCACCAGCACGGTTGGGGCGGGCGCGGACGACAGCAGTTCGATCTCCATGGCCAGCCGCTCCGCCGCGCATTTGGCGAAGCGTAAGGTCACGGCCTTCCGCCGGCTTGGATGAATTTGCCATTCGGGCGAGGGCCGCACGATGGCCCCGCCATAGCGGTCGGCGACGATGAGGCCAGTGCCCGTCGGCACGAATTCATCGGGAAATTCCGGCGGTATGGCGAAATAGAAGCGGTCGCAGAATTCCAGGTACTCCGGCCATTTGGTGTCGCCCTTGAGATCGGCCACGGCCACCTTGATCTCCACGCCCAGCACGCAGCCGTCCGGGCCGAGCGCGGCCACATCCAGCCTGCGCCCGTTGGCGAGGGTGAATTCCAGGATCGGCGAATAGCCCTCCTGCATCAGCAACCGGCTCACGCCGCGCGCGACATCCAGAGCGTTGATGGGGTTCATCCACACATTGGAACATTGCGCGAACTGAAGGTCAATTCGCGCGGATCAGTGCCCGAACAGGTCCTTCAGCAGCGCATCGAGGCTGGAGTCCTTGGTCGCCGCCGGCGCGGCGGCAGTGCCCACCGCAGAGGCTTCCGGCGTCGACGCTACCACCGTCTGGGGCGGCGCATTGGCGATGGAGGTCAGCGGACGCACCGGCCACTTCGTTTCGGCATCTGCCATGAAGGCGTGGAAGATGCGCGCCGGCAGGGTGCCGCCGGTGGCATGGATCATCGGCGCGTTGTTGTCGTTGCCGATCCATACGCCGCACACGAGATCGGCCGTGAAGCCGACGAACCAGGCATCGCGATAATCCTGCGTCGTGCCCGTCTTGCCGGCCGTGGGGCGATCCTCCAGCCGTGCCGCCTTGCCGGTGCCAGTCGTCACGGTGTCGACCATCATGCCGGTGACGGCGGAAGCGTTCTCCACGCTCATCACCGGACCGAGGCCAGAGCCTTTGCGTTCGTACAGCACGTGACCGGACTTTGTGCGGATATGCACGATGGCGTAGGGCATCACGCCCTCGCCTCCATTGGCGAACGGCGTGTAGGCGGTGGTGAGTTCGAGCGGCGTGACGGTGGACGATCCCAGCGCCAGCGACGGCACGGCCGACAAATCCGATGTGATGCCGAGCCGGTGCGCCACGCGCGCCACCGCGGCCGGCGTTTCCTCCGCCGTCAATTCCGCGGCGACGGCGTTGGAGGATTTCGCGAAGGCGCGCGCCAGGGTGATCTCGCCTTCGTACTTGCCTTCGTAATTGCCGGGCTTCCAGCCGTGAATGTCGACAGGGCCATCGTTCATCGTGTCGGTGGGATGGTGCCCGCGCTCGAACGCCGCGAGATAGACGAACGGCTTGAACGCGCTTCCCGGCTGGCGCATTGCATCGGTGGCGCGATTGTACGGGCTGTGGCTGTAGGAGCGGCCGCCGATCATGGCGCGTACGGCGCCATCGGGCGACATCGCCACGAGCGCCGCCTGGCTTGCATTGAGCTTGTGTCCGTCTTGCGCAAGCCCCTGCGTCACGGCGCGCTCGGCCTTCGCCTGCAGGACGAGATCGAACGTCGTGTCCACAATGATCGGCTCACTGGCATCGCCGATGTAGCCGGGAATGCGGCTCACCACCCAGTCGGCGAAATAGCCGGAGCTCGGCGTGCCGGTGAGCGTTGCAATGCGCGGCGGCGAAGCGATGGCGGCATCGCGCGTCTTCGCATCGATGTATCCTGCATCCGCCATCGCGTGCAGCACGGTGATCGCGCGTGCTTCGCCGGCGTTGGGATCGTTGAGCGGATTGTATTTCGCCGGCGCTTTCACGCTGCCGGCCAGCATGGCCGCTTCCGGCAACGACAACGCAATGGCGGGTTTGCCGAAGAAGCGCTCGCTCGCCGCTTCGATTCCGTACACGCCGGCGCCGAAATATACGCGGTTCAGGTACAGCGTGAGGATCTGGTCCTTCGAATAGCGCGACTCCAGATACAGAGCGAGGAACGCTTCCTGCGCCTTGCGGTCGAAGGTGCGCTTCGATTCCAGAAAGAGATTCTTCGCCAGTTGCTGCGTGATGGTCGAGCCGCCCTGTACCACGTGACCGGCAGACAGGTTCTCCAGGGCGGCGCGAACGAGGCCAATGAGATCGATTCCGATATGGTCGCGGAACCGGCGATCCTCGATGGCGATGAAAGCGTCCGGCACGTAAGCCGGCAATTCGTTCGCCGCCACCATGGCGCCTTGCGTCAGCCCGCGGCGTGCAATCAGCCGCCCATGTGCATCGACCAAGGTGATGTCACGCGAGGGACCTTTGAGCAGCAAATTGTTGGTGTCGGGCAGCTCGGACACCCAGTGGAAGAATAAGATGGTGCCCGCGATGGCACCCCAGGCGACGAGCAGCGCGAGCGCGTAAGGCCAGGTGCGTTTCGGTTTCGAGGGCGACTTGCGGCGCGGCGGCCGCGCGGGCGGACTTGCCTGATCGGCTGTCTGCGCAATCCGCTTGCGGAATCGCGGTTCGATCCTGTCGGACGGCATGTCCCCGCTCGGTCCGTAAACCTTCTGGAAAGGTTTCTAGGCGCGAACGGTTAATGCCGTCTGAATCGGTTCGTGAAGTGCGCGATAAAGCTCGGCTATTCGCCGATCTTCACGCTCGCCATGCCGTCGCTGGAAAGTTTGCCCTTGTAGGCCTTGATCTTCACGCTTCCCGAGCCGAACGAACTCACTTTCGGATCGATGGCCAGACCGCCGAAGGTGAAATTGCCCGAGCCCATGATGTCGACATTGAGCGGATTGGCGACGCCATCGGCAATGCTCACCGAGCCTGAGCCTGCAATGTCGACCTTCACCGGGCCGTTGACGCGCGGCGTGGAGATGTCACCCGAACCGGCGATGTCCACATCGAGTCCGCCCGCGATCGGTCCAAGGTTGGTATCGCCCGCACCCGCGATGTCGGCGTGAACGCTCTGCGTCGGTCCGACATTGACCTTGCCCGAGCCTGCGATATCGAGATCGAGTTTGCCCGCGACCGCCGCGATGTCGATGCGGCCGGCACCGGCCAGCGAAATGTTGGCGCTGGAAACCTTGCCCACCTTCGTCTGCGTGGCAGCCGCTTCGAATTTCAGCGGACCCATCGTGTCGCCGATGGTGGCGTTGCCCACCATGTCCTCGACGCGAATGGATGTGCCCTTTGGCACACCCACTTTCACGATCAGCTGGTCGGGCTTGTGGCTGAAGCCGTCATTGAAGTTGAACCAGTTTTTCCAGTCCCAGACCGACTCCGCATTCTCGCCTTCGATGACGAGCTCGTTGCCGTTTGAATGGACGTTGACTTCCTTGATCCGCTCCTTGGTGCCCGCGACGCTGACCGTCATGGGGCCGCCATTGTTGACGGACACATTCAGCGTGCCGACCAGGGAATCCACTTTCAGGGTGTCCGCGGTGTAGGTCTTCTGCGGCCAGGTCACCCAGTCGTCGCCGGCAGCGGCCGGCACAATGAGCAGCGCCGCAACGGCCGCTCCCAGAAGCATGGATTTGGTCTGATCGGTCATGGCTGGCCTCCCGGCCCAGAAAGTTCCTGTCAGGGGACATATAGGGTGTTACCACTAGTATTCCCAGAACGGAAATTTCGCAGATGCGGAATACGGGCCGGACAGGGGAACAAACTAGCGACAGAACCTCGCATCCGGTCAGGCGTTCAGACGATAGCCCCCTGATTCCGTTATCAGAAGTTGAGCGTGGCCGGGATTATCCTCGATTTTCTGCCGCAGCCGGTAGATGTGGGTTTCCAGCGTGTGGGTCGTCACGGCCGGGTTGTAGCCCCAGACCTCGTGCAGCAGCGTCTCGCGCGCCACCGCCTCGCCCGAGCGGTAGAGGAATTTGAGGATGTTGGTCTCCTTCTCGGTCAGCCGGATCTTCTTGCCGCCGGAATCGAGCAGCAGCTTGGCGCTGGGCCGGAAGGTGTACTGGCCGATGCGGTAGATCGCCTCTTCGTTCTGCTCGTGGTTCCGCAAATGGGCGTGGATACGCGCCATCAGCACGGCAAAGCGGAAGGGCTTGGTGACATAGTCGTTGGCGCCGGATCGGAGCCCCTCGATGGTGTCCACATCGCTGTCGGCGGCGGTCAGCAGGATAATGGGGCAGGTCACGCCCTCTTCGCGCAGCTCGCGGCACAGCTTGCGGCCATCCCCGTCCGGCAGGCCGACGTCCAGGATGATGAATTCGTAGAGCCCTTCCAGGCCGCGCGCCCGGCCTTCGGCGAACGTGGCCGCCTCGACGGCCAGGTACTCGCCTTCCGCCAGCAATTGTTCGGCGAGCGAGCTGCGCAGCATCGCATCGTCGTCGACCAGCAATATTCTCTTGGCGCTTGGCATGTTTGGTTTCCCTTTGAGCCGCCGCGCCCTCCCGCCGGCCAGAACTCTACCCTGAAAAATGGCGCAGGTGTATGTGGGAAAGCATGGCCGCGACGGCAAGAAGAAAATCGGCACGAGGTAAAGCCGGCCGCGGCTCGGCCGTCGCCCGCGTGACGGAAGCGGCCATTGCATTGCGGGAAGGATTGCCGGTTG
>Ga0335085_10000864_pt1 | contig 74789 bp, 62 predicted proteins | sample Lox_Sample_45_FD_206712 | JGI IMG/M metagenome (GOLD analysis project Ga0335085, IMG submission 206712) | Soil microbial communities from Loxahatchee National Wildlife Refuge, Florida, United States - Lox_Sample_4.5 | ecosystem: Environmental > Terrestrial > Soil > Wetlands | place: USA... | reverse complement strand
ATAAATGCTCTGCAAGTAGTCCCTTCGCGATCTTCGACTCATTCGGTTACCCGTCTCCATAACGGGTAACATTCTCAAATTGCACGACGATCCGTCACGGGTAACATTTTAGATTGCGCGATACGGCCGCTTGACTTGTCCTATTCTATGGCTCATCCTTGGCACGACGTCGCGCCCGGCGAAGATGTCCCGAAGGAGTTCAACACCGTCGTTGAAACTCCTCTGGGCTCAAACGTGAAGTATGAGCTCGACAAGGACACGGGCCTGATCCGAATGGATCGTGTGCTCTACTCAGCGGTTTTTTACCCGGCGAATTATGGCTTCATTCCCCAGACTCATGGGGAAGACGGCGACCCGCTCGATGTTCTGGTGTTGTGCCAGGAACCCGTGGTCCCGCTGACGATCATCCACGCACGGGCCATCGGTCTTGTGACCATGCTGGACGGCGATGTGTCGGATCACAAGATCATCGCCGTGGCCACCGAGGACCCCGAATTCAACGGCTATCATCGCGTCGACGAAATTCCGCCTCACAAAGTGGCGATCATTCGCCGCTTTCTCCAGGATTATAAGCAGCTCGAGAAGAAGACCGTCCGGGTCGATGAGATTCAGGCTGCCGAATCCGCCTGGGCCGTGGTCGCCGAATCCCTCGAGGCTTACAAGAGGAGCTTCAGGGAACCCGCCGTGAGCGAGTCGAAACCCGCCTGAGCCTTTCTGCACTTGCCATACCCGCCAGCTTGATTCAGACTGTCCACATCGATGCGCGACAAGATCTACCTGGCGAGCTTTCTGCTGGGAGCCGGCGCGCTGCTCTACCTGGGCCGCGGGCTGCTGACGCAATATGCCCTGTTCACTTGGGGCCTGACCTTTGTCGGGACCACGGCGGTGGGCGTGCTCGGCATGGCGCTCTACCAGGTGCAGGACCAGCTCCGCGCCAGCCGGCGCGAGCTGGCGCGCAAGGAGGCCGAACTGAACTTCGCCCGCGAGGTTCAGCGGGCGCTTTTTCCCCGGCAGTTTCCCCTCGATTCCGGTCTTGAGTTCGCGGCCATTTGCGTGCCGGCGGCCGGGATTAGCGGCGACTATTACGATGTCCTCCAGCGGAGCGACGGCCGGCTGGTGTTCGCGGTTGCCGACGTCAGTGGCAAAGGGCTCTCCGCGGCCATCCTGATGTCGAATGTCCATGCCGGCCTGCGGATCCTGGTGGAAGGTGGACATTCGCCCGAGGAGCTTTGCGCCCAGCTCAATCGTCACCTGTGCCGGTTTACGGAGTCCCAGAGATTCGCCACGCTGTTCTACGGCGAGTGGGATCGCGCCCAGCGCCGCCTTACCTACGTCAATGCCGGACACACCACGCCGATTCTGGCGGGCGGCAGCAGCGGCAACGGCTGCCGGCGGCTCGACAGCGGCGGCATTCCCATCGGGTTGTTTCCGGACTCGCGATTTTCCGCCGGCACGGTCGGGCTCGATCCCGGTGATCTGGTGGTGTTGTATTCGGATGGCATCACCGAGGCGGGCGTTATGGAAGCCGAGCCCTTCGGCGAGGCACGCCTCGAATCGCTGATCGCGGTCCATCGGCAGAAGCCGCTGCGCGAAATCCAGCAGGCGGTCCTCGATGCGGTCCGCAAATGGTCCGGCCGCGAGCCCGAGGACGACATGACCCTTTTGCTTATCCGCGCGTCGGAAGCAGCCCAGGGGGCGCTATGACAATCGATGGACACAGTCTTCGCGATTACCTGCGGCTGCTGGCGCCGCTGTTCGCTTTCCTGGCGGCGGTCTGGGCTTTGCGCATCGTGGTGTATGCCGCGGGAGCCACGGGAGACATCCTGCACATCATCAGCGTCACGCTCGCCGGACGCGTGTCCATCCTGCTGGTGGTTATCATGATCCATCGGCGCCGCTTCGGAGGCTACATCAGCGTGATCACCTCGGTTTTTCTGCTGAGCTGCTGGGAACAGTTCATCATCTCGGCCGCCATCCTTTTCACGGTGCTCACCGGGATGACGAACGTCTACAGCGCGCCGAGATTCACTTTCGGTGAATCGCCCTTGGCGCATCTCGTCGGGCACCTGACGGTCGGAATCGGATCGGGAACACTGCTGGGCGCGGCCATGGGATGTCTCTTGCTGCTGATTCTCCGGAAGCTGGTTTCGCCAACGGCAAGAGCGACACGTTAGCAAGTGCGACATTCGCGACAGGGAGGCGATCATGAACCATATCATCGGCCGACGGGAATTCCTGGGCGCGGCGGGCGCCGGGGCCATTGCTCCGCTTGCACTGCGCGGCGTCAGTGGAAGATCGGCGTGCGCAGCTCGCCCCGGCGAAGCCGGGTCCGCAAATCAGCCGAGGCTGTTCACGGGAGTGTGCGCGTATTCTTTCCGGCAAGACCTACAGTCCGGCAGGATGACGATGGAGGATTTCGTCCGCAAGGGCGTCGATCTGCGAACGCAAGGCGTCGACATGACGGGCTATTGGTGGAAATCCCTGGACCCGGCCTACGTCACCGGCCTGCGGCACCTGGCGTACAAGAACGGAGTGATGTTTTCGGGCGCGGCTTGCGGGTCGAGCATGGTGCAGGCCGACCCGGCAAAGCGCGCGCAGATCCTTGATGAGATCAAAAAGTGGACCAATGCCACCGCCATCCTGGGCGCCCCGCACTTGCGAATCTTTGCCGGCCCCGCGCCGGCACGCGTGACCATGGCACAGGCGCTCGATTGGTGCGTCGAGACCATGAAGCCCGCCTGCGACTACGCCGCCACCAAAGGCGTGATGCTGGGGGTGGAGAATCACGATGGAGTCACGCAGAAAGCCGATGTGTGTCTGGAGCTCATGCGGCGCGTGGACTCGCCTCACGGCGGCATCAATCTCGACATCACCAACTTCGTGGCCGACTCGGATGAGGACCAGTACCGCCAGATCGAGGCTTGCATCCCGTACGCCACGCACACGCACATCCGCGACCGCTTTGGCGACAGCCATCACGCGATTGACTTCGACCGCGTCTGGCAGATGTTCGCCAAGGCGGGCTACAAGGGCTTCATGTCAGTGGAATACGAGGGCGAGGAGGATCCCAACACAGGCGTACCGAAGCTGCTCGATCGGATCCGGGAACTGAACCGGAAGTACTCCACGGTCTAGTCCCTGATTGGGCGATAGATTTACGCATGCGCGGGAATGACGCGGCTTTTGAGGCTACACAATATCCTCGCGCTCCGGATCCCAGGTCACGGCCCGCTTCTCGCGATACGAGCGAATCGCCATCTGGCATGCGATGGCCGAACGGAATCCCAGCTCGAAGGGACAATTGGGCTCTCGCCGGCTGCGCACGCAGTCGAAGAAGTTCTGCATGTGCGCCGGGGTCTCGTCGCCGTTGCCCACGATGTCCGGCGTGGCGGCGCCCTGCGGCGCGGCCGCTGACTCGGCGGCGGCCAGCCGGTGATGTCCTTCGGGCGCGTACGCGACGCTCTCACCACTCCGCACAATCGTTCCCTTGGTGCCGAGCAGCAGGTCGTCATCGGCGCCGTAGTGACGATTACCGAATCCGGAATTCCAGGTAAACAGCACATTCTCCGGCTGGTCCATGGCCACGTCCATGGTGTCCGGCACCTGCATTTCGGGTGACAGGTAATTGCCGCCGGCCATGGTCACCGCGCGCGGCGGTTTTAGGTCGAGAACCTTGTACCAGAATCCCACCTGGTGGACCATGTTCTCGAACACGTTCCCGCCCGAGTAGTCCCAGTAGAAGCGCCAGTTGATCACGCGATTGGGATCGAAGTCGTGGGGCGCGGCCTCGCCCTGGAACATGGTCCAATCCACATGCGACAGATCGCAGTCCGCAGGCAGCGGGCGCTTCCATCCCCCATAAGGCGAGTTACGATACATGTGCGCGTGGATTGCCGTGATGGTTCCCATGTGATCGGGCGAGGCGAGTCCTCGTGCCTGCTCCAGCGCCGGTCCGCTGGTGGACTGGATGCCGACCTGGACGACGCGTCCCGAGCCTTCGAGCGCGCGCCGCATGCGCCGCGCGTGGTCCGGATTGAAAGCCATGGTTTTTTCCTGGTAGACGTCCTTGCCGGCTTGAATCGCGGGAACGAAATTGAGGGCGTGCTGGTGCTGCGGCGTGGCGATCAGCACCGCGTCGATGCTCTTGTCGTCGAGCAGCCGCCGGAAATCCTGGTAGGGCTTGGCCTCCGGAACCACGCTTTTGATTTCGTCGAGCCTTCGCGTATAGACATCGGCGACCGCCACGGCCTCCACGTTCGTGCAGCCGACCGCCGCTTTCAGGATCTCCGTGCCGCGCCCGCCGCAGCCGATCAGGGCGAACCGGACGCGGTCACTGGCGGGCCCGTTGCGACTGGAGCCATAAGCGCGGCTCGCGGCAACAGCAGCCGCGCCGCCGATCACCTGTTGTATGAACGTGCGTCGACTCGACATGGGAGGCCTCCTTGAAGGGCATCGCCGGCGTTCGTCTTTGCCGCCGGCACCTACTCTCATGGGATACCACAAATCGGGAGACGACGGAACAATCTGGTCTACTATTTTTACTGGGCTGTAGCGGCGGTCGGAGCCTGCCTTGTAAGGGGCCGCCGGCTTTCGCAGCCCTCGTTGACTGAACTGAATGTCCAGAGGCAAAAAGCTCGCGATTGCGGCTCTGGTTCTGGTGGCTCTGATCGTGGCAGCCGTCGCGATCATCGTGCCGCAGCTGGTGAATCTCGACCGTTACCGGCCCGAGGTGATCGCCAATATTGAGCGCGGCACCGGCCGCAGCGTTGAGATCGGACGCCTGAGATTGTCCGTCCTGCCCGTGATCGCCGTCCGTGCCGACCACATCGCCGTCGGCAATCCACCGGGGTTTCCCGCGGGTCATCTGCTGGAGATCAAGCGCGCCGAAGCCGAACTCGACGTCCGCGCGCTTCTCGACCGGCGAATCGTCGTGCGGTCGGTCGATTTCGATGATCCCGAGGTCAATCTGGTCTCCACCAGCGACGGGCATTGGAACAGCGAGGCTCCGGCACGCCCGGTGGTGCGGCCGGCAGAGTGGACTCCCGAGGCCACGGCGGCATCGCAGCGCATCGTCAGGGTGCGATTCGAGCACGGACATGTGACGGTAGCGAATGCGCTGCCGTCCGGTACGGTCCAGCCACCAGCCTTCGAGGCTGCTGAAGTCACCGTCGAGCTTGATGATGTGAATCCCGAGGCGCTCGGCTTGAATCTGATGCCGGCGAGTCTCGGTTGGCGAAGCCCCACGTCACCCTTGCCGAGGATTGCGCGGTTCCGGCGGGCGCTTCTTCAGACCGATAACCGCGCAACTCTGACTGTGCCGCCGGGAGCGATCGCGGCGCAGGGGACGTTTAGCGCCAGGTCCGCGCACTTCGGCGGGGCGGCAGCGGCGAATCTCCAGTCTCAGATCGAGCTGCGCTCGGGCGGCGTCATGCTGCGCCGGTTCAGCATGGATCTTGCCGGCGGACAGGTGACCGGCGAATTTGCGTGGAGCTCCGCGGCCGAGCCCGCCAGTTACGGAGTTCAGACAATGCTGGCCAACGTCGATTTGGCGCGTCTGCTGGCAGGATTTCCCGGGGCGAGCGACAAGATCACGGGCACTCTGGACGGTCAACTCGATCTGATGGGCGTTAATCTGCCATCGGCTGATCCCCTCGCGAACAAAGAGGGCCAGGGACGGATCACGGTTCGCAATGGCACGCTTCCCACCCTGCAGTTGAATCGCAATTTGATGGAACTGATGAAGAGCGTTCTCCGTGTCAGGACGGAGTCCGGCGACGCCTCCGCATTCCAGTCGATCTCCGCCGATCTCGAGATCGGCGACGGCGAAATTCACAGCCGGCAGATCACGATTGTGGGCAATGGCATGGATATCGACGCCTCGGGTGCTCTGGCGCTTGCGGGTGAAGGCCGGCTCGACTACCAGGGTGTGAGCAAGATGAACGCGCGGCGCAATGGATTCGAAGGCATTGTGGCCGGGTTGCTCGGCTCCAAGGTGTCCGCCGACGGCAGGATCGACGTGCCCTTCACGATCACCGGCACGCTCGATCGGCCGCGCTTCGCGCTGAAGAACTCGCCATTGTTCCACTGAACGACTGGAAACTGCATGTCAGCGTCGAACTCAGTTCTGGCCGAAATGCGGCGCTTTGCCGGATGGGGGCAGATCTCACTGCCGCTGGTCGTGGCGGCACTCGTCCTCGATCTGCTGGGCGGCCATCCTCTGCTCACCTTTGCCGCGGCCTCGCTGGCGCTCGTGCCACTGGCGGGCCTGCTCGGACACGCAACCGAAGAACTGACGGCGCACGTCGGATCCGCGGCCGGCGGATTGCTCAACGCCACGCTCGGCAATCTCACCGAGCTTATCATCGGCGTGCTGGCGCTCTCCCGCGGCGAAGTGGAGGTGGTGAAGGCCTCGATCACCGGCAGCATCATCGGCAATCTGCTGCTGGTCTTCGGCCTCGCCGTGTTTCTCGGTGGACTCGGACGCGAGAAGCTCAGCTTCAATGCCGTCGCCATCGGAGCCAACGCTTCCATGCTCTTTCTGGCAGTCGTAGCGCTGGCGATGCCAGCCCTGTTTCAGCTTTCGGTGTTCGGATCGCTTGAAGCAAGCGGCCGTCGCATCGAGCATCTCAGCATCTGGACGTCCGGGGTGCTGCTGGCGAGTTATGCCGCCAGCCTGGTCTTCATGCTGCGCACGCATCGCAGGCTGTTTCGCGGGGACGCGCCCGAGCACTCGGTGCTCGGCCGCGGCGCTGCCACCGGCCTGCTCGTCGCTGCCGCAGTATTGGTGGCAGTCGCGAGCGAGCTTCTGGTCGGCCAGATCGAGGCCGTGACGGCGACGCTCGGCTGGACACGACTCTTTGTCGGCATCGTGGTGGTGGCCACAGTCGGGAATGCCGCAGAGCACTCTACAGCGATCCTGGCCGCGCGCGCTGGGCGCATGGATCTGGCCCTGCACACGGCCGTCGGCAGCAGCACCCAAATCGCTCTTTTCGTCGCGCCGCTTCTGGTGGTGCTTTCTCCGTTCCTGGGCGCGCCCATGTCGCTGGTGTTTCATCCCCTCGAAATCGCCGCGGTCATTCTCTCCGTCGGCGCCGTGGTGGTGGTTGCCATGGACGGTGAGACGAACTGGCTGGAGGGCCTGATGCTGCTCGGGGTCTACGCCATTCTGGGCGTGTTCTTCTACGTGCTGCCGGGCTCGTAGGAGTTAGCCTGCGAGTTGCACGCCAGAATCTCCCCTGATGGTATAATCTTACTGAGTCTTACCGGGGGGTGAGGATCTCATGCAAATTACGAAGTTATCGTCAAAGGGCCAGATCGTGGTCCCCAAGTCTATCCGAGACACCCGGCATTGGCGTCCCGGTACCAAACTCGTGGTGGAGGAAGTGCCCGGCGGCGTCCTTCTGAAGCCCGCAAAGCCCTTTGCCCCGACCACTTACGAGCAAGTTGAGGGATTCTTGAAGTATCGCGGGCGGCCTAAGACTCTGAAGGAGATGGATGAGGGCGTCACGAAAATGATAAGGGAGCACCATGCTCGCGGTCGATACTAATGTGCTCGTTCGTTACCTCATACGCGACGACCCTGATCAAACAGCGCGCGCCACCAAGCTCGTTCGTTCGCAGGCGATCTGGGTTTCCAAAACGGTCTTGCTGGAAACCGCCTGGGTTCTGACCAAGTCCTACGCTTACCCGCCTGAGAGAGTGGCGCAGGTTTTCCGGGAACTCCTCGGATTGCCCACCGTTAGCCCTGAAGACGACCTCACAGTTGTGCAGGCGCTGGACTGGTTCGAGCACGGCATGGATTTCGCGGATGCCCTCCACCTCGCCAGTTCGGGATTCATGATGCCCCTTGCCACCTTCGATGAGGCCCTCGTGCGAAAGGCGAGACGCCTCACCACGCCGGAGATCGTCTCACCGTAGTTTTCTGCAGAGGCAGGCTAAGACGCCGCGCGCCGAGATCGAACTGGCGCTCCGCCGGGCGAAGGAGATCACATGACCATTCCGTTTGAGGAGTTCAAGTCCCCTCTGCTGGCCAATCCCAAAGTGAAGGCCGCATACGACGCGCTCGCCCCGGAATTCGAGGTTTCCGCCGAACTGATCAAGGAGCGACGGCGCGACGGACTGTCACTGGCGGCCGGATGAGGACCAGCCAATCGGCCATCGCCCGGTTGGAAAGCGGTCAGACCCTGCCCAGTACCAAGACGCTCCTGCGCTTCGCCAAGGCCACCGGCAGCAGGGTCCGCCTGCGCCTGTCGGCGGCTTAGGAACATGGGCGCGGACGCCGGGCCTTTGTTTCGGCGGATGGCGACGACATACAATACAATGTCGTCGCCACCCCGCGAGTCGCATGCCCGAATGTTTCCGCGATGGTACGATCTTGCTGAGTCTAACTGCGGCGAGGATCTCATGCAATTATGAAGTCATCTTCAAAGGGCCAGAGAGAACTGAATGGACTTTGATGAGACTGAGCGTCTGCTCAAGGAATTTGAAGACGTTCCGTCATTACCAGAGGCCGAGAAGACCTTTATGGAGATCGCGGACTATCCGTACTGGGAAAGGGCCGCAAGCAACATTCTCGGCTTCTTTCTCAGCCCCACCAACGACCACGGGCTTCAAGACACCATGCTTGAGTCGCTATTGGCCGCGGCAGGGCAACATGCGTCCGAATCTGAACTGGACATCGAGAACGTCGCGCGGGAGACTCGGACGGAGTCGGGATTCCTCGACCTTGTCGTGGATACATCGGGCCTTGTTGTCGGGATCGAGAACAAGATCCTGGCCCCCGTCGCTAATCCTCTCGGGGAGTACGGGGAGTGGATAAAGAAAAGGGCTGGCGAACGCAGGAGGCCCGTGCTGATCCTGCTTGCATTGCAACGGCCGGGTCCTGGTGTGAATCTGAAGGGCTTTACGCCAGTAACATACGAGGAATTCTTTAGCCAGCTTCTGCGGGAAATAGGCCCAAGGCTACCAACAGCAAACGACAGGTATGTCGGATACCTGTTGGAATTCGTGCGTACTATCACAAACCTTAACAGGAGAGCTGAAGTGTCAACAGCATTTCGTGAGTTTGCGAAGAAGAACGCCGAAAATCTGGCGAAGTTGGAAGCCCAACTTGAGGTGCTGGCGCAGGATATGACTGACCGGGTTGCGAGCCTCTCAGGGAAGATCAAACTCGCAGCAACATCGCCATCGTATGAGGTCACCGGCGCCGTCGACAGGAAGGAGTGGTCGAAACATCTCGCGAAGGGCCACCGCTTTGAGATCGTGGTTCCGACTGATCGTTACCCTGATAAGGAGTCGGCGGCGCAAGCTATATATGGCAAGCCATTCAATAAACTCATCCCGGCTCACAAGGCGTGGGTTCACATGAAGATGACAGCAGCTAAGCTTGCCGTCGGTGTATATCTAAGTCCTGCCGAGTGGAGGATCATCGTATTTCAGCAGCCCGATGGTGACATTAGGGAATTTCTCGAGGACAAGGGAATTCAATCTAGTCCCGACGAATGGTACCCGAACACGGGCCACCGGCTCTGCTTTGCTTTGTCGTTTGATGCTGACGCGAGTGAAGTCGCCAAGAAAGTTCAGTTGCTCATTGACGATCTGCGACAACCACAGGAATCGCGTTGAAAGAGCTCGCTCGCCTGCTCCCGCAGAATTGACCGTCGGTCCTCTTTCTGCTAGAACCAAGCCATGGGCACAATTGCAAGTCCAGTCCGTGAGATCACTCCTGCCGCGCGCCTCGAGCATGTACGCTACGCCATCCGCGACGTGGCCGTGCTCGCTGAAGAAGTCGCGCGCCAAGGACACAAGATTCTGCCGCTCAATATCGGCGATCCCTTGCAGTTCGACTTCGCCACGCCTCCGGCGCTGATCGACGCGGCGGCCAGGGCCATGCGCGACGGTTTCGGCGGCTACGCGCCCTCGATGGGCGTTCCCGAAGCGCTCGAAGCCATTCGGGGCGAGGCGCATCGCAAGGGAATTCGTAATGTGCAGAGTGTCTTCGTCACCCAGGGCGTGAGCGAGGCGGTGGATCTGTGCTTTGCGGCCCTCGTGAACCCGGGCGAGAACATTCTGACGCCCTGCCCAGAGTATCCGCTCTATTGGGCGGTGCTCACCAAGCTCGGCGCGGAATTGAACGCCTATGCGCTCGATGAGTCCGCGGGCTGGGAGCCGGACCTCGATGACATCGCCAGACGGATCACGCCGCGCACGCGCGCCCTGGTGGTGATCAATCCGAACAATCCGACGGGGAACATCTATTCGCGGCGCACGCTCGAAGCACTGGCCGATCTCGCGCGGCGCAACAATCTGGTGGTCTTCGCGGACGAGATTTATGACAAGCTCACCTTTGAAGGCGAGCACATATCGCTGGCTTCGCTCGCGCCCGACCTGCCGGTGATCACTTTTGGCGGGCTCTCCAAGGCTTACCTTGCGCCCGGCTGGCGCGTGGGTTGGGGGATCGCGAGTGGCGACCGGGCTGCGCTCGCGCCTTACCTCGAAGGCATCGGAAAGCTGCTGCGCAGCCGGCTCAGCGCCAACCACCCCGAGCAGTATGCGATCCGGCCGGCGCTTGACGGTCCGCAGGACCATCTCCCGGAGGTCTTAAGCAAGCTGCGACGGCGCCGTGATCTGACGGTTGAGTTTGCGAACTCCACGCCGCGCCTGAGCTGCATCCCTCCGCAGGGCGCGTTTTACGCTTTTCCGCGCCTCGAGATTCCCGAACCCGACGAGCAATTCGTGCGCGGCTTGCTGCGGGAGAAGCATGTTCTGCTGGTCCATGGCAGCGGCTTCGGCCAGGCGTCGGGGACACGCCACTTCCGTATTGTGTTTCTGCCGGACGAAGAAACATTACAGCAGGCATATGGGGCGATTGCAGAGTACTTGCGGGAACATTACGCCTGAGGTGCGGCACCATGTGTCGCGAGCATCGGAGTAGGCGATGAACAATCCACAGGATTCTGCACCGCCAGATACGGGCTCACAGGAAGACATTCAAGAGTTCCCGGTTCACTTCTGTCCCATCTGCTCCACGCGGCTGGAGTCGCAACACTGCAAGATGATCTGCAAGCGCTGCGGATACTTCATGTCCTGCTCGGAGTTCGAGTAAGTGGCGTGCCAGGCGATCTTTCCATCCCCGGATGCCCCGGCAGGACTTAGGTAGGTTGCTGATCTCTAGTTAACGATTTGGATAATCCAATCCCGCATACCCAATTGACATGAATCAGCTATCTACCGGATTATATGTATATGGGTGCCGGAGAGAACCCTATTACGTCCCGGTCTTGCCAACTTGTGGTTCGACGGCAGGAAGGTCCCGCTGAGTTTCTTCGCTTCATACAGGAAGGGCTGGAAGTCGGCCAACAGGTTGTAGCGTTGGCGAGTGCCGACTGCCTGAGTAATCTGGCGCGTGCGCTCAACAGCAGCGGACTGCAGACGCAGAACCTGCTGCGCAGCGGACGCCTGGTGTTCCTGACGGCGCCGGACTGCCTGGAACAACTCAAGAAGCCGGAGGGCCCGGTGCGGCGCGCGACGCTGAGGCGCCAGAGTCCGATGGTGCGCTGGGTGTCCGATTGGTCGTGGGCGTACTTCAACGGCCGTTCGCCTGATGTGCTGTTGGATTATCAGCGGCGCATCCACGACATGGCGCGTTCCCTCGAAGCTCTATCCCTCTGTACGGTCCACTGTTCAGCCTTGCAACGCCGATCCCTGCTTGCCGTGCTCGCGGATCATCGCCGCGTGGTCCGCGGAAACGGCCCCGTATCCGCCGACATACAATTGCCAGCCGTGACAACTCAAGTTTCGCAAGCCAATTAAGTCCAACGTTTCCCGGAAGGTGTGCCGGGCTGACGCGCGTCCGTGACGTGCGCTTTGTATAAGAGGTTCACTGAGATCATGAGGCGCCGGACCGCGCCTTTAACGGACGCGGTCCGGGCCTGGATGAGGAGAGTAGACCTATTGAACGACAACGAAAGGCATTACCGCCGGCACGCCGCTCGAATTGAGAATGTCAAGCATGTAATAGCCCGGAGGCGCGTAATTGCCTGACGCCGGGGCTGTGGCGGTGATCTGTCCGCTGCCGAGAGTAAAGGCCAGGTCCACGAAACGCTCATCGAAACGCGTGGCGTGAGTGCAGGTGGCCACCTTGATCAAAGCCACGCGGGTGATCGACGAAGCGTCCGGCGTGGTGATGGTGAATTGCTGGCCGTAATTGATCGTCGTCGGTGAACTGGTGATCGTGGGACGCGAGCCATTGTAGAGGTAGGGGGGGCTGAAGACCTCAAGGCTCTCGGGATTGCTTCCATAGTCCGAACCTGCAGAGACCACTCGGCCGTCGGGCAGCAACACCGCGGTGGAGTGATAAGTTCGCTGTACCTGCTGGCTGGCCCAACGGCCCGTGGTGCGCGACGCCCAGGTATTGGTGGTGGGATTGAAGTCATCCGGGTAGTAAACCGCATTCGAATACTTGCCGCCGCCCTGGCCTCCGCCTTCGGCCATCACGGTTCCATCCGGAAGCAGAATCAGATTCGTGTTCTCGCGGATGGCGTCCATCGCCTGCGGGCCGCCCGACGATTCGGGAACACAGCCCGCGGGGCTCGCGGTGCCCAGTGTGCCGCAGCCATCCACCCAGGCCGGAGTCGATTGCGAGAAGTCAACCCACGACACGCTGTTGGTGGCTGAACCCGACTGATCGCTCGTCTGCCGGCCGCCAACGGCCAGCACGCGCTCAAGGCCGGGCAGCAGCACATTCCCGCCGTAGATGCGCGTCCATAGGCTGGGAGCGGATGGACTCGTGGACCAGACGTTGGTGCTGGGATTGAACATCAAATTGTTCTGGACCATCCCGGCCATAAAGATGTTGCCCGTGGGCAGCAGGATCAAATGGGGGTAGAAGTTGGTGGTGCTGCTGGTGTTTGCCGTGTACGGGAGCACACTCCAGGTGTTGTTGTTGTAGTTGTATTCTTCCATCGGGAACACGAGCCGCGTGGCATTGTAATTCTCGCCCGAGGCCACGATGACGTTGCCGTTCGGCAGTTCCACGTCGGAAGGATACCAGCGCGCGTTATTCATGGGCTTGGCCTGGGTCCAGGTATTGGAGTACGGGATATATTCAAGGACGGTCGCAATGCCGGCATCGGACCCGGCACCGTAACTGTCATTGTGGCCGCCCATCATCATGATTCGTCCGTTGGGCAGTTCCACCATGCCTGAACAGAAGATGTTGTACGGAAAAGGGACATTGTTCGGCGTAATCGCGTTCGTCGTAGGATTCCAGACCACGGCCACCGAGCCGGTTCCCGATCCAATGGGCTGATCGCTGAAATACATCAACACCTTGCCTGTGTACATGAGCGCCATGTGAATCGCGACGGCGCCGATCTTGAGGGGTGCCGTCCACGAACCGATATTGGCGGGCGCTGCCGGCTTCTTATTCGTAGGTACAGGCTTCGCAAAAGTCGTAGCAGCGACGCCGTGTGCGTGTCTGGGCATCAGGCCCGCAGGAAGCAGGGCCAATGAGATAATGGCAACCGCGAGGGGAAAACGCCACCTCGCCTCCCGGGACGGACCTCTCCGTTCATTCATTCATCCTCCTCAACGATCTAAGAATACGAACCGTCACAGCCTTAAGAGTTTCACAGCGCGTATGGCTTTGGCCATTCCAACATAGGGTGTAGATCACTGTCAAGGTTTCGCAAGGCGTGTTCACTGGTTTGATATAGCTTCGTCTCGTCAATGGCGCAGAATCTCAACAAGCACTCGATGGAGTATTTACCACTAATAGAACACGAAGACCGTTATAGCGGGGGCTGGCCCGTGTCTTGTGGAGGTTGGCCTGTATCCTGCGGGGGCTGGCCGCTGTCCGGTTGCTGAGGTGGCTCGCCGGAATTATCGGGCGGGTTGTTGGGAGGATTTTCGGGCGGAGTTTGCGCCGGGGGTTGCCCTGCCGGATTGTTATTCTGATTGCCCAATCCGGTTGAACTTCCGAATCCGCTGTTGCCCTGGCCAAAGCCACTGTTGCCACCGTTGCTCTGACCGAACCCGCTGGTTCCCTGCTGGCCGAAGCCGCCGGAGCTTCCGAATCCGCCCTGCTGGTTAGTTCCCGTGCCCTGATTGGTACTCCCGGGCAGGCCCGCAGTCGGCGTCGTCGCCTGCACCGGTCCGCCGACGCCGCCGGCGGAGAATCCGACACCCATGAATTCCCATTCGCTGTAGACCTTGTGCTTGTTCCATGTGCGCAGCGCCTTCTGATCGTTGCAACTTGCCACGCCTGCGATCGCCAAACCTTGCGTTCCGCCACTCAGGGCGAAGCCCTGCATCGAAGACGACGACGAGGGAAGCGAATACAGCGATTCAGGGTTGAGCGGTCTTTTGCCTGTCCCCTGGCAATCTGGAGATTGTATGGGCTTGCCGCTCGCGTCTTTGGGGCGGCCGGGGGCAGTAGAGGACATGCTTCCAGGATTTCCAGATGGATTAGCAGAGCTTCCTGATGACGTGGAGGAACTGCCACTCGAAGTGGACGATTCGCCAATCGAGCTGCTGGAGCCGGACGAACCGAAGCCACTGCCTGCAGACGAGCCGAATCCGTCGCCGAATCCGGAAGAGCTTGTCGAGCCGCCACCGAAGCTGGAGGAACTGCCGCCGAAGCCCGACGAGCCAGCGCTCGGCCAATCGAAGCTGCCCTGCGACGAGGAGCCCATCCCGCCGCTCGAGCTGCCAAAGCCGCCGCCCCCGAATCCGCCGCCAGAACTTCCGAATCCGCCCGAACTGCCAAAGCTGGATCCGCCGCCAAAGCCCGAGGACCCGCCTCCAAATCCTCCGGACTGACTTCCAAATCCACCCGACGAAGACGCATTATTCTGGTTGCTGAAGCTGCCGAGTGCGTTGGTGTTTCCCTGGCCGTTGTTCATCTGCGGACCCATCGTCCAGGAGTCCACGAGCGTGCCCTGGCCCGAAACGTGAATGAAGCGCCACTTGCCGCCCGGAGTCATGGGATCCGGCCACGGCTTCCGCAGAAAGCTCAAGTTGTCCGTGTGAATCAATTCCTGGACGGAGTTCGGATAGCGATTGAAGTGCTGCTGGAAGAGGTAGATGGCGCGCGCATATTGGTTGCCGCGGAAGATCAGTTCCTCCTCATGGTCGCGCCGGGCTTCCTGGGAAACGCGGGGCAACTCCACCAGCAGGCCGATGGTGAGCGCCGCGACGGCGATCATCATGACCATCATCCCGTAGCCGCGCGAAAGCCTGTCTGGAAAGGCCCTTGGCCGCAGGCTACTGTGGGAAAGGAAGCTGTACGGTCTGGTGATAGCTCTCATCTTCAACTTCGACCATCGCGTCGGTGATCCGCAGCACCTTGAAATGCTGACCAAATTCCTGGCCGTCGCGAACCGCATAGGGTTCCTGGTCTTCGGCGCAGCCACTCCCGCCCGAGACGCACAAGTAGGCTACACGCTGCCCGGCGGCCGCCTGCTCGTAGCCTATGGCCTTGAACGGCACCGGGGGCGGGGGAGGCGCTACGGGCGGTGGTGGATGTTGCGCAATCTCCTCAGCCTGGTGCTGTGCCTGGATCTGCTCCGGGGTCGGCCCGTACTGGAAAGGATTGCGCTGGAAATCCGGCAGAGGACGGTCGTCGAGCCGCGCGAGTTCCTCAAGATGCAGGGTGGCCGCGCCGGCGCCGGTCTCAGCCGTAGCGAATGCCGCTGGGACGCGGCTGCGCGCCGCGCTTGACGCCCCAGCCTGGGGCGTCGAGGAGGAGGCGGTGCTGCTGCCCGGACCGCCCCACACGCCACTGGCTGCCAGCACCAGCCGGAGCACCATGAGCACGCACACGACCAGCAGGCCTACGGTAAGCAGCTGCCTGTTTCGCGGATTCTTGATCGTATTCGCCATCAGGGCGTCACATAAAGCTCAGCGAGCAGCCTGAGCCCCAAGCCACCGTTATCGCCAGGTTGCACGATCACTCCGCGAACCAGCAGCAGGTCATCGGTGGTCTCGAGCGAGTGCGCGAATTTCAGCAGGCCTTCAAATGGCCCTTCCACGCTGACTTGAATCCCCAACCGTTCCAGCGGCTCTTTGGGATCGACGGTGAGGCGATAGGCCACGCGCTTCAGTTGCACGTTTGAATCTTCCGTGAGCTTATGCACCAGTCCGGCGGCTTGCGAGTAACCCCGTTGCCGCGGCGGCACATGTTTTTCCAGAAACTTCTTCATGGCCGCATCCGTGGAAGGAAGGGCGTTCAATTCATCCTGCGCCTGCCCGATACGCGTCTGGATCAGACGCACTTGTACGCGCGCCGCAGCGAATCTTTCCTGCTGGTCTTTGACGCCGCCCGCCAGCGGCCGCGCGACTGCCAGATAGACGACCAGGTCAAGCGCCACCATGCCCAGCGCGACGGTCTCGAGGATACGGTGCAGCGTTTTACGTCTCAGTCTTGCCATATCAATTCGGCTGCGGTTGTGCGGGTTGCGGAGCGGCCGGGGCCGGTGTCCCCCCGTGAACCGGAGCTCCCGGCGCCGGCGTCAACGGCCTCGCCACCGGATTCCTCACCGCCGGCGCGACGCCCGGCGCGACGAGGGGCACGGTGGCGGGTGTCCTGCTGCGCTGTAACTGCGCGGCCGGCAGGGCCGATTTCCCCGCGGCAGGCATGCCCAGACCGGTGGGAGTCCTGGCGCCAGACTCGACCTTTGGCGCGGGGGCAGCCAGAATCTCCGCACCCGCGGGCGCAGGCGCCTTGGCCGGAATCAACGTCCATTCCCCATGCCCACCGACGTACCGCGCGCTGCAGGTGATGCTCACGGGCGCGCCGCCGCCGCTCTCTTTCTCTTCAAATCCCTGGTTGGTGATGATCAGGTCTTTGAAATCCGGCGAATTCTCCAGGTTGGTCAAAAAAGTCTCAACCGGCTCCTCGCTCGCGCCTTCGATGGCGAAATGCACCAGCGGATCACCCGACGCGTCGGGCATGCTCAAGCCGGCCAGCCGCGCCTGCGGAGGCAGCAGGGCTGTCACCTTGTCGGTAAGCTCTCCAAATGACAGCCGGCGCTCGTCGATGAGCTGGTTGATAAAATGAACTTCGTTCAAGAGAGCGAGATTGTCCGGCTCGTCGAGCTTGCGATGCAGCCCCGCCTCCCGCGTCAGCAGATCCATCTGCCGCCCGGCTTCCTTGTCTGCCGAAGCGCGGACGCTGCGATATTGTCCCCAATTCATCTCTGCGCCCACAATCATGCGCAGCATCAGGATCACGGCGATGGCCAGGGTCGGCACCGACCACGCCACCAGATGACGCTGGCGAAAGCCTTGCGCGCGCGCGAGATTGACACTTACCTTCATGCTGAGTCGCTTAAAAACTGAAAAGTGAAAGGTGACAAGTGACAAGTGACAAGCACTTCATAACTCGCTCACCCCGCTTTGCCTCCTGAAACCCGTCACCGAGCACCTGACACCTAACACCTGGCACCTACCTATCGATTGGCCGCCAGTCCGGCCATCGGCGCGCCATAACGCAGGAACGCCATGCCCTCCGGGCCGCCCAGCAGGCTGGCGGTCTCCGGCGCAGGCTTGAGCAACTCCACCTCACGGCCGAGGGCGGCAGCGAGGCGGCCGGCCCACTCGTCCGTTGCCGGCGGACGCACGCACAGCCGCACCGGCCCGAGATGCACGTCCAGGCGGTCTTCCGCGGAGGCCACCACACGCGCTGCCTCAGCGGCCACCTGTTCGAACATTTCATCCTGTGACAGGCCCGTGAGGTCCCGAGTGCGCCAGAACCGCAATCGATCCTTGTGAGCGACCGCAAACGTGGCCGAGGCCGAATGAGCATGAACCAGCAAGTGCCCCATGTCCCCCTCGTCGGAGAGCAGAGGTAGCAGCGCCATCGTCGCGGGCAGAATCATGTCAGCCGAGCGATTGATGGCGTCCAGCAAGCCTTCAAACTCATTCACCACTGAAGACCGCGCTGCCACGGCGGCGACCTCCATGCCGCCGCTGCCCGGCCGCACAGTCTGATAGCTGATTCGGGCCTCTACCGGCGGATAAGGAAGGCTCTCCCGCATGCGCCATCCCACCAGGGTGGCCGCTTCACGTTTGCCCGACGGAAGCTCATCAAAGGGAAACACACCCACGCGTACAGCTCCGTCAGGAACCAGAAGCCCCGCTCGCGGTTGCCCGTTGCCCACCGCCTCCACAACCGCCTGGAACGCCTTGACCGCCGCCGATTCATCCAGCACCACCGGGCCCGCCGGCGAAGCCGCCACCGCCCCGGGCGCAAGCGGCTCCACGGCAATCTTGCCGAACTGGTTACCGTTCAGCCGCGCGCCCATCACGAAGTCGGGCTGAATCTCGAACAGGGCCGGAGGCAGGCTGAACGATGCCGTCCCGGTCCAGGTGAGGCGGTTCCAGATTTCCTTAAGTTGGTCTTTCCAATCCATTGGTTGTCAGTTGCCGCGCATCGTTACATCATCCAGGATTTAGCAGGTTCCGAAAAATACTTCCTTTATTTTCAATAACCTGACGGCTTCGTTTAGTAAAAACCTATATTGATAATAATCTACTAATTATATAATAATTAGTACAATAGCTACACAACTAGCCCCCCGCTTCCACGAACGTGACCTTGTTGATCTCCCGCAGCGTCGTGGCGCCCTCGCGGACTTTCTCGAGCGCCGACTCACGCAATGTGACCATGCCTTCGCGGCGGGCCACCCGCCGCAGTTCCGAAGTCGGCCGCTTTTCGAGGATCAGTTCGCGCACAGAATCGCTCAGCGCCAGAATTTCCCCGATCGCAGTCCGGCCGCGGAAACCCGTGAAGTTGCACTGCGGACAACCGGTGCCCTCATGGAACACGGTGTCGTGCCAGGCCGCCGGATCAAGCCCCGATTCCTCCATCTGATCCCGGCTGACCTCGCTGGGCCGCTTGCAAACTTCGCAAATCACGCGGACCAGGCGCTGCGCCAGGATGCAGTTGAGCGCCGACACAAAGTGGTAAGGCTCCACGCCCATATTCAGGAAGCGGCTGAGCACGTCCAGCACGTTGTTGGCGTGCACCGTGGTGAACACCAGGTGGCCGGTCAGGGCCGATTGAATCGCGATCTGCGCCGTTTCGTTGTCGCGAATTTCGCCCACCATGATCTTGTCGGGGTCGTGGCGCAGAATCGACCGCAGGCCGCGCGCGAAAGTCAGCCCTTTCTTCTCGTTCACCGGGATCTGGGTGATGCCGCGAATCTGGTATTCCACCGGGTCTTCGATGGTCACGATTTTGTCTTCATCGCTCTTGATTTCCGAGAGCGCCGCGTAAAGCGTGGTCGTTTTCCCGCTGCCGGTGGGTCCCGTGACCAGCACCATGCCGTAAGGCTCGCGGATGAACCGCCGCAGGCGCCGCAGTTCACGTTCCGAGAGCCCCAGTACATCCAGGCGCAACTGCCGGAATTTCTCGCTCAGCGACTCCTTGTCAAGAATACGCAGGACAGCGTCCTCACCGTTGATGGAGGGCATAATCGACACGCGGAAGTCGATGGGACGCCCCTTGTAACGCACACGAAAGCGGCCGTCCTGGGGCACGCGGCGCTCGGCGATGTCCAGTTCCGCCATGACCTTGATGCGCGTGATCAGGTTCGACTGGAACTCGAGCGCGAGTGGGCGCATGGCTTCCTGCAATACACCGTCAATCCGGTTCTTGACCACCACCGCGTTATCATGACTCTCGATATGAATGTCGCTCGCCCGCCGCTCGAGGCCGGCGAAGAGAATCGAATCCACCAGCCGCACCATGGGACTGGATTCGCGATCCTCCACCAGGGATTCGAGCGAAAGACCCTGCTCGGCATTCTCGCGCTCGCGGATTACGTCCAGGCCGAAGTCTTCCGTGGCCTCGTCGAGCACGCGCCGCGAGGGCTCGGTGTTCTTGAGCGCCTCGCGCACCTGGCTGACTGCCGCCACGTTGATCTTCAGCCGCCGCCCCAGGCGCGTCTCGAGCTGGTCGAGACGCTCCAGATTCCGGGGATCGCTGACCGCAACCGAGAGCTCACCATTGTCCGCCTGAATCGGCAGGAATTCGTACCGCACCATGAGATCGAGCGGAATCGAGCCGAGAAGGTCCTTGTCGAGGATGATCTGGCGCAGATCGGCAAACGGAAAGCGGTAGCGTTCCGCCAGTTGCCGCGCCTGCTCGAGTTCCTCTTCCAGATTCACGGCGGGCGTGATCGCCACCGGTGTGTCACCCACGGTAATTCCTCTCCAACATATTTCTGAACCGACGGAGCGCGGCCATCTTGGCCGCTCCCCGTTCCCTCTCCGATCAGCCGGAGTCGAGAGCGGCCAGGATGGCCGCGCTCCCCTACGCCGGAAATCAGGACCCCTTAGCCTCCCACCTGACCCGCCAGCGAGAACAGCGGCAGGTAGAAAGCGACGAGCACGAATGCCACGATGATCGCAATGAGCGCGATCATGATCGGATCGACCAGCGACACCAGCGTTCCGAGGTCGACGTTAACATCCTCCTCAAAGAACTCCGCCATGCTCTCCAGAATCCCACTCAAGGCGCCGGTGCCCTCGCCGATCTCCATCATGTCCAACGCTACTTCCGGGAAGAAACCGCTCATGCGCAAGCTGGCGGTGAGCGACCGGCCGCCGGTTACTTCCTGCCGCGCCGCGGTGACCGCCTGCACCAGCAACGGACTGCTCACCGAGTGCCGCGCCGTATCCAGCGCCTGCACCACCGGCAAGCCGCCCTGCAGCAGCGTTCCCATGGTACGGGCGAACTCCGCCACCGAAAACTTCAGCAGAAGCTTGCCGACGATCGGCTGGCGGTACTTGAACCTGTCCCAGGCGAGCTTCACTTCCGGCGATTTCCGGAGCTGCTTCACGCCGAGCGCAATAAGGACGATGACGATCGGTATCATCCATGCGTAGTGCCTGAAATTGTTCGAGAGATTGATCACAAACAGCGTCAGTGCTGGCAGCTTCACGCCCAGGCCCGAATAAAGATCGGCAAAGCGCGGCACGACGAAGCCCACCACAAAACTGATGAGCACGGCCAGAAAGACCAGGAGAAACGCCGGGTAGATCAGCGCAGCCAGGAACTTTTTGCGAAATCCCCTGCTGACCTTCTGGTAGGCCACGTACTGCGCCAGGACCTTGTCCATGGCGCCGCTGCGCTCCCCCGCTCTCAGAGTGGCGCAGTAAATTTTCGGGAATTTGCCCGAAGCCTCGAACGCTTCCGAGATCAGCACGCCCGATCGCACCCGGTCGCGCACATCCTCCAGGGCCTCGCGCAAGGCGTCACTGCGCGTCTGGCGCGCCAGCAACTCGAGCGATCGATGCAGCGGAAGGCCCGACTTGGAGAGCGTCAGGAACTGCTGGTTGAAGATCACGAAATCGTCAGCCTTGATTTTCTTGCGACGGCGCGCGCGCAGGCGGGCATCGATACCGCCCTTGGCCTGAACCGAGAAGATGTAGAATCCCTGAGACAGCAAGCGCTGCCGCAGCTCACCTTCCGACCCCGCCTCTTCGGTCTGGCTGACGATGCGCCCCGCCGGGCTGCCGAGTTTGCAAACGAATTCCATATAAAAGCGGGATTAGGGGCTAGGGATCAGGGGTTAGGTCTCAAGTTCGTACACTTGACTCATCTCAGGGCCGGCGCCCAAAGGGTCTAACCCTATCGCCCGACCCCTAGCCCCTAGCCCCTGACCCTGACTCCCAAACTGCTACCAGCTGTTGTACGCACTTCCGTCCAGCGCCTTCCCCTCTGACCCGCTGTGCACATCCACAACGCCGGACGCCGTCTGGTCCGGCGGAACCGGAACGTCCTTGATATCCGGCACCCAGCTATCGGTCGATCCGGTCATCGGATCCACGGGTATGGCGTGCATATATCCGGCGTCGACAAGGTCCTGCAGGGACTGCGGCGGAGTCTCCTTGTCAACCGTGTACTCATCGATGGTCGAGCGCATGGTGTGAAGGTCGTCCCGCAAGACGGCCTCTTTGGAACGCTGGACTGCCATCTGGTAAGCCGGAACTGTGATGGCCGCCAGGGTAATAATCAGCAGCATGACCACCGCCAGCTCGAGCAGAGTGAAACCGCGCTCTTCAGCCTTCCGCCTCTCCGGCCTCGCGCACCGTAAATGGATAACTTGTTCGGCCATTCGTCTACCAGTCCGAGTATCGTGTGCCGTCGAGCGCGTTTCCGCTCGACTGCGAGAACACATCAAAAACATCTTCGCCGCCCCACGACCGCGAATCGGGATCGTCCTGCATGGAGCGCTTGCCCCAATCAGGCCGGCCCGTCATGGGATCGTTCGGAATCCGCCGCAGGAACTTGTATTTCGCCGTGCTGGCGCCTTTAAGCACCACCCCGTTTACCAGAGTATCGAGGTCGGGCGGATAGTTGAATGTGTTCGCCTCGGTCGGAATCATGCCGCGATCGGCCATATCCTTGTACCTGTCGATCGCGCTGCGGATCTCCCGAAGGTCGCGGCGCAGCTCAAGTTCACGCATCCGTTGCGCGTGGACGCGCATGATGGGCAGAGCCGCGCCCGCCAGGATCATCATGATCGCCATGCTGGCGATCAACTCCATTAATGTGAACGCCCGTTCCGCCGCGCCCGGGCCGCAGGCACCAGCTCGCGACTTCGATGTCGCCGCGGCGCAGGCCGCGGGTCCGCTCACGTTGGTGAAGTTCTTCATGGCTGCGGCAACCCGGGAGGAGTCGGAAGCAGTGGCGCACCGGAGTCCGAAGACACCACCGAGGCGGCGGCCGACGGTATTTCCGGCAGCCGGACGACGTGCGGATTGAGCATGATCAGAATCTCGTTCTCGATGGTGGTCTTCTCCTGGGTCGAGAAGAGATACTTCAAGCCGGGTATCTCGCCCAAGCCCGGAATACCGTTGGCGCCGATCGTCGTTTCCCTGTCGATCAGGCCGCCCAGCAGGCTCACTTCGCCTTCCTCGAGCTCGATGTCATGCTCCACACTGCGCTGGCCGAAAACCGGCTCGTTAAGACCGCCAATCGGTACGCTGCCGGCGTTAGTCAGAATCTCCACCTTGGCGTGCAGCGCGATGTCTCCGGTCGCCGTGATATGCGGCGTTACTTCCATGTTCACGCCGATATCCTGGTATTGGAATTGCGTGCTGCTCAGCAGGCCAAGGCTGCCGCTGGAAGTGGTGGTGGTGGCGCCGAAGGAGGGCAGAAAGCTTCCGGTTGCGTACGGGAAACGGCTGCCGATCTTCAGCTTGGCCACCAGGCCGTCCGTCGCCCTCAACTCCGGATTCTGTAGAACCTTCGTGGTGCTGTCGGTCAGTATGGCATTGGCGGTGGCGCTCGGCAGCACCAGGGCGAAATCGTTCCAGCTGAGGGGCGAATCCAGCGGGAGGAGTCCAGGCGTCGAGGTGACTTGGCTCGCGATATTCGGGTTCGGGACCAGCGACAGGTTGGTGACCGGGATAATCCCGAGGGTTGTCATGCGGTTGCGATTGGCTTCCAGGATGGTGACGTCGATCAAGACCTCCGCCTTACTGAGGTCGAGGTTGTGGATCACCCGCTCGGCCGCCGCCACTTTCTCGGGAGTGTCGCGGATGATGATGGAGTTCGAACTCGGGTTGTCGATGATGCGCTGCAGTCCCAGCACCTGGCGCAGCGCGGTCGAGATCTGGGTGCGGTCCTGAGGCGCCAGCGGATTCGACAGGTGGATCGTCTTCACTTCTTCATCCTGGTACTCGCGGCGATTCGTTGGGGTGTCCGGGATGATCAGGATGGTATTCGGACTGATGGCCTTCCAGAAGACGTGGGCCTCGTAAGCGGCGGCTTGCAGGGCGTCGGCCAGCTTGACGTTGGTCAGGTCCAGGGTGATGGTTCGAGGCTGAAAGTCATAGTTGAATACAACGTTCAGGTCGGCGAACTTTCCCAAAGCCTCAAAGATCTTGCGGCTTTCGGCCGAGAGATGAAAATGCGCGATCGGCTCCGTCGGGAGCGGTTTAAGCTGGATTCCGAGCGGCGTCGCTTGCTCCCCAGCCGGCTTCAGAGCCTCATGAAGCGCCTTCTCCCTCTCACCTTTCTGGGTAGCCTCTTCCTTGGCCATCTTCGTCAACTGCTGCCTGGCCGTCTCGTTGGTCGGATCAACGCTGTAGGCGCGCTTGAACTCGCCGAGGGCCTCGTCTCTTCTCCCTTCCATCAGCAGGCGATTTCCCTGGCTCACGTGAAAAAAGCCGGCCTGGGTCCGCGCCGTTTTCTCACCGACCAAATACCTCGCGTTATCGGGATGATACTGGAGGGCCTTGCTGTATTCGATGACAGCCTGGTCGTAGTCCTTGCGCTGTTCGGCCTTTCGTCCTTCTTTGTAAGCGATCACATCCGGGTCGCACGAGACGGTCGACAGTATGCAAAGCACACCTAGGCCTGCCGCCAGCACCCTCCACTGTAATGATTTCGATATCAATCCGACACCCCTAGCGTTGATTATCCTCTATCCCGAACCAGCAGCGCAAGCGAACCCGTGCCGGTGGCCGGAGCCTCGGCACCAGCGATTTCCCGGAGGCTGATCCGACGGATGACCACTCTGCAGCGGCCCGCTCGACAACTCGTCTTCCCGGGGAAAAAGAAAGAAGGTCCCGCAGCTTTGCTCGGACGACGATTGCCTCTTCAACTTTCTCTTAGACGCCCGAATCGGGGAAGGGTTTGCACGGGCGCCGTCCCCCGGAAAAGCGCAGAAGCGCATCACGAAAGGGAGAACAATCGCGTACGGTTACAACCGACGCTTACAGAGGACAAATGCGGCGCTATCGATTCGGGGGATCGTCCTCGCCGGATTGCGGCGGCGGCGTGCCATCGGGATCGGAGGCGTCCTGCGGCACGGACTGCAACTGGACCTGCCCCGCAGGCTGAACGTCCGGTTGCTGTGGCGGTGCAGCGGTACTCTGCATAAGCTCATTTGCCATCGTGCGCACGCCCTGATCGGGATCGTTGGCCGCCTGCTGGATCAGAGAGCGAGCGTCCGAGCGCTGCGAGACCGCTTCGAGAATGCTCAAACGAGTGGCGGTATCGCCTGCCTCAAACTGCTGGCGCAGGGCGTCCAGCGCGTCGGGACTGTTTTGGCGTCCCAGCGCTTCGATGCCGTAGTCGCGCAGAGTACTGTCCTGATCGTTCAGGGCGTCGCGCAAAGCGCCAACCACCTGGTTCGCGTCGAGAGAGCCGTCCTGGTCCATGAACTGCAAAGCGCGCAAGCGCGCCACTCCATCGCCGTTGGTGATGACGTCCTCAAGCGCGTCAAAAGCCTCTTTGGGATCCAGCTTGTTGATCTCGGCGAAGCCGCGGTCCTGCGCTGCCGGATCCGCACTCATGAGGTCGGCCCGCCAGGTGCTGCGGCCGGCCTGTGTCGGAGGGGTTCCGGCAGGATTGGCGGCCCTCTTCCGCGCGGCGTCGAGCGGCCCGCCTACATCGAGGTTGTCCGTCGAGGTCGCGCTCAGAACAACGACGCGCGCCTGTTGAATATCCTCTGCAGACGCCAGGCTGCCGATCACGGCGTAGTTAATGCCGCCCAGCAGTTCCTGGACCCCCTGGGCCACGGTCTCACCCGAAAACTTGACCGAAACCACCCCACTCGCGTCCTGCACGCCGCGCATTTCCAATCCAGTCCGTTGACCGACCTCGCGCAGCACCTGCGAGAGCGGCATGCGGTCAGCAGTCACGCTCAGCTTCCCGCCAACGAAATCCACCTTCAGCGATGGCTGGAGGAGCGGTTGGTTGGCGGGCGGGCTCTCGACGACAATCGGCTTGGGCGCGGGCGCCGCCGGCTGAGCGGGAACCTGCGGCTGCACGCCCTCAGCTTGGCGCTCTTCCTGCATCTGGCGCATTCGCAACTGCCACGGCCGCGTCATCGGTGATGGCGCCTGAACACCCGGAGGCAGTCCGGGCCGCGGCTGGGGGGGATTCGGATTCTGCGCGAGGCACGGCACAGCAACCGCCGCCACGGCAAATAGTGCGCCCAAGGCAAGCAAATACAGCCTTGCGGCCGACCCTTTGCCGGCGCTTGCGCGCGAATTGCGGGATTTGCCGAATGCAGGCCCAATCATGCTGCCACCACCTGACCCATTCTGACAGGGAACAGGACCAGATTCAATAGACGCACCATCCCCCGATTCGTCAACGGCAGCGCGAGCTCGTCGTTCGTCAATGTGAGTATTACTCAGTTTTCGAAGCATCACTGAACCTGCGTGATCTCGCCGGCGACGAGCGGCTCCTCGCGTCCATCGTCGTACCGGATGCGCAGCGCGCCATTCGATTCCAAACCGGCGGTGGTCACCTGGAACTCGCCCGATGGAGTCCGAACCACGATCCGTTTGCCTCGCGCATAGGTCGACACGGCCGTCCAGCGCGCCACGATCGCGGCCGCGCCCTGCTGGAGCAGCAATTGATAGTACTGCTCCAGTTCGCGGAGCAGAGCGGCGAGCACCTGCACTCGCGAGTGTATCTTCCCGCTTTCCAGTCTCAAGGAGGTGGCGATGGCGCGCAGTTCGCCCGGGATCTCGCGATGATTCACGTTGATGCCGATTCCAATGACCACCGCGTGCAATCGATCGACTTCCGCGCTCATCTCGGTAAGGATTCCGCACAGCTTCTTCCCATTCAGCAGCAGATCGTTCGGCCAGCGGATGTCGGTGACCAGTCCCGACGCTCGCTCGACGGCAGCCTGCGCCGCAACGCCCGCCATCAGCGTGAGCGCCGGAGCAGCGGCGGGCGCGAGCGGCGGGCGCAGCAACACGGAGACGTAAATCCCGCTGGATTTTTCCGAATACCACTCGCGACCGAACCGTCCGCGGCCGGCCGTCTGCTCCTCGGCGACGACAACCGTGCCGTGCTCGGCGCCTTCGGAAGCGAGGCGCAGCGCGATGGTATTTGTCGAATCGGCGCGGAAGAAGTGCACGATGCGACGACCGATGGCGCCTTCGCTAAGCTCGGAGCGCAGCAAACTTGGAGTGAGCAGGTCAGGCAGGCGCGCGAGCTGGTAACCCGTTGCGGGATGACCCTTGATCTCGACGCCAAGCGAGCGAAGCTTCTCGATCCAGTCCCAAACGGTGGCGCGCGTAACGCCGATCTCCGCCGCGATCTTCGGACCCGGCACCACGACGGTGGCGTTCTCCGCCAACAGGCGGATCAGCTTGTCGATGCGGCGATCAGTAGGTGTGGGCGCAGTCATCAGCGGCGAATCGGTGCTCCTGAAATGTGGCGTCAACGATTCTACAATGTGTTCCTCCAAGCTGAGGATATAATGCCCGCTCGGAGGTCGGATTGCGACGATTCTTTCTGGCGCTGTTGACGCTGGCAGCGTTCATGGGCGGCGGTCAGAGAACGGCGAATTGGGGACAAGCCGTGAGCGAGCATCGCGCGCCCGGCGCCGATCTGGTATTACTTCACGGCCACATCTGGACGGGCGAGCCATACGCCGGTCCGGGCCAGAAGACCGCCTCGACTCGCTGGGCTGAAGCGCTGGCCGCGCTGAATGGGCGCATTCTCTCCGTTGGCGAGGACAGCGAGGTCCAGCCGTACGTCGGCCCCAACACGCGCGTCATCGATCTCGGCGGCCGCTTCGCCATGCCGGGGTTCATCGACGATCACGTTCACTTTGTGGACGGCAGCTTTCAGTTGCTTCAGGTGAACCTCAAGCTCACGCCCAACGAGTCGGAATTCGTGCGCCTGATCGGCGAGAAGGCGAAGACGCTGCCCCACGGTCGCTGGATTCTGGGCGGCAACTGGGACGAAGAAGCGTGGCCGGACCCCAAATTACCTACACACCAGCTGATCGATACGGTGACGCCCGAGAATCCCGTCTATATCAGCCGCTACGATGGCCACGCGGGCTTAGCAAACGCGCTCGCGCTGAAGCTCGCCGGTGTCACGCGCAACACGCCGAACCCGCAAGGCGGCGTCATCGTCCGCGACGCAAACGGCGAACCCACCGGTGTGTTCAAAGACGAAGCGCAGGCTCTGATCGAGCGAGTAATCCCGAATCCGACTGAGAGCGAATTCGAGGAGGCGATCAGGGCCGGACTCGCCGAGGCGCGCCGCTTAGGTGTGACCACCGTCGAGGACATGGCGCTCGGAGACGAGACGCCCAAGGGCAGCTTCACTTCCGAAATTCGCGAGCTCCGCCGGGCGCAGCTCGAGGGTTGGCTCACCTGCCGCTTTTACGAGATCACGCCGATTGAGCAGTGGCAGCGGCTCGCGGATGCGGGTCTCTCGCACGCTATGGGCAGCGATTGGCTGCAACTCGGCGCCGTCAAGGGCTTCGCCGATGGATCACTGGGCTCCCGCACAGCCTGGTTCTTTGACCCCTATACCGACGACGCAACCAATCGCGGTGTCCCGCAGCCACTGATGTCGCCGCCATCGCGAATGGAGGCAGCGGTGCACGCCGCCAACGCTGCAGACATTCAAACCGCCATCCACGCCATCGGCGATCGCGCGATCTCGGAGATGCTCGACATCTATGCGCGAGAGGGCGGCCCCGATCCTCGAGTCCACCGCTTTCGGGTCGAGCACGCGCAGCACATGCGTTCCCAGGACTTCAAGCGCTTTGGACAACTCGGCATCGTCGCCAGCATGCAGCCCTACCACGCCATCGATGACGGCCGTTGGGCCGAGAAGCGAATCGGACAGGATCGCGCGCGGTACAGCTACGCCTGGCGCTCGATGCTGGATGCGGGAGCTCCGCTGGCCTTTGGCACCGATTGGCCCGTGGCGCCGTTCAATCCGCTGCTGGGAATCTATGCCGCGGTGACGCGGGCCACCCTCGACGGTAGGCACCCCGAGGGCTGGTTTCCGGAGCAGCGTCTCACCGTCGACGAGGCGCTGCGCGCTTACACGCAAGGCAGCGCTTACGCGGCTTTCGCCGAACAGCAAAAAGGAACGCTCGCACCCGGCAAACTTGCGGACGTCGTTGTGTTGTCGGATGATCCGTTCGGGATCGCGCCGGAGAAGATTCGCGACGTCACCGTGATGACCACGATGGTAGGCGGACGTGTCGTGTACGAATCGAGATCGCAGTGAGGCGAAGAGTCATTCGGGAGAATCATGGTGAAACGATCTCAGTGCGTCTCGGTAGCGGACAACTGACAACGGACGACTGACAACGGACAAACTATGTCAAAAATGATGACCGAAATCCTCGAGCAGCCTCAGGCTCTCGAGCGCACGTTCCGCGCCGAGCGCAAACACGCGGAGAAGTTCAGCCGCTTCGCGCGGGGCAAATTCCGCCTCATCGTGCTGGTGGCCCGAGGGACATCCGACAATGCCGCCGTGTTCGGACGATACCTGCTGGAGCTCACCACCGGTATCCCGGTCTCCCTGGCGGCGCCCTCGCTGCACACCCTGTATCGCGCGAAACTCGACCTGCGCGACGCGCTCGTGATCGGAATCTCGCAGTCAGGCGCGGGTGTCGATATCAACATGGTTCTCGAATCCGCTCGCCGGTGCGGTGCCTATACGGTGGGAATCACCAATGAAGCGAAATCGGCGATGGCCGAAGTGGTGGATGATGTCTTCCTGGTGCGCGCCGGACGCCAGAAATCGGTCGCCGCCACCAAGACCTATACCGGCCAGCTCATGGTCTTTTACCTGATTGCCTGCGCGCTCGGCCGGCAGTGCAGTCTCGCGGAGATCGGCGAGATTCCCGATCGGGCGCGATCCACGCTCGGGGTGGTCGACCAGATTCGCGGTCTGGTCGAGCGATACCGCTATATGCGGCAGTGCGCCGTGGTGGCTCGCGGCTTGAATTACGGGAACGCCGTCGAGTTGGCGCTCAAGCTGATGGAGACCTGCTACGTGGTGGCGGAGCGATTCTCGTCCGCCGACTTTCTTCATGGACCCATCGCGATGGTGGAACCGAATTTCCCGGTGGTGATGTTCATGCCGCCGGGAAAGACGTTTGCCTCGCAGTCACAACTGGTGCGGCGCCTGCACGCATTGCATGCCGAAACTCTGGTCATTGCGGATGACCAGGCGAAGGTGCCGGCCGCCACGCGCGCCATCCGTGTGCCCGGTGCGATTCCGGAGATCTACACGCCGATTCCGTACATTATTCCGGGCCAGATGTTCGCTGCCCTGCTTGCCGAGGCCAAGGGAATCGATCCCGACCACCCGCGCTCACTCAGAATCGTCACCAAGACCGTGTAAGACGGCGTCTCATAAAGCAAACCGTCGGATGTTGACGGTCCAAAGCGAATTACTCTACAGTTATCTGTCCGTGGACTACAAATCCGAGGGGCGGAGACTGCCGGATGGAACCCCGTCTTGGTCGCAAGTGCCACGCGGGACCCGGGCCGAGGTAAAGAGAAAGGCAACCCTTTTACAAGCAGTGCTGTGGGTTGTAATAGCAGTTGTTGAGCTTGACGATGACATCGGTACGTGGAAAAATTGACGATTTGCTGGCGTGTTGCCAGCCCAACCGGTTTGGGTGGGGCTCTTACAAAGTTGGGACGTAGAATTTAAGGGGGGGAAACGGAAGGCCGCACAGAGCCCTGTGCGGTTCCCTGCTTTTCTCGGCTGGACCGATGGTCCCGCGGCTTCGTTCGGCAACAGCACACAACAAAGGGAAAAAGATTACCATGAATAGACGCCGTCAATCTGACCTTATCATCTCGATTCTATCCCTCTGCGCCTCGATCGGATTGGCGTTGGCTCCGTGCCGCGCACAGACGAGTCCGGTTCCGTTCCTGCAGCAGCCTGTCTGGCCGGTGGGCGCTGTTCCGGGTGGTTCGCAATTTACCTTGGTTGCGACCGGAACGGGATTCGTCAGGGGCTCGACCCTGACATGGAACGGGACGCGCCTGCAGACCACCTACGTTTCCAGCACGCGGATCAATGCCTCGGTTCCGGCCAGTGATATTACCGGGAGTCTGGGCGCTCTGGTGGGCGTTCAACAGCCGGGCGGTTTGCCCGTGTCGAACGGGGTGACTTTCGAGGTTGGCAGATCCAGAACGTCAGTGACTCTTGGGCGCACGGACTATACGGCGGGCCTCGACTCGGTTTCCGTAGTGGCGGCGGACTTCAACGGCGACGGCGTCCTCGATCTGGCGGCGGTGAGCAACAATCAGTCGAATTTTACGGTCCTCACCGGAAACGGCGACGGAACCTTCAAAATCCAGGGCACCTTCCTGATTCCGTCCACTCCGGGCTACGCAGCCGTGGCTGACTTCAACAACGACGGCAAAGCGGATCTGGCCATTTCCGGCCTGGGCGTAGTTTATGTCTTTCTCGGAAACGGGGACGGAACCTTTGGCGGAGCCACCGACTACACCATGCAGGCCGATGATGGCCCGGTCACTGTCGGTGATTTCAACGGCGACGGCATTCTTGACATCGCGACTACCGACCCCGCGACCGGCACCGTCGCGGTGATGGTGAACGGGGTGGCCACCAATTACACCGTTGGCAGCATGCCCGAGGGCGTGACCACGGGAGATTTCAACCACGATGGCAAGCTCGATCTTGCGGTGACGAACTATGGCGGTGCCAGCCTTTCGATTCTGCTGGGTAACGGCGACGGCACTTTTAAGACGCCTTCAACCATCACTACTACGAACGGACCCTGGGCTCTTGTGACGGCTGACATCAACAACGACGCCAAGCTCGACCTGCTCGTTGCCACCCCGGGCTATTCGCAGACCGAGAATCAGGTGGTCGTCCTGGTAGGCAACGGCGATGGCAGTTTCAAGGCCCCGGTGGGTTACAGCGTCGGCAGCGATCCTCTCGGCATCGTGGTGGGCGATTTCAATAACGATCGCAAGCTCGACGTCGCCGTGGCCGCCCAGGCTTCCAACGCAGTATCGCTGCTGCTAGGCAACGGCGATGGCACGTTTCAAACCAGCCTCTCCTATGCAGGGGCCGCGGGAGTGGATTCGCTGGCCGCCGGCGACTTCAACAAGGATGGATCTCTCGACCTGGCGGGCAGCTACTACAACAGTTCTTCGGTCTCGGCATTCCTCCAGCCCTCGAATGGGCAGCCGAAGGCCGTCCTGAGCCCGACCAGCCTGCTCTTTCCGCTCACCGTGGTCTCTTACAGCAGTGCCAGCATGCCCGTGACGCTGACCAATACCGGCACAGCCAATTTGAGCATCCAGAGCATCACGGCCAGCGCCCAATTTTCGGCAAACACAAACTTCCAGGGCGGTTGCCAATCGAGTCTGAGTCCCGGCGCCTTCTGCACCATCGACGTGACCTTCACGCCCCAGCACCAGGGCACGCAGACCGGGACACTCACAGTTTCCGACAACGCTCAGGGCAGTCCGCAGACCGTTTCCCTGCAGGGCCAAGCCACCTTTTTCCTGGTCTCGCCTCTCAGCTGGGATTTCGGGAGCGTGACATGGGGCACGACCAGCACGCCGCTGCAAATTTCGATCTACGGAGAGGACGGCCAGCCGGAAAAGGTATCGTTTAGCATTTCGCCCTCCGGCGACGCGTCGCTGTTTCCGTACACCAATACGTGCAACGGCTACGTCCCATCGCATGCATTCTGCTACGTGAACATTAGCTTCGCCCCGGTACAAGGTACCGGGAGCGTTAGCGCCAATTTTCAAATCAACGGGGGAGGCGGCCTGACGAAGGTCGCAATCAGCGGCACGGGCCACCAGTAAGCTATCGAGGCTCTTTAGGGGCTGCTAGGCTAGAGTTTGCCTGGCGGCCCCCGCCCTCTCCAGCGACTCCCTTCCAAAAAGCGCCCTCTTCTCCGCTGAACTGAGTTATCATGCCCCTCTAAACGGTTCCCAAAACGCGTGATTATTTCCTCCAGGAGTGAAAACTAAATATGGTTGATTCAAAGGGGCAGTTGACGCGGCGTGACTTCCTGCGCGATTCAGCGATGGCGGGCGCGGGTCTGGCGGCCTTCGGCGGATTGACGCCGGAGCGGGTGTTGGGCGCCAACGACCGAATTCGCGTCGCGCTACTCGGCGCCGGGGAGCGCGGCAGCTACGTGATGTCGCTGTTCGCGAAGCGTCCCGACGTGGAGGTGGTGGCGGTCTGCGACGTGTATGAGCCGCATCGCAGCGGCGCCGTCAAGAGCTTTGGCGCCTCGGCGGAGGCCGCGACGGATTATCGCCAGGTGCTCGACCGCAAAGACGTGGATGCGGTCCTTATCGCCAGCCCGGATCACTGGCACAAAACGATGCTGATCAACGCCGTGCAGGCCGGCAAAGACGCCTACTGCGAAAAGCCCATCATGCACTCCATTCCCGAAGGAGTGGAGATGGTGAAAGCGGTCCAGGAAAGCGGCCACGTGGTGCAGTGCGGCATGCAGCAGCGGAGTTGGCCGCATTGGATCATGGGCAAGCAACTGGTTGACGACGGTGCGCTCGGCAAGGTTACTTTCGTTCACACCTACTGGTACCAGAACTATCTCGATGAATCCGGCTGGACGGCCACGCACCCGGTGGACGCGAGCGCTCTCGACTGGAAGGCCTGGCTCGGCGACGCACCCGACCAACCGCTGACTGAGGAGAAGTTCTATCACTGGCGCTTCTTCTGGGATTTCGGCGGCGGCATTCTCACGGACCTGCTCACGCACTGGATCGATGTCATCCAGTGGTACCTCGATCAGCCCGCGCCCAAGACGGTGACGACCACGGGTGATCTCTACCTGATGAAGTGGCAGTGCCCGGACACGATCACGGCGGCTTACGAATATCCGGGCGACTCGATGGTGACGTTCACCGGCGCCCTCAATGGCGGCGTCGGCGATGGCGGCATCGTCTTTCACGGCAGCAAGGCCACACTCGAGATCGACCGCGCTCATCTGGCCGTCTATCCCGAAGGCGCCAAGTGGCAGCCGGGTACCAATCATCCCGAGCCCGAGGTCTACGCGCGCTCGGAGCACGACGGCACCATCGACCACGTCGCGAACTTTCTGGACTGTGTGCGCTCGCGCAAGACTCCGAATGCGGGCATCGACAAGGGATTCGAAGCGGCGCGCGCCTCGTGGCTGGGAAATATCGCCTTGAAGCGCGGCTTGAAGACCGCCTGGGATGCGTCCGGCAATAAAGTCGCTTCGTGACCGGCGCTCTTATTGACTTCTAGTGTCGTGTCACAGAAGTTCGTTGCATATTTCGTGGGCGAGATCGTCATTCCGAGCGCAGCGAGGAATCTGCTTGTCCTTAGAAATCAACGGAACGAAAAGCAGATTCCTCGGGCCGAATAGCGCTGGCCCTCGGATTGACGGTGATGGGGCCCGGAGTTCATCAGCGAACTTCTCTGACGCGACGCCAGGGATATCGTGACGGGTTGCTGGTGTAGCGCGGCCCTCCCCCTCCCCGGCCGCTGAGGCGTCTGGCCTCAGTCATGGCACGGGCGGGACGCCCGAGCCACAGCGGGCAAGATGCCCGCGCCACGACCCGTTCGCCATTTAACTTGAAAGTCAGTAAGGCGCCACAACGCGATTCGTCAGCGTGCCGATATCTTCCACTCGCACCGTGATCTCGTCTCCCGGCTTGATGAAGACCTGCGGTTTGCGGAACACTCCCACGCCGGGAGGCGTGCCGGTCGAGATCAGGTCACCGGGTTCCCACGTCAGAGATTGCGAGAGGTAACTGACCAGGAAGTCAATTTTGTAAATCAGATTTGAAGTGTTCGAATCCTGCATGGTCTCGCCGTTCAGCGTCAGTGATATCCCGAGCGCGTGGGGATCCGGAATCTCGTCAGGCGTGACGATCCACGGCCCGGTGGGCGCGAACGTATCGCAGCTCTTGCCCCGAAACCACTGCTTGTCGCCGTGTTGCATGTCGCGCGCCGTGACGTCGTTCAGGATGGTGTAACCGGCCACGTGCTCCCAGGCCCGCTTCTGCGGGATGCGGCTGCCGCCCTTGCCAATCACGACCGCGAGTTCCGCCTCGTAGTCCGGCTCTGTGGTGTTCGGCGGCAGACGGATGGGATCTTCCGGGCCGATGACTGTATTCGAAGCCTTGAGAAAGAGGACCGGCGTCGCCGGCGGCTCGATGCCCTGTTCGTGCGCGTGATCGGCGTAGTTCAGGCCGACGCACACGATCTTCGGCGGGCGGGCGATGGGCGCGCGCAGCCGAACCCCGGAGAGCGGCGTCACGAGGCCCGGCTCGGAGCCCGTGCGCGCGGCTGCGGAAGCGACGGCGCCGAGAGCGGCCAGATAATCCGGGCCGCGGCTGATGAGATCGACCATGTCGAACGGCGCCCCGGAGGCGGCTTCGAGCGTTTCGATGGCCCCGCGCAGCGCGGGCTCTGGCTTCGGAAGCAATCCGCCCCAATCGATCGCCTCCGCCACATTCACCACGGCTTCGCCCTCGACCACACCCAGCGCGCGGCCATTCTTCGCTTCACGCAGGCCCTCATAGGTGACCAGCTTCATGCGTCCTCTCCCTCCGAATTGAGATCCTTCCACCGCTCGCGAAAACTCCGGGGCGCCAGCGCGGGCATGTCGCGGCCCTCGGTCCACGCCGAGAGGGGAAACAGCCGCGATGAGCCGATCCATCCCGAATGGCCCGAATGGCCCGAACGGCCCGAACGGCCCGAACGGCTCGAGCGCGCCACTAGGCCCTGACCGATCCGCGCCAGGCGAGCGCCCAAGCCGTACCGGCGCGGGCTGCTCATCATCCAGGCCCAAAAGCGCATCGCCGTTCGCTCCCGAACCGGTGAGCGGGGAGGCCGGGGCGCGGCCACGGTCTCCTGCGCCCGGGCGCGAAGGTGCAACAGCAGGTCCGGGATGTTGATCTTCACCGGACACACCTCACGGCAAGCCCCACACAGGGAAGACGCGAACGGCAATTCGCGCGCCAACTTGAGGCCGCCGAGCTCCGGGGTGATCAGCGCGCCGATGGGGCCGCTATATACCCAGCCGTAAGCGTGTCCGCCGATTTTGCGGTAGACCGGACATGCATTGAGACAAGCGCCGCAACGGATGCAGTAGAGCGCTTCCCGCATCTTCTCGTCCGCCAGCGCGCGCGTGCGTCCGTTGTCGATCAGGATCACGTGCATCTCGTCCGGCCCGTCTTCGCCAGGGCGGCGCGGCCCGGTGAGAATCGAGGTGTAGGACGTGAGCTTCTGGCCGGTGCCGGAACGCCCGAGGAGCCGCAGGAACACCGCGAGATCCTCGAAACGGGGGATCAGCTTTTCGATTCCGGCCAGCGCCACGTGAACGCGCGGCGCGGTTGTGGAGAAGCGGATATTGCCCTCATTTTCGACCGTCACAATCGTTCCGGTCTCAGCCACCGCGAAGTTCGCGCCGCTGACGCCCACAGCGGCTTCGGAGAAAACAGCGCGCAAAGCCCGCCGCGCGACCGCGGTCAGTTCCTCAGGCTTGTCGGTGCGGTGCGGGTCCACACAACGCTCGAACAGATCCGCCACGTCTCCGCGCGTTTTGTGAATCGCCGGCGCCACGATGTGCGCCGGGCGCTCGTGGGCGAGCTGCACGATGTACTCACCGAGATCGGACTCAACCGCCCGGATGCCGGCTGCCTCAAGAGCGTCGTTCAGATCGATCTCCTCGCTGACCATCGACTTCGCTTTCACGACCTCCGTGGCACCGCAGTCGCGTGCGATGCCGACGACCAGCTCGCAGGCCTCGCGAGCGTCGGCCGCCCAATGCACTTTGCCGCCCTGGCGCTCGACATTGCCGGCAAACTCGTCCAGGTAGTGATCGAGATGCGTGATCACCTCGCGCTTCAGCGCCCGCGCGCGTTCCCGCAGCGCCTCAAATCCGGGTACCGCCGCGATCGCCTGCAGTCGGTGATCATAAAGCCGCAAAGTGGAGCTGCGATAAGCCTCGGCGAGGCGGGCGTCCCCGAGCACGCGCTTGCCGAGTTCGTGAATCTGGTTGCTCTCGATAACTTGTTCCACCACTGCCCTCAGGTTTTGATCAACGGCGCCGCTTGGTCCGTAGTGGGTTAATTTTATCCGTGCTCTTTCTCGCGCCTGCCGTCATTCCCGCGAAAGCGGGAATCCATTGGCTGGCCCCCCGCTTCCGCGGGGGTGACGACCGGGAGAAAGTCGTTCTCAAATTCAAACTAGCCCACTACGGCTTGATCAATTCAACGACTGGCCAGAACTTCGGCCAGATGCACAGTCTTAATCGGAGCGTTCTGGCGATGAATCAGCCCTGCCAGATGCATCAGGCAGCCGGAATCATTGGCCACCAGATACTCGGCTCCGCCGGCGGTCGCGGCTTTGATCTTGTCCTCGCCCATGGCAACGGACACTTCCGGAAACTTCACGGCGAAGGTACCGCCAAAGCCACAGCACACGCGGTTGTCGCCCAGTTCGACCAGTTCGGCACCACGCACCGCCCTCAGCAGGCGTCGCGGCTCCTCAGAGACTCCGAGTTCGCGCAGCAGGTGACAGGAGTCGTGATAGGCCACGCGATGCGCGAAGCGCGCTCCCACATCGTCCACCTTAAGGACTTTGACAAGGAACTCGGACAACTCGAAGACCCTGCCGGCCAGCGCCTGCGCTTGCGCGGCCCTTGCCGGATCGTGTTCAAAAAGCTCACGGTAGAACACGCGCATCATCGACGTGCAGGAGCCTGAAGGACTCACGATATAGTCGGCGGGGGTATTCGCGAACAGATCCAGCGTTCGCGACGCAACCTGGCGCGCCTCATCACGGTATCCCGTATTGAACGCCGGCTGGCCGCAGCAGGTCTGCGCCGCATTGAATGAGACCTTCACGCCGAGCCGTCGCAGCACTCTGACCGCGGCCTCGCCGACCCCGGGATAGAACTGATCGGCCAGGCAGGTGATGAACAGTGACACACGCATGGCTCTGTTAGAATAACCCGTGAGGCTTCGGGATGGGATTCATTTCGCGAGTCCGGTCGATTTTCCGGCTGTTCCTGCTCTTCGCGGTGCTGGCGACGGTGGCGTTGGTTAGTGCGGTCACCACCATTCGCATCACCATCCATAGCGGCGAGGAGCGGGCGCCTGCTCTTGTGGGACTGTCACTCGAAGACGCCCAGCGTCGCGCTGCCAGCATGGGATTGGGCATCAAGGTGGAAGATCATCTGTTCAGCAGCCAGTACGCCGAGAATCATGTCGCGTCGCAGGCGCCACCACCAGGAGACAGCACCAAGGCCGGCCAGGACATCCACGTGCTCGTCAGCTTGGGAACGCCGCGCGTCCCCGTGCCCGATCTGGTGGGAGACAGCGTCCGTGCCGCCCAAGTGACCGCGGTGCAGGGCGGACTGACACTCGGCGATGTGGCGACCGTCCACTGGAATGGCGTGGCGGCGGACGGCGTGGTGGCCCAGGAACCTCCACCCACGGCGCAACCGGCACGCAGCCCGTCGGTAAATCTGCTGGTATCGCTCGGCGAGCCGCCACCAGCGTTCGTCTGCCCTGACTTTGTCGGTATGAATTTCGAGCGGGCGAGGAATCAAATCAGCGCCGCAGGATTCACCGTCGGCGACGTGAAGCTCCAAGCGCCGCCGGGCCCCCCCGCTGCCGCTCCGGGCACGGGACCGCCGCCAAGCGCGCCCGCTTCGCCGGTTTCCTCCGCCGCCCCATCGGGAACGATCGTGAGCCAGTCGCCCGCTCCGGGCTCAAAGATATTGGCCGGAACGGCCTTCAGTTTTACGATCACTCCGTGAAGCCATCGAGCAGCCCGGCCCGCAGCGCCGAGAGTCGCCGGTGAAGACACCGGCGCTACCGCGGCCCACATTAGGTGTACTTGACCCACTTGGCAAGCTCTGCCAGGGAGGGTCGCTTCCCGTACATCAGAATTCCCACGCGATAAATCCGGGCTGCAAGTAACACCAATCCGGCCGTGGTAAGTCCGAGAATTGCGAGGCACAGCGCGATCTGCCACAAGGGCGGAGTCTGCAGCGCGATGCGAAGCAGCATCAGAATGGGCGCGAAGAACGGAACCATCGAGAGCGCGACGGACGTCGGTGAGTTGGGATCACGCAGGATGATGTTGAAGAGCACCACCGCGGCCACCACGAGCATGGTAACGGGCATCTGCGCCTGCTGTGCCTCCTGGTCGCTCGACACCATGGCGCCCACCGCGGCGTAGAGCGAAGCGTAAAGCAGGTATCCCGCGAAGAAGAAGATCAGCGTCGACCCCAGCATGAGCCCTGAGAGATGAAGGGCAGGGAAAGCGCCGGCATGGACGATGGAAGCCATCGCCGCGCCATAGACCGTGACCAGCGCGCCCACGGTCACCCAGATCGCGTATTGGGTCAGCCCTACGGCGGCGACACCGAGAATCTTGCCGGCCAGCAGATAAAAAGGGCGGGTCGAGGCAACCAGAATCTCGATCACACGTGTCGTCTTCTCCTCCATCACCGCCCGCATGGTGGCGACGCCATAAATAATCAGCGTGGTGTAGAGCAGCATGGCGACGACGATCCCGATGACGATCGTCTGGCCCTTTTCTTCGGTTTCGCCATGCGTGCCCACCTTGATCACTTTCAGGTCCACTTCTTCCACCACTTGGGCAACGTCACGGACATCGACGCCGCGGGCATGCAGCCGCTGGGCGATCACCGCGTCGCTCACCGCGTGGCTGAGCTCGCTGCTGATCGTCACCTCGCCCGGATTCCGCGTGTGGTACTCCGCCGAATCCTTGCCGCCGGTGATCTTCGCGGGCAGCACCAGGAACGCGTCGAGTTGGCCGTTCAGCACTTGCGTGCGCAAATTCTCTTCCGTGCCCGCGGGCGGCCGTTCCAGCGTCTGCACGATGTGAAATTCCGGCTGGCCGTTATTCAACTTTCCGTCCAGACCCTTGATCACTGAATCGGCCAGGCTCCCGTCTTCATCGAGGACCGCGATATTGAGCGTGCGGCCCGCCTGCCGGGTGGCGGTGACGATCTGCAGGACCAGGATGCCGACGGTGAGCACCGGCACGATAATCGTGCTGAAGATGAACCCCTTCGTCCGCACCCGCGTCACATACTCTCGCTTCATCACCAGCCAGAACTTATGCATGCGCGACTCCCGCGACTTTTTGGATAAAGATGTCGTTCAGGGGCGGCTCCACAAGCTCGAAACGGTTGATACGCACCCCGCGAACGACCGCAGCCTTGAGGAGCTCCTGCGCGTCGGCGTTCGGCCGCAGCCTGACTTCGGTTACGGCTCCGAAGTGATTGACAGCCGCCACCAGTTCCGGCTGATCGAGGAAACCTGCGTCGCCCTCATACTCGAGTCGGACCGTGTTCTTGCCGTACGACCTCTTGATTGCGGCCAACTCTCCATCGAGCACACTCTCACCCTTGTTGATCAGGCAAATGGAGTCGCACATCATTTCCACCTGCTCCATGCGATGCGTCGAAAGGATGATCGTGGTGCCCTTCTGCCGGAGATCCAGCATGATGTCCTTGATGATCCCGGCGTTGACCGGATCAAGCGCTGTAAACGGCTCATCGAGGATCAACACGGGCGGCCGATGCACTACTGCCGCGATGAATTGCACCTTTTGCTGCATGCCTTTCGACAAGTCGATCACCTTGCTGGCGGCCCACTGGTTAAGCTCCAGACGTTCGAGCCACTCGTCCACCCGGCGTCCCGCCTCGTGGTCGTCGAGGCCCTTGAGTCCGGCCAGGAACAGCAGCACCTCGCGTACTTTCATTCGGGTGTAAAGCCCGCGCTCTTCGGGCAGATAACCGATGCGGTCCTGGCTGGACTCGGTCAGGGGCCGGCCCAGCATCTCGATCGAGCCTTCGTCGGGCACCATGATCCGCAGGATCATGCGCAGAGTGGTGGTTTTGCCGGCGCCGTTCGGCCCCAGAAGTCCGAAAACCGATCCGGCATTGATTCGCAGGCTGAGATTGTTGACGGCGAGGACCTCGTCAAAGCGTTTGGTCACGCCGGTAACATTAACCGCGGTGTCCTTTTCCATCCCCACTCCAATTGGCCCTGGCGCCACGCTACGGGCCCAGCCGGTTTTCCCGATGCGCGACCGAGTGCAATCCGTTCTCTCTGGTGCGGCTTGTGAGGCTTATGGCCTGGGCTCCGCCGGCAAGAAGCGGTATCATGAATATAGCATCCAATGGCCGGAAGGCTACGCGGCACATAGTCGATATTGCCCCCGTTTCCACGATTCGGGATCGATCAGCCCGCCAGCCGCCACCCAGTGCTACGATCCGGCCTGCGCCAAAATGACAGGTCCGATTACCGTTCCGGTCGTACTGGGCCAGTTTGAATTTGAGATCGACTCTCTCCCGAGCGTCACCCCCGCAAGATTGTCCTCGCGAGAGCGGGGAGCGGGAGACCACTGAGTGGATTCCCGCCTTCGCGGGAATGCGCCGGTGTGAGGAAGACGGATTCTCGAATTGACCCAGTACGTTCCGGCCGGTCCGCGGTCCGCAGCCGCGTCGACGGGGTAAGATAGCGGCTTGCGTTTTCAGAGTAAAGTGAAGATTGACCTTGAGGGGAGACTCATCATGCGCGATGTTGTGATCATCGGTTCCGGCTGCGCCGGGCTCACGGCCGCGATTTACGCGGCGCGAGCCAATCTGAAGCCGCTCGTGATTCGCGGCTTGGAAGCCGGCGGACAATTGACCTTGACGACACTGGTCGAGAATTTCCCAGGCTTCCCGCAGGGCGTGCAAGGGCCCGAGCTGATTGACCTGATGCAGAAGCAAGCCTCGGTGTTCGGCGCTGAATTCCTGGAGGGCAATATCACCCGTGCCGATCTCTCGCGCCGGCCGTTCACGCTGGAAGTCGAGTCGGAGACGATCGAGACGCGCACGTTGATCATCGCTTCCGGCGCGTCGGCGAAGCTGCTCGGACTCGAGTCGGAGCGCCGGCTGCTTGGTCACGGCGTCTCCACCTGTGCCACCTGCGACGGCTATTTCTTTCGCGGAAAGGACGTGGCGGTCGTGGGCGGCGGCGACACCGCCGCCGAGGATGCGCTCTTTCTCACCCGCTATGCCAACGAGGTGAACGTCATCCATCGCCGCGACCAGCTTCGCGCTTCCAAGATCATGCAGGATCGCCTCTTTGCCAACCCGAAAGTCCGCTTCACATGGAATTCCACGGTCACGGATATCCTGGATCCGGCGAAAACCGAGGTAACCGGGGTTCGTCTGCAGAACGTCAAGACGGGCGAAGAGAGCCACAAGGCTCTCTCCGGAGTCTTCATCGGCATCGGACATTCTCCCAACACCACCGTCTTTCGGGGCCAGATCGATCTGAACGAGAGCGGCTACATCATCACCCACGACGGATCCAAGACGAACATCCCCGGAGTCTTCGCGGCCGGCGATGTGCAGGATCACATCTATCGGCAGGCTGTGACGGCCGCCGGTTCCGGCTGCATGGCAGCCATTGATGCCGAGCGCCACCTGGAAGCCAACGGCTGAAACTCTGGACTGAGACGTCTGACTCCGGACTGAACAACTGAACGACTCCGGACTGGCCGACTGACCGACTCCCGACTGATTATGCTCCGTGCCATCCTGCTTTACCTGTCCGAGCGCAAGACCCCGCGGCGGCTGCTCACCAGCCTGCCCGGCGCACGCAAATTGCCGCAGCGATTCATTGCCGGCGAAACGCTGGCAGACGCTATCGCAGCCATCCGCCGATTGAACGGCGATGGCTTCGAAGTCACGCTCGACCACCTCGGCGAAAGCGTCACGAATCCCGCTGAGGCCGAGGCCACGTGCCGCGGCTATCTCGACGTGATGGATCGCCTGCAGAAGGAGGGGCTCCGCGCCAACATTTCCATCAAGCTGACCGCGCTCGGACTCGCCCTCGACGAGTCCCTGGCGTTGAAGCACGTCCGGGCGCTGGTGGAGCGGGGATCGCAGTTGCAGTCCTTCGTCCGCATCGATATGGAGGGCTCGCCCTTTACCGAGAGCACCCTGCGCGTCTTCCGCCTCGCCGAGGCTCCACCCGATCGGCTCGGGATCGTCATCCAGTCGTACCTTCGCCGGAGCGCGCAGGACGTGGACGATCTCGTGACGCGCAGCGCGCGCATCCGGCTGGTGAAGGGCGCTTACAAGGAGCCGGCGGAGATCGCGTTTCCCGAGAAGTCCGATGTCGATGCGAATTTCGTCAAGCTGGCTGAGAAGATGCTGGCCAGCGGCATCTATCACGCGTTCGGCACTCACGATCCTGCCATGATTGCGGCCGTACTTGACTTCGCCCGCGCCAGCAAGATCGGCTCCGACCGCTTCGAATTTCAGATGCTTTATGGAGTGGGCCGCCGGCTGCAGCGCGAGTTGCTGCAGCAGGGCTATCGCGTGCGCATTTACGTTCCCTACGGCCGCCAGTGGTATCCCTACTTCATGCGGCGTCTCGCGGAAAGACCCGCCAATGTGTTGTTCCTCTTGAGAAATCTGGTCAGTGACTAAGCAAAACGCCGTAAGTTTCTGCGGATCCTGATCAGGCTACGGCTTCAGCCGTCGATTGGGTGGCACACTTATTGGTGTGGGCGCGCTTCGCTCAGTCCATTCTCGAAAACGACCGGTCAATGGTGAACGACATGGTGGCGCAGGCTTCTTCGACATAATGCAGAAGCGCTTCGCGATAGAAATTGACGCTGCGGGCGCGGACGGATTCCTCCGGCTCGTGGGGATTCACGAGGTGATTGGTCTCATGCAGGAAAACGCTGAGCAGGCGGAGGCGCGCCTGCCGCTCGTGAAACTCGTCCAGGCGGCTGCCCTCGAAAAAGCGAGCGTCCAGCGCCGTCTCTTCCAGAGGGAGCGCGGGCCACGCTTCCACCTGCTGCCACGCGACATCGATCTCACCCACGGTGCCGCCGCCGAAGGCTTCGTGAACCACGGAGAAAGGCTCGGCGCGCACGACGGGATGCCGGTGACCGAGGCATCCGCACCGGTTCCGGCGCCGCAGATCGAGTACTATGAGGTCCGGCGCCCCGGCCAGTACAACCTCGTAGGCTTCCTGGCAGGAAGGCGGCGCGGCAGCCCAATCCTGCTCAAACGCCAGCGCGATGCGTCGCGCGTGAAAGGTGTCGCGGCGCCGATGGGCGATTACAATCGCCAGTGGCGTGGCTACCGGGCCGCGCGACAACTCCCCGACCCGATAGCGGCGTCCGCGCAGCCATTCGAGCCCGCGGGCGACCCTCGGGCGGCCGGCGAGATACCCTTCGATGAGTGGCCGCAGAGCACTCATACCTGATTATAGCTCTCGGGGTGATTCATTCCGGGATAGGGCGCTGAGCACCTCAGTGCGTGGCGGGTGCCGCAGCCGAACCCCGCTTGCACTCCCAAGTTCCGCCCTGGTCCCCGTGGGACCAGTTGCCCTTCATCGCGTCCTTACCGTCGAGCCCGCCCGTGACGTCAATCGTTCCCTGCTCACCCTGCTCAGCCTCGAAGTGAAGTTCCAGCTTGCCATCCTTGAAAGAACCGCTCTTCACATTATGGGTTTCCGTTCCGCCATCCTGCGATGCCCCGGTGAAGTTCCCTGTCACCTGCGTCGGCGTCTGTTCCAGATTGAAAGTATAGTCAAAGTCGCCGTTGCCGGTACCGTGAGCCACGCACGACCAGGTTCCCGAAACCGGCCCCTTAGCAGAAGCCAGTCCGCCCAGCGCCAAAGCAGATACCGCCGCCATCAGCAGAGCTCCGAATCGCACTCTCATTTTTATGACTCCTCAGTTTTGGGACTTGGCGCGTCCGGGTCAACCCACCGCTCCAGCCCGGCGCACGTTCGATAATACGCGATCTCGGTGGGAATGGTTTCATAGCCCAAGCAGCGCATGGACGGGTGGGCGCGGCAAGGTCCCCAACCTGGTCCTGAGCCTCGGGCGCCTCTCGCTGCCGGAAAATTTTCCACAGGATAACACGATGATAAAAAAAGAGAAACAAGTCTGTCTCACTATTCTCATTCTTACCCACCGTCCAAAGCAGCGGTGCTATCCTCACAGCGTGAACCCGTCCTATCGAAATCCCGCAAACCTGAGACGACGGCCAAAAGCCAGACAACAGCCATCGGGCTGTGAATTTTTCAAAAAATGAAGGGAAGCAAACCCACAAGGTTCCTTGAGTCAGCAACTTATGCAAAACCCAATTGCAAAGCTAAGCCACCGAAGGCCACTGTTCCCGGGCAATCTGAGCTAAACCTCGTCTACTGTGGAGCTTGCGGTCCAACGTCACCAGAATTCGACGAAACCCGTGCTAATGTCAACCTGATGTGTAATTTAGTGGCCATCCCGCTGGGAACAACGGTGCTTCAGGTCGCGGGGGCGGCGTCCTGCGCTCTCCATCATGAGGCGGGCGTCGTGACAGGCCATCGCAGGACAGTGTATAAAGGGATATCAGGGACCCTGCCCCCGCTGCTCGTCCCGACCTTGCCTTCAGGATGCGTCCATGCCCAATAGCACGAAATCGAATCCGTTCGGCGCGCGCAAAGAGTTCCGATCCGGTTCCGCTGCTCAGGCCGCGATCTACAGCCTGCCGGCGCTCGAGCAAGCCGGACTCGGCGCGATCTCGCGCCTGCCGGTCTCCATCCGCATTCTGCTCGAATCCGTACTGAGAAATGTCGATGGCCGGCTGATCACGGAAGACGACGTGAAGGCACTCGCCGGCTGGAGTCCCACAGGTTCGAGCGCGCGCGAACTGCCCTTCCGTCCGGCGCGCGTGATCCTGCAGGATTTCACCGGCGTCCCGGCCGTGGTCGATCTCGCTTCCATGCGCTCGGCCATGAAGCGCCTGGGCGGCGATCCGGCGCGGATCAATCCGCTGGTTCCCGTCGACCTGGTGATCGATCACTCCGTCCAGGTGGACGCGTTCGGCACGCCGCGCGCGCTTGCGCTCAACGCCGAGATCGAGTTCAAGCGTAACCGCGAACGCTACGAATTTCTGCGCTGGGGGCAGCAGGCCTTTCGCAACTTCCGCGTCGTGCCGCCGGCGACCGGCATCGTGCACCAGGTGAATCTCGAGTACCTGGCGAAAGTGGTGGTCGTGCGCGAAATCGATGGCGAGCAGCAGGTGTTCCCGGACACGCTGGTCGGGACGGACTCGCACACCACCATGATCAACGGACTCGGCGTGCTCGGTTGGGGCGTGGGTGGTATTGAAGCCGAGGCCGCCATGCTCGGCCAGCCGTATTACATGCTCACACCCCAGGTGGTCGGCTTCAAGATGCACGGACGTCTGCGCGAGGGCGTGAACGCCACTGACCTGGTGCTCACCGTCACCGAGATGCTCCGCAAGAAGGGTGTGGTTGAAAAGTTCGTTGAGTTTTACGGGCCCGGACTCTCCGAAATGTCTCTGCCCGATCGCGCCACTATCGCCAACATGGCGCCGGAATACGGCGCCACCATGGGGTTTTTTCCAGTCGATGACGAAACACTGCGCTACCTTCGCGCGACGGGACGCGCGGACGATGAAGTGGACCGCGTCGAGCGCTACAGCAAGGAGCAGGGCCTGTTCCGGACCGATTCCACACCCGATCCGGTCTTCAGCGACACGCTCGAACTCGATCTCGGCACCGTCGAGACCACGCTCGCGGGTCCGAAGCGTCCGCAGGATCGCGTGCCGCTATCCCGCCTGAAGGACGCCTTCCGCAAATCGCTGACCGCTTCGACGAAGGAACGCGGGTTCGGCCTCAGTGAGACTGATCTCGACCGCACGGCGACCGTGCAATCGAATGGCACGCGCGAGACGCTGGGCAATGGCGCTGTGGTGATCGCGGCCATCACGTCGTGCACCAACACTTCAAACCCCTCGGTGATGCTCGGAGCGGGCCTGCTCGCGCAGAAGGCCGCCGAGCGTGGCCTGAAGGTGCCTGCCTACGTGAAGACCAGCCTCGCACCGGGATCGAAGGTGGTGACCGAATACCTGCAGGAGGCCGGAGTGATGCCAGCGCTCGAGTCGCTGGGATTCGACCTTGTAGGCTATGGTTGTACAACCTGCATCGGCAACAGCGGCCCCCTGCCAGAGCCGGTGGCGGAAGCATTGAACGCGAACCCGGTGGTCACGGCGGCGGTGCTCTCGGGGAATCGCAACTTCGAAGGGCGCATCCATCCGCAGGTCAAGGCGAATTACCTGGCCTCGCCGCCGCTGGTAGTGGCCTTCGCGCTCGCGGGTACGGTCGACATCGATCTCGATCACGATCCCCTGGGCAACGATCGCGAGGGACGTCCGGTGCACCTGCGAGAGATCTGGCCGAGCCGGGCGGAAGTGGACGCCGCCATGAGCCGCGCGGTGCGTCCCGAGATGTTTCGGGAGAGCTACGCCAACGTCTGGGACGGCAATCCCACCTGGAACGCGGTACCGGTTTCGGGCGGCGATCTCTACGACTTCAAGGCCGAATCCACCTACATTCAGGAGCCGCCGTTCTTCACCGGGATGACGCCTGAACTCGCGCCTGTCCAGCCGATCCGCGGCGCGCGTGTGCTGGCGGTGCTCGGCGACTCGGTCACCACGGATCACATTTCACCGGCAGGCGACATCGCGCTCGCGAGCCCGGCGGGCAAATATCTGGTGGAACACCATGTCGAGAAGCGCGACTTTAATTCCTACGGATCGCGGCGCGGCAACGATCGCGTGATGGTCCGCGGCACGTTCGCCAACATCCGACTGCGGAATCTACTGGCGCCCGGCACGGAGGGCGGCGTGACGTTGCACCTGCCGGACCGGGAGCAGATGACGATCTACGACACTGCCCTGCGCTACCAGGGCGAGGGCGTGCCGCTGCTGGTGATCGCCGGCAAGGAATACGGCGCGGGCTCGTCACGCGACTGGGCGGCGAAAGGGACGCTGCTGCTCGGCGTCCGGGCCGTGATCGCCGAATCCTACGAGCGCATTCATCGCAGCAATCTGGTCGGCATGGGCGTGCTGCCGCTGGTCTTCAAGCCAGGCGAGAACGCCTCCAGCCTGGGCCTCACCGGCGAGGAGTCCTACGACATCGAGGGGCTGGGGAGCGACATCCGGCCGCGGCAGGAATTGACGGTCACCGTGACCGCCGCGGGCGGCTCGCGGAAGCAATTCCAGGCGATTGCGCGGCTCGATTCGCAGGTTGACGTGGACTATTACCGCAACGGGGGCATTCTGCAAACGGTGTTGAGGGGCCTCGCGCGGCGCGCGTAGCCTACTCCCAAGGCCTCCAAGAGACTGTAATTCTGGGTAGCACGAGTGCCTCCAGATTCCCTTGTCGTCATTCCGGTGACCTTGTCTGCATCCACGTCTTCAAAGCTGTGGAGAACGCGGCTCACTTCCGATCGAGAATCAGGCAGGTGATGTCGTCGTGCTGCGGCGCGTGGCCGACGAAAGCCTCGATGGACGTCATCAGGCCGTTGAGAGCTTGTGCAGGCGGGATCGAGCGTCCAAGCTGCAGAGCCGTCAGCAGGCGTGGCTCGCCGAATTCGTTGGCGCTCGCATCTTCCGCCTCCGCCACGCCGTCCGTAAAGATCACCAGGCGATCTCCTGCGCCCAGAACGGTCTCGCCCGACTGATAAGCCGCGCCGCGCATGATGCCGAGCGGCAGTCCGCCCTCGGCCAGGCGCTCGAGCCCGCCGCCCGCGCGCATCAGCATCGGCTCGTTGTGTCCGGCATTGACGTAGGTCAGGGTCGAAGCGCCGAGGTCAAGTTCGGCAAGGAAGGCTGTGGTGAAGCGCCGTCCGCTCTGGCTGTGCTCGCAGGCGTACGAGTTGAGGCCCGCGACGAGTTCGAGGAGCGATGTAGGCTCGATTGCCAGCGTCCGTAGACTCGCTTGAAGGGTCGCCATCAGCAGGGCGGCCGGGACGCTCTTGCCCGCCACATCCGCCACCACCACCATGAGGCGCTGCCCTTCCACGCCATCCGGAGGGATGGCGCCGCCAGCCTTCGACCTTCGCAGGAACGCGTCGTAATAATCGCCGGCCACGGTGTTGGCGGCTCGCGACGCGAAGGCGATCTCGACTCCCGGGATCGACGGCGGCGTGTCCGGAACGAGCCAGTGCTGAATTTCCTTGGCGATTTCGAGATCGCGCTTCATGGTCACGCGATCCGCAAGCTCGAGCGCGAGCAATAAAAGCAGGCCGATGGCACCCAGCACAGCTTGGCCGCCACCGACGTTGATCTGGGTCCTGTCGGAAACGTTGATCTGTGTGCCGAACATGCCGAGCAGCACCAGGAAGAGCGAAAGGACCAACAGCACTCGCCGCGCCGGCGAGAGCTTCATCACCATGGCCCAGAACAGCGCCTTGAAGATTCGCCAGTAGCGCTTCCAGTTAGGCTCGCCTGGCCGCAGTTCCCAATCGACCTCTTTCGAATACAGGGAGTAACCGGCGCGAGCGTCGGCCTTGAACTGTCCCCAGAGTTCCTGCAGTTCAAGCCCGGCGCTTACGCGCTGCCAGAAAGTGTGGACGTGCCCTGCGGCGCGGTCCACCGGCGAGGCTTGCGGCCCGTAGTATCTGCCATTCTGATAGGCCATCGCAGTGATTATAGACCAGTCGGCGCGCGCCGCCGCTCGCGCTATTGCGGAGCAAGAACACGGTTAAAGATCTCACGCATCTGCTGCTGGACCTTTTCGAGGTGGGTGAGGGGCGGCGTGTGCGGGCCAAGCAGCCGCCATTGCCGAAGAAGGTGTGCGACGCCTTCCGCCTGGCCCGGGCGATCGCGCCAACCCCGCGAAGCGCGGCCGGTCACCAGGCGCACGGCGTGGTCGAGGCCGCGCAGATAAGTGGCGCCCTCGACCAAGGCGCTGGCGTCGCTTTCGACGAGTATTCCGGCCTTCGCCAGAGCCTCAGTCTGATGACGCATATTCGATCCTGGCGGCAGCTCCACCTGATGGCGAATGCGCAGGTACGAGATCACGAAGTCGACGTCGTAGTAGCCGCCGGCGGATGTTTTGGCAGGCGCGGGCTTGCCTTTGACCTCCTTCTCCAAGCGTCGGCGCATTTCGACCAGCGCCGGAGCGAGACCCACGTCGTCTGCGAACCGCTGGAAGATCCGCCGGGCCACGCCGCTGGCTGCGCTCGAGCCCAGATGAGGATCGCCCGCCACCGGCAGCATCTTGAGATACGTCAGCGCCTCCCAGGGCTGCGCCGCGGTCACGACATAATCGAAGAGGGCGTCTTCGGTGACCACGAGTTCTCCCTCGAGGCCGCGAGGACGCAGCCGGGTGTCGACGGCGAATACCACTCCCTCTTTCGTGTAGCTGGAAAGAACCTCGATGGTCCGCTCAGCAAAGCGGGTGCCGTCGTCGAGGCTCTCGGGAGAGGCTCCGGAAGGGGCGACAAAGAGCACGTCAACGTCGGACCCGAGGTCGAATTCATTCAGCCCCAGTCTTCCCAGCGCCAGCACGCTCAAAGCCGGCACCCGCGTGCCGCCAGCCTGCCGGCCGGCGGCGCGAATGAACGAGCGGCTCGCGATCGCGAAGGCGCTCGCCAGGGCGGTAGCTGCCAGCTTCGACCAGCCGCCGAGGGCGGTGAAGACGCTATCCAGCGCCGCACAGTCTGCAACGCCAAGCGCCAGCGCACGAAGATGGTAGTCGCGACGCAGCAGAGACAACGCGTCGGCGAGTGCGAGTCCTTCTTCGTCTACCCATCCCAAGGGCTGCGCCCCTCGACCTTGGCGCTCCAGGTCCGAGGCCGGAATCGTGTCCGGCGGATCGAGGCGCATCGCCAACTGCCCGCTGGCGGCCTGCGGGCGCTCCATCGATCCGAGTGTGACGAGATCGACGGCGTGGCGCGCCAGTTCGCTCGAGAGGTGTTCGCTGACGCGGACCGCTTCCAGAGCGCGTTCCAACGACGTAGGCTGGTCGCCGGCCGCGGCCACCGCATCGGGTGCGGCGAGCATGGCGGCGATCAAGCGTGCGACGCGCGGCCGGGCGCGAGCCGGAAGCGCTGCGTCGCGAATCAATCGCGCCAGTTCCGGCGCGCGCGCCTCCAGGAGACGCAGAAGCATGGCGTGGGACTGCCGCTGCAGCTCCGCCCCGGGGACCGGCGGGCGGAGTTCAAAAGTGACGGAGGAGTTCACCGCGGCCGCCGGAGAAATCAGGCGGTCGGCGATGGCTTTTACCTGCTCCATGATCGCATCCAGGCGCTTCGTCAGGACAACTCCGGAGGCGATTTCCGCTTCTACGCCGGCGCGGCGCGCCAGCACGTCCAGCGCAGTGGGGTCGGGCGGCAGGCGGTGGCTCTGCCGTCCCCGGTCAAGTTGGATACGATGTTCGACCCGGCGCAGAAACTCGTAGGCGGAGCTGAGCGTGCCGTAGTCGCGATCCGAGATCAGTTCCTTGTCGTACAGCTTCCGCAAAGCGTGCAGCGTTCCGCCCGAACGCACCCACGGCTCCCGGGCTCCGTAGAGGCGCTGCAGGCACTGAGTGAGGAACTCGATTTCCCGAATGCCACCCGGATGCAGCTTCACGTCCAACTGATCGAAGCGGCCTTCGCGCAGACGCTGAGCGATCCGCTCGCGGCTGAGCAGCACGCTGGCCACCGATGCCACGTCCGACGGCGAGCCGTAGACGAAGGGTTCCACGGCGCGGAGGAAAGCTCGCGTCAGCCGCGTGTCGCCCGCCGAGTGCCGGGCCTTGATGAGCATCTGCAGCTCCCAGTCGCGCGCGCGATGTCCGTAGTAGTCGAGCGCCGCATCGAGGGCCAGCGTCAGATCACCCTGATCCCCTTCAGGCCGAAGACGCAGGTCCACACGATAGACCTGGCCCGCGGCGGTCGTTTCCGTAAGCCGACGCGTGACCGCCTGTGCCAGCCGCACGAAGTATTCCTTGTTGGAAATCCGGCTCTCAGCCGTGCCGGTTCCGGCCGTCTCGCCTTCGCGCGCATAGAGGAAAAGCAGGTCGATGTCCGAGCTGTAGTTCAGCTCGTTGCCCCCCAGCTTGCCCAGCGAAATGATGCTGAATCCGCTCGCCGCAACCCGTGCCTGCGCGTCGCGATATTGAGGCGGTCCGAAGCGCTTCTGCAGTTCACGGTCCGCGCTGCGCAGCGCCTCGGAAAGAATCACGTCGGCCAGAGCGGAAAGCTCCAGCGTCGTTTCGGCAAGGGTCGCCAGGCCCAGCACGTCCTTCAAAGCGATCCTGACGTACTGTCGCCGTTTGAAGAGTCCGAGCTGCCCGGCCACGTCAGGCGGCGATTGTGTGGCGGAGAGCCGCGCGTAGTCTTCAGAGAGGTCGGCCCGCGATTGCGGCGCCGTGAATTCACGGTCACGCGCGAATTGAACGGCCAAAGCCGGCTCCGAGACAAAGGCTTCGGCGATCGAGCTTCCGAAGCCAAAAGCGGCGGCGAGATAGGTAAGCGCCGTGGGCCGGCGGCCGATCTCGCGAATTACGTCGGGCGGGGCGGCCTGGAGGTAATGATCGAGCAGACGAAGGACGGACGCAGGATCCGGTGATTCCGTGAGCAGCGCCGTCAGGGGATTCACGAGCCTCGCGCCGAGCCGCGAAGTGATCCGGTCAAAACTGTTCCGGGCCTTCTCCGGATCTGCGAGGCGATTTTCGAAACGGGCCCAGTCGATGTGGCGCGCCATCAGGCAGGATTATAACGCGGAGAGGTTCTTACCTCGTGACAGCCGGGCGAAGCAGCCGGTTCAAATGCTGCGCCGCGTCCGCCAGCACGGCACGATCCCAGTCTTCGCGGCGGGGTGCGCGGGGATGAGGCTCATCCGAATCCAGGCTGCCGGTGAGTTTGAGGAACATTGCCGCCGAGTGCTTGTACGCCGGAACCGGATGGTGAAATCCGATCCAGCCGAGGTACTGGATGAAGTCGCGCAGCTCAAAATAGCTGAGGTCGCCCTTGACCCAGGCTCTGTCGCGCGCGGCGAAGAGCTCAGGCGTAAATGTCGACAAACCCATCAGGTAGTCGCTGCCATACTCGATCATGTCGGCGGCGAGGTCGTTACCCGAATAGATGCGGAAATCAGGGCGGAGGCGATCGCGAAGCTCAATCCTCTCCAACTCTGTGGATCGCTCCAGCGAGGAGTGCTTCAGCCCAACGCATTTAGGGATCTCCAGGATCCCGCGCAGAACGGCTTCTGGGAAAATCCTGCCGTTCGGATTGAACATCGTTCCCAGCTCGAAAGCAAGAAAGCGGTCCGTAGCCATGGCAATCTCGCGAAAGAAGGCAATGAGCGCGGCATCGTCCAAGGCGGACGTATGAGCCGATGGGAAGATGATCGGCACGCCGCCGGCGGACGCGATCGCCTCGCACTCATGGCAATAGGCCGCCGCGGAACATTCCGTACCCGGCGCGGGCACAGCCCCGGCGACGAAACTCGGCTCGAAGCCGCCTTCCCGGAGGATCTCGGACGTCCAGGCCAGCACACTCCGCTTCTCTTCCCTGGTGAGAAGGTCGATGTAGCCCGTGTCCATGTTGATCGCGACTCGGAGTCCGGCCGTCAGCGTCCGCCTCACATGCCTGCGAAACCCCCTTTCATCGATCTCACCGTCGCGACGGTAGGGCAGCAATACGGCGCTGATTCCTTCGACCTTCCGGCCGGGCCTGCGAAGATTCTGCCAATCCGCCAGACTCCGCATCTCTCACCTCTTCGTCCACTCCTGCTTCAGTGCCCTGAGCCTCTCGCCCTCCGGCCGGTCGCGGTAAAACGGGTCGAAGGGATAGCAGCCCGAGACCATGCCGTGGCGCGGACCATTCGTGCAATCGCTGAACGTGCGGCAGATCCGCTTGCGATCGAGCCGTGCACGTTCGAGAACGTCGGCAGGCAAGTCCGGGTAAGAAAGCATAACGCGTCCGAGTCCAACGCAGTCGCACCAGCCGGCCTCGACAACAGCCTGCGCAAAGTGCGGCAGGTAGTCCTGAAAGTAGGACCATCCGCTGGAGACAATAATCATGTCGCAAGCTTCGGCTTTTAACTCGCGCGCCGCCCAGAGCAATCGCGCGGCTCCCGCCAGAGGATCCTCCGGAGGGGCGTAAGAATCGCAGGGAGGAAAGAGCGCGGGGCGCTGCAAATGCGCGCTGTAGTACGGGCTCCCCGCTGTGATATTCACCAGAGACACGCCTTCGTCGCGCAACAGGCGAACCAGGCGCCTGGCCTCCGCGAGTTCCGGGTTGACGGGATGCTCCGGGTCCACACCGAAGCCCGAGGTATAGGGGCCGCTCGGGGACACGGGGACGCCGCGCCCTGTTTCGGGATCGGTCGTGAACGGCACGGTATCGTAGGCACTGAGCCGCACTCCGATCCCGAGGCCCGGCGCCGACGAACGCACTGCCGCGATTACTTCGCGCAAGAAACGGTTGCGATTTTCCCAGGGTCCGCCGTACCGCCCTGCGCGATGATGAGCGCTCAGAAACTCGTGACCGAGATATCCGTGGCAACTCTTCAGATCGACAAAATCGAAACCGACGCCCGCTGCAAGGCGTGCTGCCGCGGCAAATGCCTCCACGATGGAACCTACCGCCGTGTCGGAAATCGGCTCAGAATCGGCCGCGGGAGGGTATTTCGAATCGAGGATAGGATGATGGTAGACAATCGCCGGCTCCAGTTTCGACTTGTCGTGAGGGCGGCAAAAGCGTCCCGAGTGGGTGAGTTGGAGGCCGATCAACAGGTCATCCGCAGTCCCGAAGCGCTGCCGGTGAGCCTCGACCATTTCCAGTCGCAGCTTGGCAAGGTCTCCGGCGGTCGCCGGGTTGAGGAGCACCTGATTCGGATTCGCCCTTGCTTCGGGAAGCACGGCAATCGCTTCGCAGCCCCACAGCAGCTTGGCCCCGCTGGTCGCCATGCGGAGCCAGCGCCGCCGGGTGAGATCCGAAGGACGTCCATCGCATTCGCCATCCCATCCCTCCATGGGCTGGGCGGCGAACCGGTTGCCAATCGATCGGCGGTCCCCTTTGCTCCCGATCTCCAGCGGGCGGGCAAGAGGGGACAGCGGCGCCGGCAAGATCTCATCCTGCACGGGCAGCGACCAGCCAAGATTTTCCAGGTGCGTCGCAACGGCGCGGGCGCTGCGGAAACTGGCGATCCGAGGATAGGAGTTGGCGGTCACAGTCCGCACCGTTCGGTTGTCCATGGACGCGACCTCAAGTGTGGCATAATCGAGCCCGTCGATGGCACCCCTGATCGAACGGAGGGCAACGAAACAGAGTCGCAAGTTCTATGGCAGGTGGATTGTCGTCGCCGCCTTTCTGAATCTCTTCCTCACAACAGGAATCGTTTACTACGGCTTTCCGGTCTTCTACCCTTCCCTGATTCAATCGCTCGCGTTCACCCGCCAGCAAGCCACCAGCGGCATCTTCCTGGGCTTTGTCGTCGTCGCCCCGTTGTTCGGCCTGCTGGCTGGCGCTTTGATCGACCGCGTAGGCGCGCGTTCCGTGATTCAGTGGGGAGTTCTGTTTTCCGGACTCTCGCTCATCCTGATGGGAACGATCTCCTCGGTCCGTCAGTATTACCTGCTCTGCTTCACAGAAGTTGTGGGTTATGTACTGGCGGGTCCGATTCCCAACCAGGTGCTGATTGCAAACTGGTTTCGTGTCCGTCGCGGACGCTCCATGGGCTACGCGTATCTGGGACTCGGATTGGGCGGTGCGGTATCGCCGCTTCTCATCCACTGGTTGATCGAAGACGTCGGCTGGCGGCGGGGGTTCGAAGCCATCGGCGCGGCGATCGTCCTCATCCTCCTTCCGGTAGGATTCTGGGTCACTCGTTCTTCTCCGCAGGAGTTCGGGCTGCTCCCCGATGGCGCTGCGGCAGCCGATTCCGGGCTCCCGGCCAACGGCATCGCTGTTGGAATGCCGGCTCCGGTAGGTCGCGCCCTCCGCACGCTCGACTTCTGGCTACTGTTGGTCGGCAGCACTCTCACCATCTTCGCCATCGGCACCGTCATTTCTCATTTTGTCCTTTTCCTCGCCGACTCGGGTCACAGTGTGGGCTGGGGTTCTCGCACCCTAAGCCTTTTGCTGATATCGAGTCTTGCCGGGAGGGTGATGGTCGGTTATGTGGCGGACCGGCTGACTCGCAAGAATGTGATGGCGTTTTTCTATCTCCTGCTGGCGCTGGCAATCCCCTTGTTGTTTGTTCGCCACCACAACAGTGCGATCTTCGCATTTGCGGTCGTGTTTGGCTTCGCGATGGGCGCCGATTACATGCTGATTCCACTGGTCGCGGCCGATCGTTTCGGCCTGAAAGCCCTGGGCAAACTGCTGGCGCTGATCATTATGGCGGACTCGCTTGGACAGACGTTCGGCCCCGTCATGGCCGGACGTATCTTCGATACCCGCCACAGTTACAATCTGGCCTGGGGCATCATCACGGCCGGAGGCGTGCTCGGGGCCGCCGCCGTCTATCTTATCTCCGCTCCTGGCGCAAGCCGTACCACGGCTGGGACGAATGCGATAACGTATGAGAATGATCGAGTCCGTGCCCGATCTTGAAGATCGATTGGCGACGCCCAGCGCTCGCGACCTGGATGCGGTCCGCAGGATCGAAGGCGACCTCATCATCCTGGGCGCCGGGGGAAAAATGGGGCCTTCGCTCGCACGGCGAATCAAGCGGGCCGTGGTGGCGGTGGGATCATCATCGCGAGTTGTCGCTATCTCCAGGTTCTCCTCCGCGGATCTGGTCCGTGACCTCAGCCGGGACGGCATTGGAGTTGTCCCTTGTGATCTTCTGGACCGCGACCAGGTGGCAAGGCTTCCCCACTGCCCCAACGTCCTCTTTCTTTCGGGCCGGAAATTCGGCTCAACCGGCCGGCCTGACGTCACCTGGGCTACGAATACCATCGTTCCATACCACGTCGCGTCGCATTACCGCTCATCGCGGATCGTTGTGTTTTCCACGGGCAATGTTTATCCGTTGGTGGGGCTGGACTCCGGCGGGTCGATCGAAACTGACGCGCCGGAGCCTGTCGGCGAATACGCGCAGTCGTGCCTGGGACGCGAGAGAATCTTCGAGCACCATTCCCGGGAATACGGGACGCCGTGCTTGCTGTACCGGCTCAATTATGCGGTTGACCTGCGATACGGCGTGCTGGTCGACATCGCGCGCAGAGTCTACGCCGGCGAGGCTGTCAGCCTGGTGGTTCCTGCCTTCAACGTCATCTGGCAGGGAGACGCAAACTCCTACGCGTTGCGCTGCCTTGAGCATTGCGCGTCGCCGCCGCGAGTGATGAACATCACGGGGCCGGAGACAATCTCGGTGCGCTGGGCCGCCGAGTATTTCGCTCGCGCGTTCGAGCGCGAGCCGTTTTTGACCGGGGAGGAATCGGATCGGGCGTTGCTCAGCAACGCATCTGCCTGCCACTCGCTGCTCGGCTATCCCGAGGTGTCGGTGGAGGAGTTGATGCAGCAGGTGGCGCATTGGATTGGGCGTGGAGGTGAGACATTGAACAAGCCCACCCGATTCGAGGTTGCCAACGGAAAGTTCTAGGCTCTAGCCGCGGTCTATGACGCCGCTTTTCGCCAGGAGAACGGCCGGCGGCATAGATCGCCGCTAGGTTTGTCGCATACTTCATGTCGACCCGGAGGAATTCCTTGCCGATCACCCCAAAGCCGGCGAAGAGACAAGAACCCAAAGCCACGCGGCCGCACATGCCGGGGTATGGAATTCCCCGAGGCAAGAAGGGCCTGCTTCCCTGGACGTGGGCGGACGATCGCTTGAGAAGGAGCCATAATTACTGGATCACAACCGTGAAGCCCGACGCGTCGCCGCACACGATGGTCGTTTGGGGCCTGTGGCTCGACGGGCAGTTCTGGTTCAGCACCGGACGAGCGTCGCGAAAGGCACGCAACCTGGCGGAGAATCCGGCCTGCGTCGTGTGCACCGAGAAGGCAGACGCGGCTGTGGTCCTCGAAGGAGTGGCGGAAGAAGTGATGGACGTACCTCTGCGCCGGGATTTTCTGGCGCTCTACCAACGCAAGTATCGATGGGACATGTCCTCCTTTGAAGAGGACATCCTGAACCTCAAGGAACCGATCTACGCGGTGCGCCCCAAGGTGGCGTTTGCATTGGACGAGAGCAGGTTTCCCAACGCCGCCACGCGATGGCAATTCTGAAGCCGACGGCGTTCTTCAATCGAACCGCCGCCCGGCGGCAGGCGGCCTGTTATGCCCACATCGCCCAAGCTCGATCCCGAGGTGCAACAGATCCTGCGCCGCGGCGTGGTCATCCCCGCTCATCCACTGGCTCTCAACCGGGAGCGCACGCTCGATGAGCGTCGCCAGAGAGCGCTTACCCGCTACTATTGCGAGGCCGGCGCCGGGGGAATCGCGGTCGGAGTTCATACCACCCAATTCGCGATTCGCGACCCGCACATTGGCCTCTTCGAACCTGTGCTGCGACTGGCGGTCGAAACCATACGCGATGCCGAGCGGAATCTTGGCCGGCGAATCGTCAAGATCGCCGGAATCTGCGGCGCGACCCCGCAAGCGATTGAAGAGGCGGAATTGGCTCGTCGCCTGGGTTACGATGCCGGATTGCTGAGCCTCGGCGCGCTGCGCGCTGCCGCGACGCCGGACTTGATCGCGCACTGCCGGGCGATTGCGGCCGAGATTCCGGTCTTCGGATTCTATTTGCAGCCCGCGGTCGGGGGACGCATTCTCGACGTTCATTTTTGGCGCCGATTTCTTGAGATCGAAAACCTGGTGGCCATCAAGGTGGCACCTTTCAATCGCTATCAGACTCTCGAGGTTGTGCGCGCCCTCGCGGAAAGCGGACGCGAGTCCGAAGTGCTCCTGTACACCGGCAACGACGACAACATTGTGGCGGACCTGCTCACGGAATTCCGGGTGACCGCGCGAGGTCGCGTGGTCAGCGTGCGATTTGCGGGCGGCCTGTTGGGACATTGGGCCGTCTGGACCAAACGCGCCGTGGACTTGCTCGATCACGTGCAGCAGGCGCGGTTGCATCCTGAACTGACCGCGGGCGTGCTCGCGCGCTCGGCGGAGATTACGGATTCGAACGCCGCGCTCTTCGACGCGAAAAATCATTTCGCCGGCTGCATCGCGGGCCTGCACGAGATTCTCCGGCGCCAGGGGTTTCTCCAGGGGCGTTGGTGCCTGGAGCCCAACGAAGATCTCTCGCCGGGGCAGATCGAAGACATCGATCGTGTCTGCCGCAGCTATCCCCATCTTAGTGACGACGCGTTTGTGGCCCAGAATCTTGAGCGCTGGCTCGAATAGGTTGGGCCCTCCCGCCCTTGCGGAGCACCGATGATCCCGCACATCCGGGTAATGACGCCGGCCGACATCCCGGCGGGGATGCGCCTGAAGGACCTCGCCGGATGGAATCAGACCTCCGAAGACTGGGGCCGATTTCTTCAGGAAAGTCCTGAAGGGTGCTTTGTAGCGGAGTGCGATGGGCGCGTCGCGGGCACGGTGACGACGATCGTCTATGAGGGCCGCGTGGCCTGGGTCGGCATGGTCCTGGTGGATCCCGACTTCCGCGGCCAAGGAATGGGAACGGCGCTGCTGGAAAGGGCCATCGACCATCTCGACGCGCGCGCCGTACCTTGCGTCAAGCTCGACGCGACGCCACAAGGCAAGCCGCTCTATGCGACGCTGGGATTCAAAGTCGAATACGAGATCGAACGTTGGATGCTGAAGAGGACCGCCAGTCCCGGGTCGCCGGCGACGGGCCGCGTCGAGGACTTGACAGCCATTTTCGCTCTTGACGCTGAAGTGTTTGGCGCAAACCGCAGCGCTCTGCTTCAGTCGGTGGCCGACGCGGCTCCGGAGCTTGGCCGGGTTGCGCGACACGGGGCCGCCCTCGAGGGATACGCTCTCGGCCGCAAAGGCTCGCGCGCCGACCACCTCGGTCCCTGGATTTCCCGCAACCCGAGCGCGGCACGAGAACTCCTGGAGAACTTCCTCGAGCACTCGCGCCGCGACACCATCTTTGTGGACGTGCCGGCGCAGAATCCCTGGGCTAGCCCGCTTGTCCAAAAGAAGGGCTTCGAGCTCTCCCGTCCTTTGACCCGGATGGTCCGCGGCGAGAACCGTCATCCGGGCCGGCCCGATCTGGCCTGTGCGATCCTGGGGCCGGAGTTTGGATGAGATCCCGGCCCCGTTAATTCCAGCCTACATCCGGCCGACGGCCGTCTAGATGTCGTAATACAACGCGAACTCGTACGGATGCGGCCGCGTGTTCACGGCCTGAACCTCGTTCTTCATCTTGTAATCGATCCAGGTCTCGATCAGCTCCTCGCTGAAGACGTCGCCCTTGAGCAGGAAGTCATGGTCCCTCTCCAGCTCGTTCAGCGACTCCTCGAGCGACCCGGGCATGGACGGCACTTTTTTCATCTCCTCGGGGCCGAGATCGTAGATGTCCTTGTCGAGCGGCTCGCCCGGTTCGAACTTGTTCTCGATGCCGTCGAGTCCCGCCATCAGCATGGCCGCAAACGCCAGGTACGGATTGCAGGAGGGGTCGGGCGGACGGAACTCCAGGCGCTTGGCCTTGGGGCTCGCCGAGTACATCGGGATGCGAACCGCGGCGCTCCGGTTCCTACGTGAGTAGGCTAGATTTACGGGAGCCTCGAAGCCCGGCACCAGGCGCTTGTAGGAATTCGTCGTCGGCGCGATGATGGCCGCCAGCGCCCGCGCGTGCTTCAGCAACCCCCCGATGTACCAGAGCGCCAGGTGGCTCAAGCCCGCGTACTGATCGCCGGCAAAGAGCGGCTTGCCGTCTTTCCACAGGCTCTGGTGGGTGTGCATGCCGTTGCCGTTGTCGCCGTAGATCGGCTTCGGCATGAAAGTCACCGTCTTGCCGTACTGCCGGGCGACGTTGCGTATCACGTACTTGTAGATCATCATGTTGTCCGCCGACGTCACCAGGGCGTTGAAGCGCTGATCGATCTCGCACTGGCCGCCGGTGGCGACTTCGTGGTGATGGCACTCGATTTCGAGTCCGGAGCGCTCCATGGCCATCACCATCTCCGAGCGCAGGTCCTGGTAGTGGTCGGTGGGCGGCACGGGAAAATAGCCTTCTTTGTAGCGCGGGCGGTACCCGAGATTGTCCTTCTCGCGTCCGGAGTTCCAGCGGCCTTCCTCGGCGTCGATGAAGTAGTACCCGTGCTGCTGCGCCTGGTCGAAGCGGATGTTGTCAAAGATGAAGAACTCGGCCTCGGCGCCGAAGTAGGCCGTATCGGCGACGCCGGTGTAGACCAGATACTGCACGGCCTTCTTGGCCACGTTGCGGGGATCGCGCAGGTAGCGCTGCTTGGTGAGTGGATCGATGATGTCGCCGATCAACACCAGCGTCGGCACGTCCGTGAAGGGATCGATCATGCACCAGTTCGGATCGGGCACCAGCAGCATGTCGCTCTCGTGGATGGCAGCCCAGCCGCGGATGCTGGAACCGTCCATACCGAAGCCGTCCTCGAACGAGCCCTCGTCGAGCTGATGGATGGGAAAGGAAACGTGATGCCAGAGACCGGGCAGGTCGGTGAAACGAACATCCACAATCTTGGCGTTGTTTGATTTCGCAAATTCCAATACACCCTTGGCGTCCATGTGACCTCCACAAAAGATTTTGTCCGGGGTGAAACAGCCCTTCGGAATGACGGAATACTCTCGGGCCTTCTACAATATCGCGAGAGGGCAGGTTCGTCAAGCTCGGGAGAACGTGCCTGCGGACTCCCGGTTGATTCCGAACGACATTCCAGCTTTCGGTGCGGTCAACGGTGGACTGCCACTCTCGACTCGCGCTGATTCCACAGGACATTCCAGCCTTCGGGCCAACGCTTCCGCGCCTTTGATGTAGCCCTTGTTTTGCTGATTCTAAAGGACATTCCAGCTTACGGTCTAGCCCCCCTGTTTGGCCTATGTCGTTGATTCGATTGCACATTCCAGCTTTCGATTGTGGATGTTATTTCATGTATTTCGGTCTTTCCATGGGTAATGTAGGCCCACATGTGTTAGCTATCCAACGAGCGCGGAGCAGCACGGGGGTGAAGCGCACTTTGCGGTCGATGGCCTGCTGCAGGCGGTGGCCTTGCCGGGGTCCGGCGGGCCGACGTCCGAAATAGTACTTCAGGCTGGCGTAGGCATGCTGCCTTCCCTCCGGGGTGCGAGGTCCGGTCGACTTGAGAGAATTGGTGCGGCGGGCCACGCGGTGACGATTAGTCGTCACTCGAAGATGGGCAGGCGGCGGTAAAGAGCGACGCGAGGGCATAACACGCTCCTCGATTTCTCAAGGAAAACTAACATACTAGCACGCAGCCGGGTCCTTGTCAAGCGTATTTGTTAAGCCCTCGATTGTAGGCTACATGGCCAAAATATCCGCCTGAGAGCGGCGACGCCAGGCAGGAACGAATCCGTCACACGCGCGGCACGTTGCCGGCCGCCGAATGCTACGCCTCTTTTCGGCATCGCGTCATTCCCGTGCACGCGGGAATCCATTCTGAAAACCATTCCGGTCTTACCAAATCAGTTACGCCTCCCGCTTCCCGCGATAAAATCGCTTGACGAAGGGGCAGGGGCGGCGGACGATGATGGACCCCATACTCGCGGTGGTAGTAGTGCCTGCACCTTTGGCTGTGGCACCTTTTTGGTCTGGATGTAGGCTTGAGTCACTTCGTGGAGACAGCGCCCAGCTCGGCCAAGGACGGTAAACCCATCAACGTCCTGGGAACTGATCTCACCGGCGCGACAGGCTTCACGTTCAACGGCACGCTTGCGACATTCACGGTCGTCTCGCCATCTCTGATCAGGGCCACCGTACCCGCAGGCGCCACGACCGGCACTGTCCAGGTGGTCACGCCCGGCGGCACGCTCAAGAGCAACCTGCCATTCCGCGTGATTCAGTAGCGAAGCTTTCGAGTGCGGTAGTCTTGCTACCGCTTTGATCAGGCCAGCTTGCTGGCCGGGACGGCGCGTAATCGAGATAATTGCCGTGAAAGGCCGCGAGCAAGCTCGCGGGAGGAAAGCGGCAGCAAGACTGCCGCACTCAAAAGCTGCCGCGAACGAGAGGGGCGGGGAAAGGGAGGGGCGTCGCAGACCCACGGCTTGCCCCGTGGGCTGCCGTCGTTCGCCGCTGCGCGGGCTGGCCGCCACCACACCACTGTCCATTTGACGTCGCGCCGTGGCCAAGATAATCTGACACCATAGCCTCGACGGGGAGTCAACTGATGAGCGGGATTCAGTTTGTTACTGACGAAAAGGGACGCAGGATTGCCGTCCAGATCGATCTTCGCAAGCACCGCGCGGTGTGGGAAGAATTCTGGGATGGTCTCGTTTCCGAATCGCGCCGCCGGGAAAAGGGCATCCCCTACCCGGAATACCGCTCCGGCCGGCTGAAGCGCGGCCGCGTTCATGGCTAAGTATTCGATTGAAATCAAGCAATCGGCCGCCAGGGAGCTCGACGCCCTTGAGGACTCTGTCTTTACACGCATCGACCGCAAGATCGTGGCTCTTTCGGAGAACCCCAGGGCCGCCGGCTGCAAAAAACTCAAAGGCCATAGAGACATGTGGCGTATCCGTGTTGGCGACTGGCGCGTAATCTACATCATCGAGGAAGCGGCCAAACTCGTAAGCATCACGCGAGTGGCACATCGCCGCGAAGTGTACGAGTGATTGACGTGATCGGGCGCAGACGTAAGAACAAACGCCTGCGCAGCCACCAGCCATGAAACGAATCCTTCTTTCCTGGAGCAGCGGAAAAGACAGCGCCTGGGCGCTACATCTTCTCCGCTCGCAGGCGGACGTTGAAATCGCCGGATTGCTGACCACTTTCAATGAAGCGTTCGATCGTGTTGCCATGCACGGGGTCCGGCGCGACCTGGTGGAACGGCAAGCCGCGGCGGTAGGCATTCCATTGTGGGCCGTCCCGTTGCCTTGGCCCTGTTCGAATGAGGAGTACGAGCGGCGCATGGCTGAAGCGTGCGCCAAGGCGCTGGCCGGCGGAATCGAAGGAATCGCCTTTGGCGATCTGTTCCTTGAGGACGTGCGCGCCTATCGTGAGAGGCAGCTAACCGGCACCGGCCTCGCGCCGCTATTTCCCCTGTGGGGCTTGCCGACGCGGAACCTTGCCGAGGAGATGATCGCCTGCGGCCTCGAAGCGAAGCTGACTTGCGTCGATACCCAGAAGCTCGACGCATCGTTCGCCGGCCGCGAGTTCGATGATAAGCTGCTTTCGGATTTGCCGGAGAGTGTTGATCCGTGCGGCGAACGGGGAGAATTCCACTCCTTTGTCTACGCCGGTCCAATGTTAAAGTCTGCGGTTTCGATCGCGGTCGGAGAGACGGTTCTCCGCGACCAGTTTGCTTTTGCCGACCTGATTGGCGCGGGATGATTCTGGATTCCACGTAAGGACGCGGTCGTCATGCGCCGACTGGAACTACTCAACCACGAATGTCGCCAGTTTGCGCAGGCGTTCGTGCCGCAAAGCGATGAGCTTGTCGGCGGGCAGCGGGGTGAGTTCTGCGAGGGCAGCACGGATCGCAGATTGGAGATTGGCGGCGGCGCCGGGCGGATCGGTATGCGCGCCGCCGGGCGGCTCCGGGACGATGGCATCGACCAGGCCGAAGCCGTGCAGGTCGCGGGCGGTGAGCTTCAGAGCCCGCGCTGCCTCCTGCTTGTGATTCCAATCGCGCCAGAGAATCGACGAGCAGCTCTCCGGCGCGATAACGGAATAGATGGCGTTCTGCAGCATCAGAACGCGGTCGCCGATCGCGATGGCCAACGCGCCGCCGCTGCCGCCCTCGCCGTGCACCACGACGACGATGGGCGTCCGGATTTTGGGAATCTCTTTCAGGTTGTAAGCGATGGCTTCGGCCTGGCCGCGCTCCTCCGCGCCCTTGCCGGGGTACGCGCCCGGCGTGTCGATGAGGCTGACGACAGGCAACTGGAACTTCTCCGCCAGTCTCATCAAGCGCAGCGCCTTCCGATAGCCTTCGGGATTCGGCATGCCGAAGTTGCGCTTGACGCGCTGCTCGGTGTCGCGTCCCTTCTGGTGGCCCACGACCATCACGGGGCCTCCCTCAAAGCGCGCCAGACCGCCGATCAGCGCCGGGTCATCCGCAAAGCGGCGGTCGCCGTGCAGTTCGGTGAAGTCCGTAAACAGCGCGTGGATGAAGTCCAGGGTGTAAGGACGCTGGGGATGGCGGGCAATCAAAACCTGTTCCCAGGCATCGCCGGACGACGTGGCGCGCGGCGCGCGGCGCAGAATCTCAAGCTGTCCGCGCAGCCGCTCGATCTCTTCGCGGTCCGTCTCGGAGGGAGATCCGACTTCGAGCGCGGCAATCTGCTTCTCGATTTCGAGGGCGGGATCGGGTTGTAGAGCAGGTCTGGCCATGCCGGGAACCGAGAAAACTCCCAAACACTACGGATCGTCAGATCAGGTGCTCTATGGCGCGAAAAGACTAAACACAGAGTTCACGGAGCCTCTGTGTCCTCTGTGTTAGAGTTTTGAAGTCACAAAGAACACGGAGAAAGCACAGCTGCCGAACTATCGTTGACGCGTCTCCATCACGCCCACTGCTCGATGGACACCGCATCCTCACCGCATATCCGCCGCAACTCCGCGATGAGATCTTCATCCGCTTTCACGCCGGCGGGCCTTCGCGGCCGCAGTGCTGCGCGGAAGTTGCCGGCACGAATCAGGTGAAACACCAGTGCGTCGTTGCCGGGATGCGCGGCCAGCAACGAGAACATCGAATCCAGCAACCGGTCCGGCGCGGCGTCCAGTTCAATGCGTACGCGAATCGATTTCTTGCCGTTTGCGGCCGCCTTCTCGAGCGGATGAACTTCGCTGACGATCACCTTCGGCTTGGCGGAAGCTTCGTCACGGCGGATGCGACCCTTGACCAGCAGCACCGCTTCCTTTTTCAGCAAAGGCTGCACCTGCTGCAGGGTCTGCGGGAAGACGAGCAACTCCGAAGTGCCGCGCAAATCCTCAAGCACCGCCGCAGCCCAAAGATCGCCCTTCTTGCTGGGCTTCACGCGCAAATCGGTGAGGATGCCCGCGAGCGACACCGGCGCGTCGTTCGCCATATCCTCGAGCGCGGCGCTATCATGCTTGGCCAGCGCCGTCATCTCAGCGCGATATTTCTCCAGCGGATGACCGGTCACAAAAAATCCCAGCACTTCCTTTTCGCCCGCCAGGCGTTCGGTCTCGGACCACGGCGGCGCGTCCGGCAATTCCACCGCGCGCAAGGGCTCGGGTTGCGACGTGCCGCCGAACAGTCCACCCTGTCCCGCGGCGCTCGCGCGCTGCCCCGCCTGTCCCAGCTCCATGGCGCGGTCGAGCCCCGCCATCATCCGCGCACGATGCACGCCCAGCGAGTCCATCGCTCCGGCTTTGATCAGGCTCTCGATCACGCGCTTGTTCATCAGCCGGAGATCGACATTCTCGCAGAACTGGAAGAGGTTGTCGAACCGCCCTAGCCGCTTGCGCGCCTCGATCACCGAGTCGATGGCCGCTTCGCCCACATTTTTGATCGCGGTCAGGCCGAAGCGGATGCCAAAACCGGACTCCGTCCGCGAGGGCGTAAAAGTGCGATCGCTGGAGTTGACGTCCGGCGGCAGGATCTCGATATTCATGTCGCGGCACTCGCCCAGGTAGAAAGTCAGCTTGTCCGGATTGCCGATTTCCGCAGTGAGCATCGCGGCCATAAATTCTACGGGGTAGTGGGTCTTCAGGTACGCCGTATGATACGCGACCAGCGCGTAGGCGGCGGAGTGCGACTTGTTGAATCCGTAACCGGCGAACTGCTCGATCTGCTCGTAGAGCTTGCGCGCCTTGGCTTCGGGCACCTTGTTGCGAATGGCACCGGCCAGGAATTTCTCGCGCATGGCGACCATTTCTTCGTGCTTCTTTTTGCCCATGGCGCGGCGCAGCACGTCCGCTTCGCCCAGCGAGAAACCGGCCACCGTGTTGGCAATCTGCATCACCTGCTCCTGGTAGACCATGATTCCGTAGGTCTCCTCCAGGATTTCCTTCAGTTGCGGCAGGTCGTAAGTGACGCGCTTCTTGCCCGCCTTGCGCGCCACGAAATCGTCGATCATCTGCATGGGGCCGGGGCGGTAGAGCGCGTTCAGCGCCGTCAGATCGCCCAGGCGATTGGGCTTGGCGCGGCGCAAAATGTCGGTCATGCCGCGGCTTTCAAACTGGAATATGCCCGCCGTCAGACCCTTGCCGAGCAGCTCGTAGGTGGCGGCATCGTCGAGGGGCAGGGTGTCGAGATCGAGCTTCTCGCCGCGCGTCTGCTCGATCATCCGCACCGTGTCGTTCAGCACGGTAAGGGTCGTGAGCCCGAGAAAATCCATCTTGAGCAGGCCGATCTTCTCGAGATCGTCCATGGCGTACTGCGTGGTGATTTCGTCCTTGTTGCTCTTGTACAACGGGACGATTTCCTGCAGCGGTTGCGGTGAGATCACCACACCGGCGGCATGCGTGGAGGCGTGGCGCGCCAGCCCCTCGAGGCTGGTGGCGACGGTCAGCAGGTCGGCCACCTTGGGATCACGATCGCGAAGCTGGCGCAACTCCGGATTCTGCGCCAGCGCGTCGTTCAAGGTGATGTTGAGGGTGTTCGGGACGAGCTTGGCGATGCGATCCGCGTCGGCAAAGGGCATGTCGAGCGCGCGCGCCGCGTCGCGCACCACGGCCTTGGCGCCCATGGTGCCGAAAGTAATGATCTGGCTGACGTTCTCGCGTCCGTACTTTTCCGTAACGTAGGTGATCACTTCGCCGCGGCGCCGCATGCAGAAATCAATATCGATATCCGGAAAAGTGATGCGCTCCGGGTTCAGGAAGCGTTCGAAGAGCAGATCGTACTGCAACGGATCGACGTCGGTAATGTGCAGAGCGTAGGAAACGAGGCTACCGGCGGCCGAACCGCGGCCGGGACCTACCGGAATGCACTTCTCGCGGGCGAATCGGATGAAGTCCCAGACGATCAGGAAGTATCCCGCAAACCGCATCTTCTGAATGAGCGATATTTCGAAATTGAGACGGTCTTCATAGGCCTTGATCGGGTAGCGAAGGCGCCCCACGGCTTGCAGCCGCTCGAGCGCGGGACGCCGCTCATTAAATCCCTGGCGCGCGACCTTCTCGAAAAAGCTGTCGAGAGTCTCGCCCGAGGGCACCTCGAAGTGAGGAAAGACGTGTTCTTTTTTCTTCAGGTGCAGATTGCAGCGTTCGGCGATCTCCAGCGTGCGCTCCATCGCCTGCGGAATTTCGCTGAACTTCGCCGCCATCTCCTCGGCGGACTTGAAATAGAACTGGTCGGTATCGAAGCGCATCCGCTGGCTGTCGCTGACCGTCTTGCCGGTCTGGATGCACATCAGGACTTCCTGGGCGCGCGCGTCGGCATGGGTGAGGTAATGACAATCGTTGGTGGCCACCAGCGGAATTCCCGTCTCGCGCGAGAGGCGGACAAGCTCGGGATTCACGCGCTGCTCGTCTTCGAGGCCCTGGTCCTGGATTTCGATATAGAAGTTGCCCTTGCCGAAGATGTCGCGCAGATCGTAAGCCGACTGCCGCGCCTTCTCGTACTTGTCATTCTTGAGCGCCGAGGTCACCTCGCCTTGCAGGCAGGCCGACAGCGCAATCAGCCCCTCAGAATGCCGCGCCAGCAGGTCCTTGTCGATTCGAGGCCGGTAATAGTAGCCCTCAAGATAAGCCGACGACGCCAGCTTCACCAGATTCTGATAACCGCGCTCGTTCTCCACCAGCAGGACGAGATGATGCGGACGATCGGCATCGGTCGTCTTATCGAAGCGATTCGTAACCGCGACGTAGGTCTCGCAGCCGATGATCGGCTTGATGCCGCGCTTCGTGGCCTCCTCATGAAACTTGACGGCGCCGAACATGTTGCCGTGATCGGTCATGGCCACGGCCGGCATCTTGAGCGCCGCCGCGCGATCCATCAGCTTGGGGATGTCGCAGGCGCCGTCGAGCAGGCTGTAGTCGGTGTGCAGGTGAAGATGAACAAAATTCGAAGGGGTCATTCCAAAACAATTTTATCAGAAAGCGTCCCGGCGAAAACCGCGCACGGCCAGCCCGATTCAAAAACCTGTGGAAAATCCCGCACTACGGAGTTCGAAGTTCGTGGTTCGGAGTCCGGAGTTCCTGAAAACAGAACCCGGCAACTCCGAACTGCACAACGCCGTACTCACTTCTCCGGACATCCGGGCGACTCGCCGTGGAACGCGTTGCCCTGATAATCGATCTCTTTCAGCCCAGCTGGTGATGTGTAGTAGCCCTCGATCACCTGGCGTTTCAGCAATCGACCGAGTCGCGATCCGGCGTCTTCAAATTCCGCCTGCGCTTCGCCGCCCGACGGAATCATGTTCTTGAGCAGCGCTGTTTGCTGCGTTTCCGGCAGGTGGAGAAATCCGTTGCTCGCGATCGGCGCGGCTTGCTGATGTAACCACGCCAACCCGTCTCTCCAGATCTTCTGCGGCTCGAAGGTCTCCAGCACCTCAACCTCTTCCCGGCCGTAGTATCGGACGGCCAGCGCCCTGTGCGGCGCGGAGAGATGTCGCGCTCGCTCGCGGACCGCTGCCGATTGCGAGACGGCGAGGTCAATCCACTGCGCGACCTCGTCGACTGCCTCGTCGCTCGCCGGCGAGCTCCGTGCCCGCTGTTCAAACGACCCGTTCAGAATCAGCCACGCCAGCCGTCGGACCACCGGGAATTCGTCAGCCGTGAAGAACGCGGGCACGAATGGATCGGGATGCAACCGGGCGTATTCGGTCTCGCTGCCCCGCGGCGGCGTAACGAATCGCTGGTCGCGCATCAGGACGTGCGTCAGGTGACCGGCGGAGGCATCGTATAGGCCGGGCGGCAAAGCGACTGCGGATGCCGAGGATGTCGCCGTCCGCAGATCTGCCGCAGCTGGGGCTTCCGAGTTCGCCGCGTGCAGGTCCGAAATTCCGCTGAAGCCCGCCAGCGCCGCAGCCTCACCGAGTCGAAGAAGCCACTGCCGGCGCGTCAGGCCGGACGGAGCCTCGTCGCCGTTTGCGATCTCCTGCTGGGATTTTTCGACTTCGCTCATTACCCCGTGCTTTCCTCGTTTCGGCTCAGGGATCCCTGTGCCCTCTGTGCTTCCTCCGTGCTCTCTTACTACAAACCCTGGATTTCTTCGCAGCGCGCGACGATTTCTTGCTCGCCACTCGTCACTCGCCACTTCGGCCGATTTGGTTGCGGCGAGCCGCGCTGGGTTGAAAGCTTCTAACACAGAGGCCGCAGAGGACTCACAGGGGGCACGGAGGTCCCGCTGGGTGCAGTTTATGCAGCGACCTTCTGTGACACGACATAGTCTTAGACTAAGACTAGAACCCTTCCCTCCTGAACTCCTCCGCGATGTAATCCGCGGCGCGGCATGACACCGCCATGATCGTCAGCGTGGGCTCGTAGCAGCCTTGGGTGACAAAGGCAGCGCCGTCGGTTACGAAGACGTTTTTAGCGTCGCGGACTCGATTGTAACCATCGAGCACGCTCTTCTTCGGATCGGTGCCCATGCGCGCGGTGCCTGTCTCGTGAATGTTCTTGCCGAAGATGCTCAACTCACTGGCGGGCATCTGCGGACTCTCGAGCTTCAGGGCATCGATGATGTTCATGATGTCCTGGCGCATCGCCTTGGCTTGCGCCTGCTCGTTTTCCCCATAACTCGCATTGATTCGCAGCACCGGAATCCCCCAGGCGTCCTTCACTTCCGGATCGAGCTCCACGTAGTTGTCGGCGCGCGGCAGGCACTCGCCCTGCGCCTCGAGGCTGCAGTAGTACGGCACCTCGTCGCGCACGCGACGCCGCCACTCGACGCCGAATCCCGGAAGGCCGAAAGCATGCCCGTAGAGCTCCTGGCTTGCGCTGCCGTCAAAGCGATATCCACGCAGGAAATTCGGATTCCGATGCGCATCGGTGTTGGCGTACTTCGCGATCAGAAATCCCGCCGGATTGCCGATCGGCTCGCGCTTGGACGATTTCAGCGAAGCGATAACTCCGCCCGCGCCCTCGACGGTGAAGTGGTCCATCAGGTAGTGCCCGAGCACTCCTTGCGAATTGCCGACACCTTGCGGGAATCGCGAGGTACGCGAGTTCAGCAGAATGCGCGTCGATTCGAGCGTGCTCGCGGCCAGGACCACCACCTTCGCCTGAAACTCGCGATGCGTCCTGCTGACGCGATCAATCGCATAGACGCCACGCGCGCGGGCTTCGTCGGGATCCATGACCACGTGGCTGACCACGGCGTCGCCCACCAGCGTGAATCGGCCGGTGCGGGCGGCGGCCGGCAGCGTGACCGACGGACTGTTGAAGTACGACGCGGTATAGCATCCGCGCTGGCACTCGTCGCAGTAATGGCATGCCGGACGCCCGCGATGCGGCACCGTGAGGTTGGCCACGCGGTCCGGCATCACGCGCCAGCCGAACTTTTCCTCGATCGTCTTCTTCACCAACCGGCTGCCGCAGGAAAGATTCATGGGCGGCAGGAACTGCCCGTCAGGCATCTGCGCCAGGTTCTCGCGCGACGCGCTGACCCCGATGTAGCTCTCCACCTTGTCGTAATACGGCTCGAGGTCCTTGTAGCTGAACGGCCAGTCCTCGCCATAGCCGTCGCGGCTGGCGGCCTTGAACTCGTAATCGCTGTAGCGGTAGCTCTCGCGCGCCCAGCAGAAGGTCTTGCCGCCGACCTGCCGTCCGCGAATCCACATGAACGGCTTGTCCGCGGGCGTGGTGTAGGGATGCTCGTGATCGTTGATGAAGAACTGGTGGCTGTATTCGTCGCAGGCGTAGCAGAGCCGCTGCACCGGCTGATTTTCGAGCAGCGCCCGCCGGTTTCCGAATCCGCGATACTTGAGCTGGTAGGGCCAGACGTGCTCCGTGAAGTCCTTGGTGGGGACGCGCGGCGGACCGGCTTCGAGCATCAGGACGCGCAGTCCGCTCTCGCACAACTCCTTGGCCACCCAGCCGCCACTGGCGCCGGAGCCCACCACGATTGCGTCGTAGGTCACCTTGTTCGCCATCGCGTTCCATCATATCGTTTCGCGCGACGGAATGCTCAGTCGGGTACTGGTGTCTTGACGACTATCTTGGAATTCGTCATTCCCGCGCAAGCGGGAATCCACGTTTTGAGATTCTTCTCGCCTATCTCCTTATGGATTCCCGTTGCGCGGGAATGACGAATGACCAAGGGGCGTTCCGATTGTGAAATGACAGCACTACCCTCACTCCAAGCGCTGCGATGAGACTTTCTCGACGCTTGATACCTGGAAAAGTTTGAACCCCGAGTAGCGATGGAGGTTGCGGAAGCTCTGGCCGTACCAGTTGATGGTCACAGCCACTTCGATCGGCAGCCACACCGCAAGCGAATCGTTGCGGAAGTGAACTTCCGCGAAGCGCGAGTCGGTGGTAACGCTCTTCAGATAGGGATCGTCCTGCGGAAACGCGATGCTGGTTCGCAACCGCACCACCTGATAACTTGCGGCATCGATCCAGGCTACTCCCTGCACCAGAACCTCGATCGTCTTGAGGGGAGAGTGGATGGTCTCCTCAGGACGCGCTTCACCCGGGATCTGGCTGAAATACAGAACCCTTATCGTTCGGCCGTGCGAATCCTGCTCGCCCAGATAGCGGAACTTCGAATCGGGCTGATAGCCGGGATGGAAGATATCCGTCATGGACGCGAAACCAACAGTGACGAATCCACCCTCAAGAGGAGTAGGCTCAGTGCGACGGCCTTTCGGGTCGGTGCGGTATTCGTCCAGCAGGTTGCCGGTGGCGGTGGCTTTCACGATGTCGAGGTAGTTAAACTCCTCGAGCTCCTTCTCAAGAATACTGCCGCTCCAGTCCAGCCTTTCGAGAACAATCTCTTCGCGGGCGGATACGTCCGGCAGCGTATCGAAGAACGCCTTCACGTTCGCTCCCAGTCTTGCGAGCAGTGGCGCGAGATCGTCCTGGCTGGTGGCGGGCCGCAGCCCTTTCAGCTCAGGAATCGCCTTGACGAACTCTTGGGGAGTCCAGTCGATCATAGCCGCGGACCCTGATTCGCGCGAGGACGGCGCTTTGCCCGTTTCGAGTGTTTTGCCCTGGGGCGGCTCGAGGCTGGAAGGGACGGCCTGGGTTTTGCCGCCCGGAATCTCAGCCTGCGCGTTGAGGGCCGAGAGTTCCTTCCCGACCGCGTCACGGACCACTTCGCGAATCCGGTAAGAGCCCGGCGGCGGCTGAAAACTGGTCTTGAGGTAGATTCCGCTCTTGCTGAGTTTGTGGAGTGTGTCGTCTTTGAGGTGCAGGTCGAACGATTCTTCTTTGCCGCTGAGGTACTTCCCATCGTGATCGAAGAGCGCCGTGTCGAAAGTGAGAGTATTGACGCTGCGGTCTCCTTCCTGGCGAAACTGCAAGGCGCTCAGGTCGACATGAATCACCACGGTGAGCGTGGCCGGCGGCATGGCTAATTTGCCGGTTTGCGCGCTGACCTCCACCGGCAAGGCATGAATCTCGTTGAGCGAGAACATCAGGGCGTCAAGTTGGTCCTGGCCCGCTCGCTGATCGGCCAAAGATTGTACGGGATCGAAATAGCCGCGCCGCGCCTCGACGCTCAATGACTTGTGCCCGTCCAGCGTGACTTTGAGCGCGTGAAACTTGCCGTCGAGCTTGAAGTCCGCCGGCGAAAAGCTAAGAACGTACGCCACTTCGGCAGTTGCTGCGGTTTCATGAAAGCCCTCGCCAAAATCGTTGCTGTTGTGGAAGAAGAGGCCGCCCGTGCCGGCGGTGAGATTCGCCAGCAGGTCGCGGGACATGGTCTCGCCTTGCTTGTAGATGATGTCCTTTTGAACCTGCAGGTCGGGACGTGAGGAGTCCTCCACGGGGCGGGCGCTGAAGGCAGCGAGGCCGGCGGCATCGATGGCGCTGATCACTACGTCCTGGCGCAGCGCGCGCTGAACAAGCTGTTCGATATCCGCCGATCGTGTCTCGGTGAGGAAGCCCGGCGAGACCAGCACCAGCGTGCGCTGCCCCGCCATGGCAGCCAGCCGGTTTATGCCGGCTGCGATCCGCTCCAGCGCGTTCTGCGCATCGAGATCGGCCTGATTCCAGATCTGCGCCGCTTCGTCCCTGACCCGCTCATGCACTTCGGTCTCACAGGCCGGCGACTTATTGTCCTCGCGGACACAGTCACAGTAAAACCCGTCGGCGAAGGCCACGGCCTCAGCCTGGCGGTCGCGGCGCTGGTCAATCAGATAGGCCTGGTACTCATCAATCGAAGGGCAACTGAGCTGGAATGGCCTGTGGGAGCGCGGCGCGATCCGGAACAAAGCGTCATGAAGCGGGGCGCGGTCAGTGGTGAAATCGAGATCGTCGTGGCGGGAGGCGGTGAAGATGGCCACGCGATCCTGCGGGCCGGGCTGCGTGTTCACAAATCGCCATGCGGCCTCGCGTGTCCGTTTCACGGCTTCTGTAGAGAGGTGAAGATCGTCAAAGAACAGGCCGATGAAACGCTGCGGTGGGGCCGGCGTCGCGACGCCCGGGGCGCCGTTCTCCTGGTTTGTCTGCGGCGCGGATCCGGGCGCTGCCGGAACGTGAGCAACACCGGTCTCGACGGAGAATCCGGATATCTCCTGCGGCTTGCCGTCGTCGAGCAGCCGGAAATCGTCCCTGGTAAGATTGCCGACTGTGCGGCCCTGCGGATCGCGCACAATCACGCGGACCGTCACCACATTGCGCTCCACGTGAATCTGAAAGGGCGGGGGCGATTCGTGACTGCGGACTTCACGCAGGTTCGAACTCTGCTGCGCGGGGGCAGAATGCACAGGCTGCCACAACACTGAAAGCGCTAGAACGGCAGCGATCAAGGCGCGCCGGCGCACGCCCGAAGCAGAAAGACCGGTGATGAACAGGGACTTCGCAGGTCTCACGCGCGGCCAGTATACACCGCTGTAGCGCGCCTGGGACAGGCACCGTATCGCGCAATCTAAAATGTTACCCGTGACGGATCGTCGTGCAATTTGAGAATGTTACCCGTTATGGAGACGGGTAACCGAATGAGTCGAAGATCGCGAAGGGACTACTTGCAGAGCATTTATG
>Ga0335085_10000863_pt1 | contig 74790 bp, 72 predicted proteins | sample Lox_Sample_45_FD_206712 | JGI IMG/M metagenome (GOLD analysis project Ga0335085, IMG submission 206712) | Soil microbial communities from Loxahatchee National Wildlife Refuge, Florida, United States - Lox_Sample_4.5 | ecosystem: Environmental > Terrestrial > Soil > Wetlands | place: USA... | reverse complement strand
TCAGCCAGCCTTCGCCGGCCAGTGCACCGGACGCAGCACTGGCTTCATCGAGCGCGGAGCGCGCTTCCTCATCTCCCTCGATGATGTCCTTCAGCCGCTCTTCGAGTCCACGCATGCGTGTGCGGGCACGCCCCTCAGGCCCCCTGATCCATCGCCGAAGATCGGCCATCTCCTGACCGGAAAGCAGCGCGGAGAATCCCGAATCGGCTGCATCGAAGAGATGGTGGCCTTCATCAAAAACGTATCGTGCATGGCGCGCATCGGGCACATCTTCATCGTCTGCGCCGGTCCATTCCGACATGGCTTGCGCGATGACCAGCGCATGATTGGCGATGACGATCGGCGCGTGTCGCGCGCGGCGGATGGCCCGCTCGATGAAGCAACGCCGGTAATGCGGGCACGCGGCATAGACACACTCACCGCGGCGATCGGTGATCTCGCCCATCGGATAGGACGCGAGCAGAAATGCCGGAAACCCCGCGCCCGACATGTCGCCGTCCGGCGTGGCTGCAATCCAGCGCGCCATGAGACCGAGTGCGATGGCGCGCTGCCCCGGCGCGAGCGCGGTGCGCTTCGCGGCCTCCTCGAAATTGAGCAGGCAGAGATAATTCTCCCGGCCCTTGCGCACGACGACCTTCTCGTCGCGCTCGGCCGGGTCGGGATAGACGCGCGCAATCTCCTGCACGATCTGACGCTGAAGATTCCGGGTATAGGTGGAAATCCAGAGGCCGGGGCCGTTCTTCTCCGACCACAGCGAGGCCGGCGCGAGATAACCGAGCGTCTTGCCCACTCCTGTGCCGGCTTCAATCAGGGCAACTTGCGGAGAGCCGGCGCGCTCGCGGGGCGAGAAGGCATAGGTCGCGGCTTCGGTGTACTGGCGCTGCTCCCGCCGCTGTTCTCCTGCGGCGCCGACGAGCTGCGCGAGTCGCACGCCCGCCTCCTCGGACGACACGGCTTGCGAACCCGGCTTCGCCGGAGGTGCGGCGTCTTCCCATTCCGGCAGCCTCGCCCACACGTCGAAGCCGGCGATCGGCGGCAGCGCGTGTTCCGGCTGACCGATGCAATCGAGAATGAGGGGCGACCAGCGCCATCCCATTCGCCCCATCGTGGCGGCAAGCGAACGCAGCCGCGCCCGCTCCGCTTCCGATTTGCCGCGCAACTCTTCCAGCGGCAATTGCGCCGCCGCATGGAGCGTTCGCGCCGACTCCTCAGGACCGTTCGGCGCCGGCAGCATCAGGGCGCGCGCCAGCCCAAGCGGCCCGGGAATGAAGGGCTGCGCCGGACGCACGAAGGCAAGCAGCTCGAGCACGTCGAACAGCGGTTTGGCCGGCGGGACCTTCAGACGGCCGGCCACGAACATCGCGTGCGCGACCAGAACCTCGCCCGACCGGAACAGGGCCCGCGCTTCTTCGACGCCGACACGACGCGTCTCGCCGGAAGGCAAGGCGAAGACCGCCCCACCAACAGCGGGAACAAGCGATGGAACATCCAATGTTGGCATCGCTCCGATCATGAAGATTCGGCCATGCGAAAGGAAGCGCGGCTTCACGCGTCATTGACGCAATCAGACGCGCTCCCTAGCTTCGCCGTTCTTCCTCACATTCGAGGTTCTCAAGTCCGATGTCTTCGCCTACGCCGCATCCCTCGCTTGCGCTTTCAGCGCATGCCTGGCCGTTCGAGGAGGCGCGCAAGCTGCTTGCGCGCGTCGAGAGGCGCGCGGAACAGGGCACGCCGATCGACACCGTGCTGTTCGAGACCGGTTACGGGCCCTCAGGCCTGCCTCACATCGGCACCTTCGGCGAGGTCGCGCGTACGACCTGGGTCCGGCATGCCTTCGAGCAAATGAGCAGCGTCAAGACGCGTCTCTTCGCTTTTTCGGACGACATGGACGGGCTGCGAAAGGTCCCGGGCAATGTTCCCAACCAGGAGATGCTCGCCGCCAATCTCGGCAAGCCGCTGACGAGCGTGCCCGATCCCTTTGGAACGCACGCGAGCTATGGGGCGCACAACAACGCGCGGCTGCGTGCCTTCCTCGATCAGTTCGGATTCGAATACGAATTCCTGAGCTCGACCGACTGTTACAAGTCGGGGATGTTCGACGACACGCTGCGCCTCATCCTCGCCAATTACGAGAAAGTGCGCGACGTCGTCTTGCCGACCCTGGGACCGGACCGCCGCTCCACCTACTCACCCTTCCTTCCCGTGTCGGAACGAACCGGCAAGGTGCTGCAGGTTCCAATCCTGGAATGGAACGCCGGCCGCGGCACGGTCGTCTACGAAGAAGATGGCAAACGTGAAGAGTCGCCGGTCACCGGCGGACGGTGCAAGCTGCAATGGAAGGCCGACTGGGCCATGCGCTGGCTCGCGCTCGGCGTCGACTATGAGATGTCAGGCAAGGATCTGATTTCCTCCGTTGAACTCTCGTCGAAAATCGTGCGCGCACTGGGAGGAGTGCCGCCGGAGGGCTTCAACTACGAGCTTTTCCTGGATGAGAACGGGGAACGGATTTCCAAGTCGCGCGGAAACGGATTGGCAATCGAGGAGTGGCTTTCCTACGGACCGGAGGAAAGCATCGCGCTCTTCATGTTCCAGAAGCCGCGCGTGGCGAAGCGCCTTTACTTCGACGTCATCCCGAAGACCGTCGACGACTACATCGACTTCCTGCGCAAGTACCACGCCGAAGAAGATCCGGCGGAACGCATCGAAAGTCCCATCTGGCACATCCACAACGGCAAGCCGCCGGCAGAGGATTATCCGGTCAGCTTCGCGCTGCTGCTGACGCTGGTCAGCGCCTCCAACGCGCATGATCGCGAGCTGTTGTGGGGCTTTATCCGCGCCTACGCGCCTAAAGCTTCGCCGTCACACAACCCCGGACTCGACCGGCTCGTCAGATACGCGCTGCGTTACTACGAGGATTTCGTGAAGCCAGCGAAGCGTTACCGCGCGCCTTCCGGGAAGGAGCGCGCGGCGATGCTGGAGCTGGCCGACATGCTCGATTCCAAGCGCGAAGAGCGCGACGGCGAAGCCGTGCAGTTCGAAGTGTACGAGATCGGCAAGCGTCACCAGTTCGATCCTTTGCGCGACTGGTTCAAGGCGCTTTACGAGGTGGTGTTCGGCCAGAGCCAGGGACCGCGGTTCGGCTCTTTTGCCGTCCTGTTCGGCTGTACTGAAACCGCGGCGCTGGTCCGCCGCGCCGCCGCCGGCGACCTTGTCAGTGCGGCCTGAAGCGCATCCAGCGACGGACGCGGACGCGTCCCCGACCCTCTAGGGCATTCTTGCATTGGTCGGAGAGTTCATTCAGATGACTTTGCAGGCACGTGCGGCGCTCCCGGCCGCGCTGCTGACTGCAAAACTTCTGCAGATCGTCACCGCAGAGGTTCCGCAATCCGCCATTCCGCCCGCGCTCGCCGGTCTGCATGGTCGGGACCGATTGCTGCTTGTTCGCGGGCTGACGATTGCAAGCAGCCAATGGCGCGGCCATCAACACGATCGCTGCAAGCAAAACGAAGCTTCTCATCTTCGGTACCCCATCCAATCGGTCTGCGGCGCAATCTGCTGTCGATCGGTCCCGCAATCATCACTGCGGAGATGGTGGGCGGTACTGGGATTGAACCAGTGACCCCTACGATGTCAACGTAGTGCTCTCCCGCTGAGCTAACCGCCCGGGGCTGGCACCTATACAGAGGTCACCCAGCCGAACGCAAGGTCGCATCGTGGCCAGGTTCCACAAGCCTAGGCAGCGATCATCCGCTCCACTTCCCGGACGATTTCGCGCAGGTGGAAGGGCTTCGAAAGCACCTTTGCCTGCTTGGGCGCCTGCGAGGATGGATGAAGCGCCACCGCGGCGAACCCGGTGATGAACATGATCTTTAACCGGCCGTCCATTTCGGCCGCCCGTTTGGCAAGCTCGATGCCGTCCATGCCCGGCATGACGATGTCGGTCAGCAGCAAATCGAAGCGGACGTTCCGAAGGCAATCATAGGCCTCGGCGCCATCGCCGAAATCGGTCACCGCGTGTCCCGCTTTGACGAGCGCCGCCGCCAGGAAGCGCCTGAGCGACTCGTCATCCTCCGCCAACAGGATCTGCGCCATTCCGAACCGTCCCCCTGACATGATTCTAGGACCATAAGGGGAAAGCGTAAACGTCTGCGTACCGCGACACTGCAGTTGATCGGAATGCCGCGCGGTGGTCCACTGCGGTGATGAAGCGCACGTACAAATCGCCGAGCGGGTCGCCGGCCGGCACTGCTGCCGAAGGCGACCTGCTCCTTCGCGAGCTTCTCGTGCGCCCCTTCGCACTGCATCTGCCCGAACACGCGCGATCGCCCTTCATTTTTGCTTCACCCCATTCGGGAAGCGTCTATCCGGGAGGCTTCCTGGCTCAATCGCAGCTTGCCGGGCCCAATTTGCGGCGTTCGGAGGACGCCTATGTCGATGAGCTGTTTTTCAGTGTGACAAGCCTTGGCGCACCGCTGCTGGCGGCGAACTTTCCGCGCGCGTATGTCGATGCCAACCGTGCGCCGGTGGAGCTCGATCCAGCGATGTTTGACTCCTCATTGGGATTGCCGGTCGATGCGACAAGTCCCCGCGTGCATGCGGGGCTCGGCGTCATTCCGAGGCTGGTCCGCGACGGAGCCGAGATCTACCGCGAAAAACTGGCCGCGGCGGAGGCCCATTTCCGCCTGCAGCAGCTTCATCGGCCGTACCACGCGGCGCTGGCCAGATTGGTCGATGAGACCTTTGCCCGGTATGGCGTCGCCGTCATCGTCGATTGTCATTCCATGCCGTCCGCCGCGGCGGCACCCGACATCGTGCTCGGCGACCGGTATGGATCCGCGGCATCGCAGATCCTGATGCGCACGGCCGAGAAGGCCTTGGCGGCGGTGGGATTCCGGACGGTTCGCAACGTGCCCTACGCGGGCGGCTACACCACAAGCCTGTATGGCCGGCCCAGTTGCGGACTGCACGCGCTTCAGGTCGAGGTGAACCGGGCCCTTTATCTCGACGAGGAGCGGATCGTTCGCTCGCACGCCTTCACAAGCACGGCGAGGCGAATCGCTGAAGCGTTCGCGGCAATCGTCAGCCTGGATCCGGCGATCCTGCGCCCGGATAAGGGTTTGGGTCTGGCTGCGGAGTAGGGTCTACTTGTTCGCCGCCCACTGCTCCTGATCGCATTCCTCGATGATGATGCGGACGTAGCAATAGCCGAGGACATAGCGGAACATGCGCCGGCACACGCAGCCGCGATAATTCTCACGCTCACCCATGCTGGTGCGAGGGATGTCGACATAATCGCCCACGGCCGGAATGAGGCCGAACCCGCCCTCTTCGCCCAGAACGAGATCGGCAATCCCGCCGATTTCTTCCGTCTTGGTCGAGCCCTTGGGGAGAAACTGGAAATCGATCTCGTATTTCACGGGCTGCTGTCCTCTGTTCGCGCCACGATCATCAACCGGCTCGTTTGGGGGAAGTCAACCCGGCGTGATCGGCGGCTTGGATCAAAAAAGGGCCGCTCCGGTGGGGAGCGGCCAAGTTCAGGGAGGAAACGCCCAGGAAGGGCAGTGCGACACAACAAAACGCAGTTATACCGCACTGCAACAATATGGCACGAAGCAACATGAGCCGCAAGCAATGGCGCCACCCCCAAGAAAACCAAAGATTTCATAAGAATCTTAGACGTTTACCAAGGCCTCGAAACCGTGGTAATTTACCTTTGGGTTGTGCGGTGCACAAAAATCGCAGATTCACAAAACCATTACTGCGCTGCAATGGGCCCGTCTTGATGGACGGGCAGGGATACCCCTAGGCGGATCCGAAGTGATTCGCGAAAGGACAACCGGGAGAAGCGTGTGAGTAAAACGCTGTTGTGGCGCGAGTCCATCGCCACCTTCGATCCGCGCCCAGCCGGCGCGAACCCCGATCGCCGCCGCCGCGAGCCAATTCCAAGACCGTTCGTTCCCTCGCACAAGCGGCACCGCACGATCTTCGTATCGGATACCCACTTGGGCACCCGCGGTTGCAAGGCCGAACTGCTGGCCGATTTCCTGGCTCGCAATTCGTGCGACACGCTCTTCCTGGTCGGTGACATCATCGATGGCTGGCGACTCAAGCACCGCTGGTTCTGGCCCGAGGCGCACAACCGCGTCATCCAGGAGATCCTGCACAAGGTCGATAGCGGCACGCGCGTCATCTACGTGCCCGGCAACCACGACGAAGCGTTCCGCGAGTATTGCGGGCGATTCATCGCCGGCATCGAGATCATGCGGGAAGCCACCCACGAGACCGCCGATGGCAAGCGTTTCCTTGTCATTCACGGCGACCAGTTCGACGGCGTGATCGCCTGCGCCAAATGGCTCGCCCACCTGGGCGACTGGGCCTACACGATGGCGCTCGAGCTCAACGAGATTTGCGGCGCCGTCCGCCGTGCGCTGGGGCTGCCCTATTGGTCGCTTTCGGCGATGCTCAAACAAAAGGTCAAGAATGCCGTCGATTACATCTGCCGCTTCCAGGATGCTGTGGCGCGCGAGACGCGCGAGCGCGGCTTTGACGGCGTCGTGTGCGGCCATATTCACCACGCCACGATTGAAGAGCTCGATGGCATCCTCTACGTCAACGACGGCGACTGGGTTGAAAGCTGCACGGCGCTCGTCGAAGATGCCGCCGGACATCTGGAGATTCTCCGCTGGACCGCTTTCGGAGAGAGTCGCGATCCCGCGTTTGCACCGGCGCCTGTGGGCGAGGCCGTGGCGGCGCCGGCCTGAACCTTCCATCATGATGCCGGAGGCGCTGACCGCGACTCCGGCCACGGCTTCCAGCCGGCATGTCCGCCTGCTCATCGTGACGGATGCCTGGGCGCCACAGGTGAACGGCGTGGTGCGCACCCTCGAAATGCTCGGCCGCGACCTCACGGCGATGGGTCACGAAGTGCGCTACGCGACGCCGGAAGGCAGCTTTACCGTGCCAATGCCGACCTATCCCGAGATTCGTCTTGCAGTGCTGCCGCGGCGAAGCCTCGAGCGGCAGATCGACGCGTTCAAGCCGACGGCGATTCACATCGCGACGGAGGGGCCTCTGGGCTTGAGCGCGCGCGCCATTTGCCGGCGACGGAAATTCCCGTTCACGACGTCGTTTCACACCCGCTTTCCCGAATACGTGCATGCCCGGTTTCGCTTCGTGCCCGAGCGCATCGTCTATCGCTGGCTACGCTGGTTTCATTCGCCGGCCGCATCGATGATGGTTGCGACACCGACGCTGAAACAGGAACTGGAAGGCCACGGGTTTCACAACATCCGGTACTGGTCCCGGGGCGTAGATGTCGATCTCTTCCGGCCGATCCCCGACGCGTCACTGCCTTTCCCCAAGCCCATCTGGCTTTATGTCGGCCGCATCGCCGTCGAAAAGAATATCGAGGCATTTCTCGCTCTCGACCTCCCCGGCACCAAGGTTCTGATCGGCGACGGCCCGGCGCGCAGCTCGCTTGAAACAAAATATCCGGAGGCCAAATTCCTGGGTCCGAAGATCGGTGAAGATCTTGTGCGCCACTATGCGGCAAGCGACGTGTTCGTGTTTCCGAGCCGCACCGACACGTTTGGGCTGGTCGTGCTCGAAGCGCTGGCCTGCGGCATTCCGGTGGCGGCCTATCCGGTACCCGGTCCGCAAGATGTCATCGGCAGCGCTCCGGTTGGCGAGCTTGATGAGGACCTCGGCCGTGCCTGTCGCGCGGCCCTTGGCCTGTCGCGTGAGGCAGCCCGCGCCTTTGCACTCAGCCGCTCCTGGCGGGCCTGCACCGAACAGTTTCTGGGCAATCTGCCGCCATAGCAGCCTAGGACTTGCCATGGGCTGGCACTTGGCGGTCGCCGTGATAGTTTCCGCGGCCCACGCCGGTCTCTAGCGCCCTTCATGTCACCGACAAGCCTTGACGCCCGCCGACCCTGGCTCGCGCCGCTGGAAATTGCATTCCTCAGCGCGGTCGTTGTCGCATGGGCGCTCCTTGTCATTGGGCTTGGCAAGGACATGTCATGGGACTTCCGGAACTACCATTGGTACGTCCCCTACGCCTTCCTGAACGGACGGATGGGCTTCGACGTCTCCGTCGCGCACCAGGCGACCTACTACAATCCCTTCCTCGACATCCCCTTCTATCTGCTCGCCAGCCACACGCATTCGTGGTTCGCGCTGGGCGTGATGGGCGCGGTCCAGGGCCTGAACATCGTGCCCGTCTACGTGATCGCGCGGGCCGTCCTGAACTTGCCCGAGAAAATCCTCGTTGCAGCCATCCTGTCCCTGTTCTGCGTAACGGGCAGCCTGAATGTCGGCCTAATCGGCGCCACCTACTACGACAACGTCATGAGCGTACTCGTGTTGAGCGGTCTTGCATCGGTCGTCCTCAATCGCGAGCTCCTGCGCGCCGGCACGATTGCCAGCATTGCGCTGGTTTCAGGTCTGGTCGGACTGGTGGTCGGAAGCGCGGTCGGCCTCAAGCTTCCGGAAGCTCCATTTGCACTCGGCATTGCGGCAGCGCTGTTCGTCATTCCGGGGAGTCCAGCGCGTCGCATCACGCGGTTGCTCGCCTGTGCCGCCGGCGGGATTGCGGGCGTCGCGCTGTTTGCCGGCTATTGGATCCTGAAGATGTATCACGACACGGGAAATCCATTGTTCCCGTATTTCAATCAATACTTCCGCTCGCCATTGGCGCTGCATGCATCCTATCGGGACATCCGATTCGTACCGCACCGACTGACGAAGCGCCTGCTGTTTCCGATCCTCTTTTCGCTCGACTGGCACGTGGCTGACGATCTGCCGTTCCAGGACATCCGCATCGGCACCGCTTATGTGCTCAGCATCGCGACGGCACCGTTCGCGCTTTTCAAGCGCTCGCGCGATCCGATCGTCGACCCGGGCGCCGCGGCCATCCTGTTCGCCTTCGGCGCCGTGTCCTATCTGGCGTGGCTGCTGATGTTCGGCATTTACCGCTACATCATCACGCTCGAAATTCTTGCGCCCCTGCTGATCGTGTCGGCGGTGGGACTTTGGCCGGTCACGCGTTATGCCCGTCTCGTTACGCTTGGCGTGCTGGCCGTCCTCGTCCTGACCACGACGCGCTACGATTTCCTCGACCACGCGCCGCTGGGCGATCCCTACATCCAGGCCGATATCCCCGCCATTCGCGACCCCAACCACAGTCTCGTTCTCATGACTGGCGAGGCGCCGATGGGGTTCATGGTTCCCCTGCTGCCTCACCGGGTGCCGGTGCTGCGCATTGACGGGTGGATGATTCAGCCGGAGGACGGCTCGCGGCTGACGGCCGAAACACGCGCCCGCGTAACGGCTTTCAAGGGTGACCTTTTTGTCATCACCGACGAATACGAAGTTGGCCGCGCCGGCGCGGCCCTGGCCGATTATGGTCTTGGCATGCGCTGGACCGAATGCGAAGTCTTCACCTCCAATCTGGGAGGGCAATACCGATTCTGTCCGCTGAAGCGAATTCCGGGGAAGCCCGCAACATGACCACAAGCGCCGTCCGCGTTGCCGTTCTTGTTCCCTGCTACAACGAGGAAGCCGCGATCGCGCAGGTCGTGCAGGACTTTCGCGCGTCCATGCCCAACGCCGAGATCTATGTCTACGACAACAATTCCCGTGATCAGACCATTGCGCGCGCAACGGCCGCCGGCGCCATCGTGCGTTCCGAGCGGCGTCAGGGAAAGGGCAATGTCGTCCGCCGCATGTTCGCCGACGTGGAAGCAGACGTCTATGTACTGGTCGACGGAGACGACACCTACGACGCATCGGCCGCGCCGGGTCTGGTGAATGCCCTCATTGAGGGCGACTACGACATCGTTTCCGGACGCCGCGTGGCCATTGCCCAAGCCGCCTACCGCGCCGGTCATGTTCTTGGAAACCGCATGCTGACAAACCTGACCTCGACGATGTTCCGCGTGAAGATCGCGGACCTGCTCACCGGCTATCGCGTGATGTCGCGCCGCTTCGTCAAATCCTTTCCCTTCACCGCCGAGGGTTTCGGCATCGAGACCGAGCTCACCGTTCACGCGGTGCGTCTCCTGATGCCCATGATCGAGATCGATACGCGCTACAAGGAACGCCCCGAAGGTTCCGTCAGCAAGCTCAACACCTGGCGCGACGGATTCCGCATCCTGTTCACAATCATGGGTCTCGTGCGCGAAGAGCGGCCGCTCGTCTTCTTTACAGCCATCTTCGTCTTTCTGATGCTGGCCTCGCTGGCGGTCGGAATGCCGGTTGTCGTCGAATATCTCCGGACCCACGCGGTGACACGCCTGCCCAGCGCGATTCTGTCGACGGGACTCATGGTGCTCGCGTTCCTGTCGCTCGTCGCTGGCTTGATCCTCGATACAGTCACACGCGGGCGCTGGGAGGCCAAACGCATGGCCTATCTCGCCATCCCCGGTCCTCAGGCCTTGAAGAGGCCGTGAGTTCGCTCACAAGCATCGGCACGCGCATATCGCGCTCGAGGTTCTTGCGGTTCGCGCTGGTCGGCGGTGCCGGCTTCCTCGTCAATGAAGCGGCGCTCTGGGCGGCACTGACGCTTCTTGGCGTCGGGAAATATACCGGCGGCGTCATCGGATTCCTCGCTGCCGTCACCTTCACCTGGTGGGGTAACCGGACGCTGACGTTTCCCGATCGCGCCGCAAATGGGTTACAAGCACTGTTTCTCGAATGGCTGCGATTTGTCGGCGCCAATGGTGTCGGATTCGCCGTGAACTATGGACTCTACGCGGCGCTCGTCACATTTGCGCCGGCTCCCGTCGACAATCCCTACATAGCGCTCGCCTGTGGCACGGTATCAGGTCTCGTATTCAATTTCATTTTATCGCGCCGGCTGGTTTATCGCGCCTGACTAATGCTCGGACGCGATATTGGGTGGCCCGACCGTAACCGACTTCACGATCGCATAGACGGAATCGCCTCGTTTTAGGGCAAGACGTTCGCTGGACGCCCTGGTGATCCGCGCGACGAGTGCAGTCGGTCCACATTTCAGCCGAACATCGGAATGCAGCGGTGCGGTTTCCTGAAGGCCATCGATCACGGCCGGCAAGACATTGTTCGCGCTGATCGCCTGGGGTGCCTCACGCGCGATCATGACATCCTCCGCGCGGACGCGAACGCGCAGACGGGTGCCGATCGGGCTTTGCATCAATGGCACGAGGATTTGGCCTCCGTCGAACGACAACAGCGACAGGCCGTCCCGCGCGCGATGCTCTTGCACTTCGACATCGAGGACCGCGCCATACGGCGGACTGCCAGTGAAGTCCGGAAGGCCGAGATCAGACAAAACGTCGAAAACGGTTCCCTGCCGAGCAACCTTGCCTGCGCGCAGAACGATGATGTCGTCGGCCAGCCGCGACACCTCATCCAGGGAATGACTCACATACAGCATCGGCAGGCGCGCTTCGTCGCGCAGGCGCTCAAGGTATGGCAGAATCTCTCCCTTGCGCGCCGCATCGAGAGCAGCCAGCGGCTCGTCCAGCAGCAGGATTTCGGGCGATGCCAGAAGTGCGCGACCCAGCGCCACGCGAGACTTTTCGCCACCGGACAGCGTCGCAGGCTTTCGCGACAGCAGGCGTTCAAGACCCAGCATGACAATGACACGTTCCACTTCGGATTCTGAAACTTGCTGCTTTGCGCGACGCCATCCGAAGCGAAGATTGTTCCTGACCGTCATGTTCGGGAACAACCTCGAGTCCTGGAACACGTAACCGACCCTGCGGTAGCGCGGCGGCACGTCGACTCCTGCTTGGACGTCGAGCAACACACGGTCGTTGACAACCACGCGGCCGGCGTTGGGTGTCACCACCCCTGCGATGGCATTGATAATGGTCGTCTTGCCCGCACCGGACGGTCCGAACAACGCCGTAATACCCGGCCGTTCGATGTGAAAGCGCACATCCAGCACAAAATCGCGATAGCGATGCCCGAGCGCGACTTTGACGCTCATCGGGGCACGATGGTTCTTGCGCGCCGATCCGCAAACTCGGCCAGCACCAATCCCAACAGCGCCAGCGCGAGAGACAAGGCTGATAATCGCGCGGCTTCCGCCTCGCCGCCCGGCGTCTGCAGGGCGCTATAGATCGCCAGCGGCAATGTGCGGGTTTCGCCAGGGATGTTCGAAACGAATGTGATGATGGCGCCGAACTCACCCAGGCTCGCGGCGAAAGCCGTGATGGCACCGGCCACGATGCCGGGCAATGCGAGCGGGACTGTGAGATTGATAAAGCGATCCAGTGGGCCGGCGCCCAATCCTTCGGCGGCAATGCTCAATCCGCCGCCTGTCGCCTCGATGGCGCTGCGGATCGCGCGCACCTGAAAGGGGAATGTGATCAGGCCCGACGCCAGCGCTGCGCCGGTCCAGCTGAAGACAAAGCGGATGCCGAGATGCTGCAGCAGCCAGCCGCCGACCGGCGCCCGCGTGCCCAGAACGAGCAGAAGGAGATATCCGATCACGACCGGCGGCAACACCAACGGCATGTGCAAGATGCCATCGACCAGTGGCTTGCCGAAGAAGCCGCGATTGGCCAGCAGTGCCGCCGCAAGAAGCGCAAAGGGCAAGGCGCAGCTGACGGCAACCGCCGACACCTTCAGGCTCAACAGCAGCGCTTCCCATTCCGGCGCGGTCAACGCTGGCATGCCCTCTCCATGCAACAGCTCCGCACAATCGATATCACGGATCGGCGTCTGCGGCCCAAAGCATGGTTAATCCCGCTAACCATGCTTGACCCCTCATGCTGGCCGCCTACCGTTGGCAGGACGTTCGGCGCGGGGGGATTGTGCGCGTGACGGCCGCCAGTTTGGCTGCAGCCGCCTTTGCGGCCGTGTTGCTTGGCGCGTCCGAGCAAGCGCCCGAGTCGCCGCCACTCGCGCCCGTGGCCGCGCCGGTGAAGGCACCGCCAACGATACCCGCGCCTTCCGTTGCGACGCTTCCCTATGCGCCAAGCATCTACACAATCCGTTTCGATCACTGGACCGAAGCGGACGAGCGAGGCTTCGGTGAGTTCATCGCCGGCATCGGGCAGTCGGATTGCCACACGGTGAATACGTGCCTGCACGGCCCGGGCAATCCGTTCCGGGCCAGCGATCCCGAGGGCATCTATTTCAAGTCCGACTGCGCCGACCTGCCGTACGTGCTGCGCGCCTACTACGCCTGGAAACGCGGGCTCCCGTTCTCCTATGTCAGCGTTATCGAGCCGCGCGGACATACGCGCGACATCCGCTACACGCGCAACGGCAACGAAGTGGTGGAGCGCAAGGATGTCCTGTCCGGATCCATCTCCGGCTACGAGCTGCTCGAGGAATTGCGCGACATCATTTCCTCGGCAACCTACCGGATGCATCCCGATCTCGATGCGCCGGCGCCGGATCTTTATTCGCCCGCGATCAATGCGAAGTCGATCGTTCCCGGCACCGTGATCTACGATCCCAACGGCCACCTCGCCACGATCTACCGTGTCGATCCCGACGGCCGCATCGGTTATATCGACGCGCACCCCGACAATTCTCTGACACGCGGCTTTTACGACCTTCGCTTCGTGCGTGCGCGGCCAAGCATGGGCGCCGGATTCAAGCGCTGGCGTCCGGCCACGCTGGTCGGCGCGGTGCGCCGTGACGACGGTGTGTTGATCGGCGGTCATATCGTTCTCGCCCGCAACAAGGACATTCCGGATTTCTCCGAGGTGCAGTTCTACGGGACCGGACCGCGCCCCACGGACGATGCAAACTGGAATGCCGGGACTTTCGTGCTGAACAAGCAGCCGCTCGATTACTACGACTATGTGAGGGCGAAGCTTGCGGGCGGCAAGCTGGAATTCGATCCGGTGAAGGAAGTGGCCGATCTTGTCGATTCCAACTGTGCCGATCTCCATTATCGCGTGGATGCGGTGGCGCTTGCCATCAGCGCGGGGCTTTCGCGCCAGCCGCAACCGGACCGCCTGCCATCGAACATTTATGGCACCGATGGGGACTGGGAGACCTACTCGACACCCTCGCGCGATGCGCGGCTGAAGACTGCGTTCAAGGAATTGCGCGATCAGGCCGAGCGGTTCATGAAGATGTACCGCGCCCACGATCCGAAGCTGAAATACGCGGGGCCGAATCTCGCAGCCGACCTCATCGCGACGTATGACCGGCACGCGGCGGCGTGCAGCATCGGCTATACGAACACGAGCGGCGCGGCCGTCACCTTCGGCTATGTCGAGGCGCAGAAGCGGCTGTTCCGCATGTCGTTCGATCCGTACCACTGCATCGAGCGGCGCTGGGGCGCGACCGATCCGGCGGAGCTCGCATCGTGCCCGGACGGCGCGGAGAAGCAGGCGTGGTACGGCGCCGAGCAAGGCCTGCGCAACCAGATCGAGCGCACCTACGAGGCAAAGATGGATTTCAGCCTCGACGAGCTGAAGACGCCCGGTCCTGGCAAAGGCGTGCCAGTACCGCCCGATATCGACGTGCGTGGCTATCTCATCCGGACGCTGGCAAACCCGCCAGCGTCGCCCAATGCCCTAGTGACGGTGCCGTCCGCTCTTCGGTGATCGCGCGCCGGTGTCTGTGGGAGCCGCAGGCGCCGCGACAGTACCGCCGGCACGGGCATAAACCGTCCACAGACTGGCAACGGCTTCCGAACCCGGATCGCCCTTCACGGCGCCAAAGGCGCGCACAGCGGCGTCCTTCTGGCCCGAAGACAGCAAAGCAACGCCGAGCGCCATGTTGGCATCGTTCGGGTTGCTCACACCCTTCTTGATGCCGGCCTGGATGGCGTTGATGGCATCAGGATACTTGCCGTAACCCCACAGGTCCTCGCCGAGCTTGACGAGCGCATCGCCATTCTTTGCCGCGGCTGCCTTTTTCTGGGCATCGGCCAGACCCGCGGCGTCCTTCGCCGCCTGCGTCTTCGCGAGATTGACGAGACGCATGTCGCGATCGCCGGACAACAGCTTCGCATCGATGCCCTTCTGGGCGATATTCTGCGCCTCGGTGGAGAAGCCGAACTCGAGGGCCAGTTGCGCGGCAGTCTCGTAGTCTTCGCCGGAGCGCATGTTCCCGGTGGCGAGACGGACGCGATAGACATTGAGCAGCTGATGATCGGTCAGCCGCTTGCCGCCTTCGGCAGCTGCCAGCAGATACGTCCAGTATTTGGTTTGGCCCTTGAGAATCAGACGCTCCGCGACCTGACCTTCGGTCTGTGTGTCGCCGGACTTGCCTGCCGCGCTCATCAGCAGCGAGAGGACCTGATCGTTGTCGCCAAGGCCCTTCAGCATGCGGATGGCCGTGTCGTAGTCGCCCATCTGATAGTAGGCCTGCGCCACAACCACCTGACTCTGGAAATCGTAACCGCCCGACTTGCGGAGACAATCCGCATCTTCTCCAACCACATCGTGGAAGCGATTGGCGCTATAGTCGTTGGCAAATTTCGTCTTGCAGCCAACAGCGCCGCCACCGGCACCAGTCTTCGCCGAAACGTAGTTCCGTGTCTGCGAAATGGCCGATTGCTCGGATGCAGTGAGATTCGGCACCGACTCGGCCTCGTGGACCTTTGCCATGGCGGCCGCGCCGCTGCCGGAATTGGCGAGTGAAACCGCTGCCTGCAACGGCTTGCCGACGGCCGGTCGAACCGTGGCGGCCTCTGCCGTCACCGACAACATCGGCGCAGTCACGATGGCGGCGGCACTGGCCAGCCCGAATGCGATGGCAAATGCCTGAAGGGATTTAAGCGTCATCTCAGTCCTCGTTCCGCGAAATACAAAGCGGGCCTCTGCCTGTGCATGGGGCCCGCTCCGTCGTTGTCGCTCCTCACATCACTCGTAGTTTTGGGTATTGACGATACCAATCTTCAACGCGTGCCGGCGCTGCGCATTCGCCATCACTTTCGCAACGGTGTCGTACTTTGCCAGGCGATTCGCCGTGATGTGGATCTCATCCTGGTCTTCCAACACCCGTTGCCCGATGTTGTAGAAGTAGCTGTCCAGTGTGGCCATGCTGACGGCCTGGTTGTTCCAGTAAATCGTCCCGTCGAAATCCACCATGATGTTGTCCACGGTAGGCGGTACCGGGGGTGGCGGTGGGTGCCCGACTGGCATGTCGAGTTTCACGGCATGGGTCTGAATCGGCAACGTCACGATCAGCATCACCAGCAACACAAGCATCACGTCAATCAGCGGCGTGGTGTTGATTTCCACCATCACCTCTTGATCGCCCGTCGGGTTGCCTACGTTCATTGCCATGACGACTTATCCCTGTTCCTCTACGCGTTACCGACTTACGGGCCTTCGTTGCGCGGTTCCAGAAGGAAGCCGAGCTTAGGCACACTGGCGCGCTGAACGTCGTACACCACCCGGCCAACCGCCTCGAACCGCACGTTCTGATCGGCGCGGATATGCACTTCCGGCAACTGCTTGCCGGCATTGTGCGCGCTGATCATCGACTGCTCCAGCCGCTGGATCAGCTCCTGATTGGTCGCGACCAGCTGGTTGTTCCAATACACATTCTCATCCTTGTCGATGGCGAGAACGATATTCTCCGGCTTCGTCTGCGTCGGGATGTTGCGCGCATTGGGAAGCTGGACCGGAACCACCTTCAGGGCCACCGGAATGGTAATCAGGAAGATGATGAGCAGAACGAGCATCACGTCCACGAGAGGCGTGGTGTTGATCGTGGTGTTCAGTTCCGCATCATCATGATCCGGTGAGCTGACATTCATAGCCATGGGCAATGTCCTCGGGTGCTGATCGCTATCACTTGCCCTTGGTGACGAGATAGGTCTGCAAATCGCTGGCGAAGCTGCGGAGCTTCTCGTTGATCACCTTGTTGCGCCGAACGAGCAGGTTGTAGAGCAGCACGGCCGGAACGGCGACGAACAGGCCGATGGCGGTCATGATCAGCGCTTCACCGACAGGGCCCGCAACCTTTTCGATCGACGGCTGGCCGGACACGCCGATGGCGAGCAGGGCGTTCAGGATGCCCCACACCGTGCCGAACAGACCGACGAACGGGGCCGTCGAGCCGACCGAAGCAAGGAAGGCGATGCCGCCTTGCAGACGCGCATTCACTTCTTCCAGCTGGCGGTTGAGCGCCATGGCGATCCAGTCGTTCGAGTTCACGATGCCGGAGCCGCCGGACGACGCCCGCACGCCGCTTTCCGCGACCGTGCGGAACACGCTGTTTTTGGCGAGCTTGTCGATGCCTTCGTTCAGGTTGTTGGAACTCCAGAAGCGCTTCTCAACCTGCTTGGCCTGGCCGATCACGCGGGACTGTTCCCAATACTTCATGAAGAAGATGTACCAGGTGCCGATCGACATGATTCCGAGGATGATCATCACCCCGCGCGCCACCCAGTCAGGCTTGCCGCCCTGGCCGGCCCAGAGCGCACCGAGGCCATAGGGATTCTCTTTCGGCGCATCGGCGGCAGCCGGAGGCGGAGTTGCCACGGCAGGAGCGGGCGGGGGCGGAGCAGCGGCAGGCGCCGTAGCGCCACCAGCAGGCGCGCTGCCTGGCGTAGCGGCTGCATCCGGCGCCGGATTCGTCGTGGCCGGCTGCGCTGTCTGACCGGCCGGCTGATTGGCCGGCTGAGCCATGGCCTGGCCGACGCTCAAGCCGGACAGGAGAAGGATCGCGGCTGCGATCGCCAGGTTCTTCGAGATCATGTTTTCAACACTCCGTAAGAATTGGAACCAACTTATTCAACCGAGTTCGGATCAGCCCTGGAGCCTCCAGACAATTTTCAGCTGCTTCGTGCTCGCAACTGGCGAACCGTTCTGCATCGCGGGCTGGAAGTGATACTTGTCGGTTATGCACCTCACGGACGCGGGGCCCAGCTCGCTGAATCCGCCATCGTCGGTTACATCCACATTCTGAACGCTCCCGTCGGCGCCGATGTGCACTGTCACAAGCACAGAACCCTGGTGGTTCAAACGCACGGCAATTGGCGGATAGTAGTTTGCCGCGCAGTTGTTGCCGCGGTTGGCAATAAGAGCGGCCGAAGTGACGCCGGCCGGTTTGGGCTGGACCGGCTGCGGCGTGATCGTGTTTGTCACAACCGTCGGCGCGGTCGTTGGAGTCTCCACCTGGAGATTGATGTCCGGCGGCGGCACGAAGGGCGGCGGCGGCTTCACCAGTTCGGGTGGCGGCGGAGGCGGCGTCTTTGGCGCTGCCGGCGGCGGCTCCTTCACCACCTCGACCTTGATGATCTGATCGGCCTGATGGATCAGCTTGGTGGCCAAGCCGGTCGCGAAGGCCCAGATCGCCACGAGGTGGATGGCGACGACAACGCCAATGCTGACCAATTGCCGGGGAGCGGCCTGGGCCGACTGAAGACGAAGATGTTCTGGTTGTTCCATGGTTCAACGGGACCAAGCAAAAGGACACCCGGCATTACAATGCCGGGCCTGGTTGTGGATGACCAAGCTCACGCGACCCCCCTTGAACGCCACAAACGCGGCGTGCGTCTCCGCTCTCTTTTGATACATCGTAGTCATGCTTTTTGGCGCGGTCTAGCGTCACAAATGGTAAACACTCCTGTTGGGAAAAATCTCCCTCGGCTGGCCCGTGGCGCCACTTCGAGGTCCCCGCTCAACAAACGTTCATGACGCGCAACAAGTGCCGTGGCATTGCCGGCTATGCCGGGCGAAGAATGTCGAGTGGCCGAAGGTCCGAAGAACATTTCGTGTTTCCAGCATCAAAAGCGCAATGAGACCAATGCGGCGAATCGTTCCACGGTCCTGCGTTCGATCCTCGGAAATCGTGGCACCTCATTTCGGCGAAATTGCGTTGAGCCGTGTTCGGGCCGCCGCACCAAGGAAAATTGCGGCAAGTTCATCCCTCGAAAAGGCGCGGTTTTGACGGACTACCGGCCAGTCGGCTAGCGTTCAAATCCGCGCGAGGTTCCCGAGAAGGGATAATGGGAAGGCGGGTGCAAATCCCGCGGCTGTCCCCGCAACTGTAACCGGCGAGCCTTTGTCCATGTCGCCACTGGGATCAATCCCGGGAAGGCGGACGAAGGCAGCGACCCGGAAGCCAGGAGACCTGCCTCGCGTTGTCGTCCTGCTTCCGGTCGGGGTGTGCCGGTGGCTGCGGGATGACCGCTCGCGACGACGCTGTTGGAGTCGTTCGCGGGGGGTTCGTCATGCCATTCTGTGATTCGAGCTGTCCTCGCGCCGGCTCCTGGAACCAAACCAGGAGGTTGTCGTGCGCTCACAATCGCTTTTGATTTCATCGCTTGCTGTTTTTCTTCTCACACTTTCGCCCGTTCGCGCCGATGACGACCCCGAATCGGTCGTCGTGACTGCGACTCGAACGCCACAGCCGGCGGCAAAAACCGGTGAATCGATCTCGATCATCACCGGCGAGGAATTGCAGGAGCGCCAGATCCTGCCGCTCGCCGACGCGCTGGAAGAAACGCCGGGCACAACCGTCGTGCGAAACGGTGGTGTTGGTCAGAACGCCACGCTGAGTATCCGCGGCGCGGAGGCCGGCCAAAGCCTCGTCCTGATCGACGGTGTTCGCATCAACGATCCGAGTTCGGTCGATGACGAGGCGCTGCTTGGCGACCTTTTCGTCAACAATGTTTCGCGCGTCGAAGTGCTACGCGGACCGCAAAGCACGCTCTATGGCAGCGACGCGATCGGCGGGGTGGTCAACATCATCACCAGGCGCGGCGGCGACACCCCGTTCGCGTTGAACGCAAGCGGCGAAGGCGGATCGTTCGGGACCTATCGTTTCAACGCCGTGGCGAACGGAACGGATTCCGACATCGAATACAGCGCGGCGGCGAACGTCTACCACACCAATGGAATCTCTGCGGCAGACGTGCGCAACGGAAATCCGGAAACCGACGGCTACACGAATATCGGCGCAACCGGGAATGTCCGCGCTCATCTGAGCGACACGGTCAGTCTCGATCTGCGCAGCTACTACACAAATGCCCGCGTGGACTTCGACGACAATTTCCTGTTCGTGCCGCCCTTCACGGTTGCCGATTCCGCAGCTTATGAGCGAAACATGCTGTTTGCCGGTTATGCCGGGCTCAATACCGATTTGCTCGACGGGATGTTCCACAACCGCCTTGCGGTGATGGAAAGCGACAGCCGACGCGCCTTCTACGATTCCGCGTTCGACATCGTGCACAAGAACGAGAGCTTTGCAGGCCGCACAACGCGGCTCGAGTACCAGGGCACTTTTGACTTTTCGCCCGACCAGCAACTCACCTTCGGCGCTGAATATCAGCGCATCACGCTGGACGAAAAGGACATCAGCTCGTTCGCGCCGCAGGCCATCGAGAAAGGCGCATCGCATGTCGCGAGCGGCTATGCGCAATATCTCGTGACCTTGTTCGATCAGCTCACGCTATCCGGCGGATTGCGCTATGACAATGACGAGGAATTCGGCAGTCACGTTTCGGCGAAAGCGACGGCAGCATGGGCGCTGACCGGCTGGGGCACGGTTCTGCACGCGAATTATGGCGACGGCTTCAAGGCGCCGACCCTGTTCGAACAGTTCTCGAACTTCTCCAATCCCCTGCACGCGCTGCGGCCGGAAACTGCTCATGGATGGGAAATCGGCGCCAGTCAGCGATTCCTGGATGGTCGCGCCAGCGCAACGCTGACCTATTTCAATCGCCGCACGACTGACCAGATCGACTTCCTGGTGCCGGATTGCTCCATGGTGCCGCCGCCAGCCGCCTGCGCAGTTCGCCCATTCGGTTACTACGAAAACATCGCGCGCACACGGGCCGACGGCTTCGAGTTCGACGCACAGGCAAAGATTACGGACGAGTTCAGCATCTCGGCCAATGCGACAAACCTGACAGCAACCGATCTTTCGACCGGACTCGATCTCGCGCGCCGCCCGCATTGGACCGCCAGCGCGACAGCCGACTGGACCGCGACGAATTGGGACGTCGGAGCGAGCGTCGTCTATGTCGGCGACCGCTTCGACAGCGCAGGCGAGCTGCGCCCGCTTTCCGCATACGCAACCATGAACCTGTTCGGTTCGTACCACATCACCGACCACGTCGAACTTTTCGGCCGCGTCGAGAACCTGTTCGATGCGCGCTACGAGCCCGTCTTCGGATACGGTGCGGCCGGGCGTGCCGCTTACGGCGGCGTCCGGCTGACGCTGTAGAGCGAAGCTGTCAGGCCAATTCGGCGGCCGCGAGCTTCGACTGGATGGCCGAGCGATCGTACGGCTTCAGCACGAAATCGTTCGCGCCGGCCTGAAGGGCCTGCGAAATGCGCGCGACATCGTTCTCCATCATGGAGAACAACACGAATGGCCGCGTCCCGCCCGGCACGCGCCTCAAATGGCGAAGGAACTGCACGCCATCGATTTCCGGCAGGTTGAGGTCGAGCAGAATGACTTCCGGCATGCGCTCGCGGCAATACGCGAGCGCGCCGTCCGCGCCTTCGGCTTCCGCCGTTTCGAAATCCAACGTCTCCATGATGGCGCGCGCGACCCTGCGCATCACGCGGCTGTCATCGACGACCAGACAATGGCGCACGAACGGAACCTTTCTTCCCCGCCTCGCAACCGTAGCGTGAGACGGTAAACGGCTGCTGAAGATTGGAACTTCGGACTTAACTATCCGGCAACCAATTCGACCATGGACTCACTCAGCGAAACGGTCAGGCCGGCGTTCAGCCCGCGCGCGAGCTTGTGGGTCAGAAAGGCCTGGATGCTGCGCCCATCGAGCCCGCCATTGGGCTCGCCGCGCACCGCCTTCTCGACATCCTCGAGCAGGCGCGCGCCCTGACCCGTTGCCCGTACCTTGAAACCCGGTGCCGCCGGATCAGCCGAAGTCTCGGCCGTCACCGTGCCGCCGCGCGGCAGACTATCGGCAGCCAGCAGCGTCGCATTCATCAGGAGTTTCGCCCAATCCTTCGGCCAGTTGAGACTTGCGGCCTTCCAGTCGAGCTCGACCTTTCCGCCGCGCAACAGGCCGCGCACAATGCGCCCGACTTCGTTGAGGTCGAGCTCGGCGCCGGCTGAACCCGCCGCGCCATAGGCCAGCCGGGCGAATTTCAGCCGCGCCGCCGCCTGCTCTGCGCTTGACGAAACAAGCTTCAGCGCGTCGGCCCGCATCGCGGGATCGCGCTCATCCTCGAGCACTTCGAGGCCGTTCATGACGGCGCCCAGCGGACTCACCAGATCGTGGCACACGCGCGAGACGAGCAGCGCAGCGAAATCCATGTCGTTCATGAAGAAAACGTCCCCGTCGCAATCGGTATGGTTTTTCCTTCGTGACTATGCGAAGCCCGGCTTAAGGAATGCTTAAGCCTCGCCTGCTTGCCGCGCAACGACATCCACCGGACACTTTCCCGCATGAGCCATCCCCCTTCACCGATTCTGATCCGACTGGTGGAAATCGCCTGGAACGCCGGCAACATCATCCTCGGCCATTACGCCGCCGGCGTTGAGGCGCGGCGCAAGGACGACCAGTCGCCCGTCACCGTCGCCGACGAAGAAGCCGAAGTCTTCATCTTGGGCGAATTGCGCAAGGCCTGGCCCGGCGTCGCCGTTATCGCGGAGGAAGAAGTTGCCTCCGGCACGATGCACGAGATTGGCGCACGCTTCTTCCTTGTCGATCCGCTCGACGGCACCAAGGAATTCATCAGCCGCAACGGCGAGTTCACCGTGAACATCGCCGAGATCGAAAACGGCAAGCCCATTCGCGGCGTGGTCTACGCACCGGCCAAGAACCGCCTCTTCTTCGGCGAGCGCGACAGCGGCGCTTTCGAGATCGCCACGCAGTCCGACACGATGCCGAATTTCGCGAGCGCCAAGCCGATCGCCGCGCGAGCAGCGCCGGCCGATGGACTCGTCGCCGTCGCCAGCCGCAGCCACCGCGACTACAACACCGACGAATTCCTCAAGGGCTATCCGGTGAAGGATTTCGTCGCTGCCGGATCGTCGCTCAAATTCTGTCTTGTCGCCGCCGGTGAAGCCGATATCTATCCCCGCCTCGGCCGCACCATGGAGTGGGACACGGCGGCCGGTCATGCGGTGCTCGCGGCAGCAGGCGGCAGCGTCACCACCGTCGACGGGCGGCCCTTCACCTACGGCAAGGTCGAAGAGAAGTTCGCCAACCAATTCTTCGTGGCCCGCGGCCGCTGATCAATCCTGCTCGAGTTCGGAGGACGGCAGATAATCGTCGGACGCCGGCGCGCCTTCATCGGGATTGGCGGGCTCGTTCGCGATCATCTCTTCGGCTTCGCGCACTTCTTCCTGCTCGCTCATTTCAGGCTCGTGCGCTTCCTGCTCGTGCTCGCCCATTCCGGCGGTCGTCTCCGACACCGGTTTCAGCACGTCGCCGCGCCTGGCCGCCTTCTTCTCGGCGCGCTGCTTGCGCTGCGTGGCGCGCGTCACCGCGAGATCGAGTTCGAGCTGCGTGCACAGGCCCAAGGTCACGGGATCGACGGCCTTGATGTTCGTGGCGTTCCAGTGGCTGCGCTCGCGGATCTTCTGGATCGTCGATTTCGTCGTGCCGATCAGCTTGATGATGTCCGGATCGGTGAACTCCGGATGGTTGCGCAGGATCCAGTAGACGGCATCCGGCTTGTCCTGGCGCTTCGACACCGGCGTGTAACGCGGCGCCTTCTTCAGCTTCACTGGCGGCAGCTTGTATTTCGGCGGCGCCATCTTGAGGCGGCGCGCCGGATTCCCCTCCGCTTCCTCGATCTGCTCGCGGGAGAGCTGGCCGGAGGTGATCGGGTCCTGGCCCTTGATGCCCTTGGCCACGTCCTCGTCGGCGATGCCCTTCACTTCGAGGGGATGCAGGCCGCAGAAATCGGCGATCTGCTCGAAGGTCAGCGAGGTGTTGTCGATCAGCCAGACGGCGGTCGCCTTCGGCATCAACGGCTTGGTTTCAACGGCCATAATGAGCTTCCTTTCCGGGGCGGGGCGTTCAGACCCCAACCCTTCCTTGAACGTCCGAGCATTCAGGGAAGGCCGGTCTTTTAGACCCGGCCTCCGGCCGGCGAAAGGGTTTTGTTGGCCTGTCGGGGGAGACCGGAATTGTTCGTTTTGTTCGGCAATTCGCGGCGCACGCCCGCTCTGCGGCCGTGCCAACTGTTTGTTTTCTCTGGCGAAAACGAGAGCGCTACCACATCTTGTATGTGGTAGGGCGCAGCAGCAGTCGAATTGCAGATCTGCCGCCCTCTACTCCTCCTCACCCGGCGCGGTTGATTTCAAATTTTCGCGGCCCGCACGAGCCGCAACACCTACAAGCCGATCATCCCTCACCCAGGTCAAAGAGCGGACCCTGAAGTGGGGATGCCTTGCCGCCAAGACAAGTGAACCGGCGCAATTTCATCATCCAGAAAGGAGCAAATGCCCGATGTTCAGCGAGTCCGATTACGACCCGGTGCGAGCGCAAGCCGCGGGCGAGAAGTTCGTTGTCATCACCGGGTGTTCCGGCGGCGGCAAGTCGAGCCTGCTCGCCGAACTCGCCCGCCGCGGCTATCGCACCTTCGCCGAACCGGGACGGCAGATCGTCAAGGAGCAGACAGCGATCGGGCGGCCCAATATCATCGAAGATGATCCGCTGCTGTTCGGCGAGTTGTGCATCGCGCGCACGCTCCACCGCATGATCGAAGCCGCGGATGAACCGGGACCGATGTTCTTCGACCGTGCGCACATTGATCCCTTGAGTCACTTCGCCAACACGGGCGCGCCGGAACCTCAACATTGGGTGCGCGCGGCGGAGTTGTTTCGCCTCAATCCGATCGCCTTCTTCGTTCCGCCATGGCAGCAGATTTTCGAAAACGATTCCGAGCGCCGCCATTCCTTCGACGCGGCGTCGCGCGGATATCCCGCGCTGCTGAAGAACTACGGACGCTTCGGCTACCGCTGCACGATCATCCCGAAACTTGCCGTGCCCGACCGCGCGGATTTTGTGTTGGAGGCGCTGCGCAATGGGTATGCCGTCACACCGAACGAAAGTAAGGTCGCTCGCCCTTAGGCGTAGTCTTCGTCAAAGTCCTTCTTTAGCAAGTCAGCTTCAGAAAGTTCTGGCAGGCTTGGATCAACTGGCCATGCGTAGAGTTCCCTGGGGTAGGCCCACGGCTGACGGCCTCTGACAACCATCTCGATATCTTGAAGTAAGGCGTTACCAAGCCGCGTCTGCGACCACCCACGGCATTTCACTCTGTGTGCTTCCTTACTCTCCCACCATCTCGGCCTGTCTCCAGGGGCCTTGCCGCCCGTCAGCCGCCAGCCTTCCTCATGATGAGCCTTAGCCTTTGCGAGCATGTCTAGAAGTTGATCGGCCTTGGCATCACCGAACCGCTTGCGCAGATTTTCGATGCCCTGCCGCATGCTGAAGAAAATGCCGTCGAAATCATAATGAGGTTTTCCGTCAAGTATGCTTGTTGGAAACCTGCGACGCGGCGAGCACAATATTGCGACACCAAGTTCATCTGTAAGGTCCCTGAATGTTTTTGGGACGATGCGCTTGGGATATAACACAATAATGCGCCTTTAGATTTCGAACGGGGCCTTAGCGAACTGCGTTCAGGCCCTGCTCGACTAGATCGTATTCGGACCCGATTTTGAATGGTCTTCGTGCGCTAACTTTGCCGCACGTGTCAGCACTCCGTAACCCTGTCGCCATTGTGCTACCCTGTCTGCATGGCGAAGCCCATTGGCCCGGCAAAGCAGGAAGAGAGCGAAGGGGCCAAATTTGAGTTGGCCGTTCGCGAAGGCATCGCGGAAGCTGATGCCGGAAAGTGTATTCCCTACGAGAAAATCCGCCGATGGGTGCTGACTTGGGGCAGCGAGAAGGAATTGCCGCCGCCGAAATGACGGCACTCACACCGCCAGCAAAATCTTGCCGATGTGGGTTGAGGATTTCATCCGCGCGTGCGCGGCTTGTGCATCGGCCAGCGGAAACACGCGGTCGATGATGGGCTTGATCCTGCCCGTCTCGATCAGCGGCCACACTTGCTCGGCTACCTCGTCGCGAATGGCCCGCTTCTCGTCGTTGGTGCGTGCGCGCAAGGTGGTGGCGAGCAGCGAGATGCGCTTCATCAGCACGGGGCCGAAATTCACCGTTGCGGTCAGCCCGCTCATATAGGCGATGTTGACGATGCGGCCCCACAGTGCCGCCGCGCTGATGTTCTTCTGGATGTAATCGCCGCCGACCATGTCAAGAATGACGTCGACACCCTTGCCACCGGTTGCCGCTTTCACGATCTCGACGAAATCTTCTTCGCGATAGTTGATCGCACGTTTCGCACCCAACCTTTCGCACACTTGGCATTTCTCTTTCGAGCCGGCGGTGGTGAACACGTCGTGCCCGCGCGCGGCGCACAACTGGATGGCCGCCGTGCCGATGCCGCTCGAGCCGCCATGGATCAGCACGCGCTCGCCGGGCGCAAGCCGCGCCGCATCGAACAGGTTGGTCCACACGGTGAAGAACGCTTCCGGCAAGCCCGCCGCATCGATGAGCGAAACGTTCGACGGCTTGTGCAACACGCTGCCTTCGGGCGCCGCGCAGAATTCTGCATAGCCGCCGCCCGCCGCCAGCGCGCACACCTCGTCGCCGATGGCAAACCCGCGCACACCTTCGCCCAGTTCCGCAATGGTGCCCGACACTTCCATGCCGAGAATGTCGGACGCGCCGGGCGGCGGCGGATAGCGGCCTTGCGCTTGCGCCAGATCGGCATGATTGAGGCCCGCGGCGGCCACCTGGATCAGCACTTCGCCCGCTTTGGGCGCGGGCGCAGGCGCATCCGCCAGCACCAGGCGATAGTCCGGCCCCGGGTTCTCGATGCGGATCGCCTTCATGCCGAAAGTTCCCTTGCGTGCGCGGCCTGTGCTGACATTATTAGTCCTAACGAGGGTTCGCGAGCCATGCCCATCGATCCGGACGAATTGCTGCCGCGCAAGAAGAAGGTGACGGAGATCGATCTGGGCGCCGATCTGTCCGCCATGTCGGAGCATGAATTGGACGCGCGCATCGCGCTTCTGGATGCGGAAATCGCGCGATGTCGCGATGCGATAAAGGCGCGGCAAGCCACCAAGAGCGCAGCGGATGCGTTCTTCAAGAAGGCATAATCGTTAACGAACGCACGTTTCAATTGATGTTCGCCCAATCGTTAACGGCAATCCGTGGCGCGAATACAACCAGCGCAAGGCTTTGTTAGCGCGAGCGAACCAAATCGATTGCGCGCGCGCATCGGCTTGCTAGCCTTCCCGCCGTCACGCGCGCGAAGGCTTCCGCACAATGGGTTCGGCCCTCAACGAAGAAGAACAGCACATCCTTTCCATGACACCGCAGACGTTCGGAGGCTCCGCACTGTTCGCGCGCACCTTCGACGAAGGCATGTCGCTGGTGCAGGAATCGGCCACCTATCTGGAAGGGCGCGGGCAACTGGAATCGCGCGATCTGCCGCGCAAGGCCGCAACGCTCTACGCCGGCGAAAGCCTGCGCCTCACCACGCGGCTGATGCAGGCGGCAAGCTGGCTGCTGGTGCAGCGCGCCGTGCACGATGGCGACATGACAGCGGAAGATGCGGCGAGCGATCGCTACCGGCTCGGCTCGAAAGACATCTGCCTCGGCGGACAGACGGACGGGCTCGACTCCCTGCCGCCGAAATTCCGCGACCTGCTGTCGAAAAGCGAAAGCCTTTATTCCCGTGTCGCACGATTGGAAGACGTGCTGTTGAAGGCGCACTCCGCATCGGGCGCGCGCGCGCAACTCAACCGCCTCGAACAGGCGTTCGGCGAACAGGCGTGATTTTCCACCCGGATGAAGCCTGCGGCGGCGCGCCGCAGTCGATCTATTTCTTCACGTAATCGCCGAACCGCTTGTTGAAGCGGGTGAGGCGTCCGCCGCGGTCGACCAGCTGCGCCTGTCCGCCGGTCCAGGCCGGGTGCGTGCTCGGGTCGATGTCGAGCGTGAGCTTGCCGCCGGATTCGCCCCAGGTCGTGCGCGTCTTGTAGGTCGTGCCGTCGTTGAGCGCGACGGTGACGAAGTGATAGCTGGGATGGATGCCCTTTTTCATGGCGCAAGTCTCGAAAGGTCCGCGGAAGCCGGGCCTTATAGGGAAAGGGGGCCGGGCGCGCAAGCCACGCGGCGATAGGCCCTGTTCGGGCGCCCGCCGCGCCGCACTATATGTATGGCCGGAGCCCCGGAACCAAGCCCCTTGTCCCAGTCCGGCGAAGAATATGCCAATGAGGTCGCACGGGTGGCCGCGGCGCGGACGAAATCCCGCTCCATTCGCCCGCTTCGGGCCATTCTTCCGTTCCTCAAGCCCTATCGCCTACGGATCGCGGCAGCTGGGATTGCACTGATCATCTCGTCGGCTGCAACTCTGATCCTGCCGATGGCCGGACGCCAGTTGATCGACCACGGCTTTAACTCCGCTGAGATCAACCGCATCAGCCAGTACTTCCTGGGCTTCCTCGCCGTCGCTGCCGTGATGGGATTGTCGGGAGCGACGCGCTTCTATTTCGTCACATGGATCGGCGAGCGTGTGGTGGCCGATATCCGCAAGGCGGTGTTCAGCAATGTGCTCGGCCTGACGCCGCAATTCTTCGAAATGACCCGCACGGGAGAGGTGCTGTCCCGCCTCACCGCTGACACGACGCTGATCCAGACCGTGGTGGGCTCGTCCGTGTCGGTGGCTTTGCGCAACCTGGTGACACTCACCGGTGGGTTTATCCTGATGTTCGTGACCAGCCCCAAGCTCGCCGCCCTGATCGTCGGTGCGGTGGTACTGGTCATGATCCCACTGATGGCGTTCGGACGCTGGGTGCGCACACTTTCGCGCAAGACCCAGGACCGCATCGCCGACACCAGCGCGCGTGCCAGCGAGACTCTGCATGCGGTGCAGACCGTGCAGGCCTTCACCCATGAGGATTTCGAGCGCAAGGCCTTCAACCGCGTGGTCGAGGGTTCATTCCACGTCGCGATCCGGCGCACCCGCGCGCGCGCGGCGATGACAGCTGTGGTGATCTTCGCGGTGTTCGCCGCCATCGACGCAGTGGGTTGGGTCGGCGCCCGTGACGTCGTCGGCCATGCGATGACGCCCGGTTATCTGGTCCAGTTCATCTTCTATGCGATCCTGGTGGCCGGCGGCGTTGGCGCGCTCAGCGAAGTGTGGGGTGACATGCAGCGCGCAGCTGGAGCGTCCGAGCGGCTGATGGAGCTGTTGCATACAAAGCCGGCGATCTCAGCACCTTCGCATCCCGTCGTGCTGCGCGAACCGGCGAAGGGCGAGATCGAATTCGACAACGTCGTGTTCCGCTATCCCTCCCGGATGGAATACGCGGCGCTGAACGGATTCTCGCTGAAGATCGCGCCGGGCGAAGCCGTGGCACTGGTGGGACCATCCGGCGCCGGCAAATCCACCGTGTTCCAGCTGCTGTTGCGCTTCTATGGCGCGCAGGAAGGCCGCATCCTGTTCGACGAGACGGACGTCACGCGCCTCGATCCGGCGGATCTGCGCCGGCACATTTCGCTGGTGCCGCAGGACCCGGTGATCTTTTCCGGCACCATCGCCGACAACATCCGTTACGGCCGCCCGGACGCGAATTCCGTCGACGTGCGCCGCGCCGCCGAAGCGGCCGCTGCCGCCGAGTTCATCGAAGATTTGCCGCTAGGCTACGAAGCGCAACTTGGCGAGCGCGGTATCACGCTCTCCGGTGGCCAACGCCAGCGTCTTGCCATCGCGCGCGCCATCCTGCGCGATGCGCCGCTCTTGCTGCTCGACGAAGCGACCAGCGCGCTCGATGCCGAGAACGAGCGGCTGGTGCAGACGGGTTTGAACAATCTGATGGCGGGACGCACCACCATCGTCATCGCGCACCGGCTCGCGACCATCCAGAGGCTCAAGCGCATCGTGGTGATGGATCAGGGCCGCATCGTCGGCGAAGGCAGCCACGCCGAGCTGGTGGCCGAAGGCGGACTGTACAAGCGGCTCGCCGATCTTCAGTTCAGCCAGGGCATGGCGCTCGCGGGTTGATCCCGCGGAAAGGGGAGTAAGCATGCGTCGGGGCGCAAGGATTGCCGCAGTGGCCGGCACGGTGGTGTTCGTCGGCGTCGTGGCGATGGCGTTCCGATCGCTGACGGCGCTCGGTGTTCTCGCCAGCGACCCGGAGCCGGTGAAACTGGCGTGCCACATGATTTCCGGCGTGACGGGCGCGCAGGATTTCGCCATCGACCGCAAGGCGAACCTGCTGTTCATCTCGGCCGCGAATGCGCGCAAGCCAGACACTGCCGACGGGCTTTATGTGCTGCATCTCGATGAGGCGAACGCGCGGCCGGAACGGATGGCCGGCTCGCCGAAGGATTTCCATCCGCACGGCATCAGCCTGTTCGTCGCGCCGGATGGCTCGCGCACCTTGATGGCGATCCATCACCCGAAGCCGGATGAATCCGGTGTCGAAGTGTTCGACGTGGTGAATGCGAAGGGCGGCGTGGCGCTGAAATCGCGAACCAGCATCGACTCCTCGCTGCTGAGCCATGCCAACGACATCGTCGCGGTCGATCCCGAACGGTTCTACGCCACCAACCAGACCGGTAGCGGCACAGGTTTCGGCAAAATGATGGAGATGTTCGCCATCTGGCCGCGCGGCAGCGTTGTGTATTTCGACGGCCGCATGTTCCGTCCCGGCGCCAGCGGACTTTCCTTCCCCACCGGCATAGCCGCGTCTGCCGATGGCACGACGGTCTATGTGTCCGAACTCCTGGGCCGCAAGATCACGCTGTTCACGCGCGAGCCTTACAGCGGCACGCTCACCAAGTCCGGCGAGATCGCGATTTCCGGCGGACCGGACAAGATCGATGTCGATGGCGCCACCTTGTGGACGACGGCGCATCCCAAGCCGATGCAGCTTCAGTCCGCAATGGCGCATCCCAAACAGGCGTCGCCGTCCGACGTGTGGCGCGTCGATGGCACGACCCCCACGCTTGTCTATGCGAATGACGGCAAGCCGTTCTCTGCTGCAGCCGCTGCCGTTTCAGCGAACGGCCATCTCTATGTCGGATCAGTGTTCGATTCCGGCATCCTCGACTGCACCCTGCCGCACTGACGCGGTTGCTCTTCAACCTTTGACGAGCCGGAGCTCGATGGCCTTGTCATTCTTGCCAAAGACGATAAGCCACGCCGTTCCGCGTATGTATCGAACCCTTTGCCCCGCCTTCTCCCGTTCACGAGCATAGTCCCCCAAGCCCGGCATCACCTCATCGGCAGTGGCGAGCCTGCCGAACCGTGCAGTTAACTCGGTTTCTGTTTTCCCGAGCACAATACTTTCCCTATTTGGATCTTGAATCATCCCCATCGATGCGTGGCCATTGTCGAGATGATACAGGCCCGCCTTCCAGAGTTTATACATTAGGCTCTTGGAATCTCCGGGGTCCGGAAACGTCCCATACCAGATGGCGAAGAAGCCAATGAGGGCCGCCACACTTATTCCGACCATTCGGAGAAATCTCTTCGCGCTCACTCGACGTCGCCCCCAATCCCACTTTGCCAGCCTAGCCAGGTTTGTGGCGGATTCGAGCCCTTGTTGTTACGCGATGTAGTGCGTGTCGAGGTCGCGTTCGAGATCGCGCGACGCCAGGAAGTAGTGCACGCCGGCCCACGCGAACAGGCACGACATCGCCACGATGGCATCGCGCACGCCGGCGGCCGACGCTTCTCGGCAGGCGCCCACCAGCGCCGCGTTGGCATCGGGCGGCGGGGCACCGGCGGGACACATCTGCGCGAAATGGCCGAGCACGAAGGAGTGGCTGGCGAAGGCATCGCTGAGGATGCCGATCAGCATTGGTCCAAGCCCGATGCCGACGAGCCCCAACACGATGTTCACCACGAAGGCGGACGACGCGCGCATGGTGGCGCCGACCATGTTCTGCGCCAGCGCCAGGGTCGGCGCCCAGAAGATGAAGAGCGCGATGTGGCCGATCAGCAGGATGGCGACCGCGGATGTCACCGTCGCCTGCATGGCGCCGAGGATGAACAGCGGCGTGGCGACAACGAGTGCGATGGCGGGACCGCGCGCATACCAGCGGCGATCCGTCCGCGCCAGGCGCTCCACGCCGAAGCCGCCGAGCAGCATTCCGGATGCCATCGCCGTGCCCGCCATCAATCCGAGGATGCGTCCGGCTTCCGCAAGTCCGATGTGGAAATTGGCGACGAAGTAGCGGGCGAAGAACTGGCCCAGCGCGTTCATCGAGATCGCGGCAATGCCCGCACCGATCAGCAGCTGGCGGAACGATCGCTTCGCCCACAGGAAGCGGATGACTTCCATCATCGGCGGCGGCGCGGTGACCGGTTTCGCACCGTCGCTCATGCCGCGCGGCGGATCGCGCAAGGTGAGGAACGAGGCGATGGCGAGCACCAGCGCCGGCACGGCGATGGCGAAGAACCACATGCGCCAGCCGAAATCCTGCGCCAGCCAACCGCCGATCATCGATCCGCCGATGGCGCCGATGGGCGCGCCGAGCCACACCAGCGCCGTCACCGAGGCGCGCTTCTCCGCCGGATAATGATCGCCGATCAGCGAGGCGACCGGCGGGCCGAACCCGGCATCGCCCGCGCCGACGCCGATGCGGCATGCGAGGAACTGCCAGAAATTCTGCACCAGTCCGCACAGCGCCAGCATGGCGCCGAGCACACCTGCGGCAATCGACACGATGCGCGTACGGCTGCGATGCTCCGCCAGCCGCGCAATCGGCAGCGCCATCAGCGAGAAGAAAACGGCAAACCCCAGGCCAAGCAGAATGCCCAGTTGCGTGTCGCTCAAGCCGAGATCGTGCTTGATGGCCGGTGCGGTGATCGCCATGCCCTGGCGGTCGGCAATGTTCAGCGCGTTCACCAGGAGGAGCACGAACAGCAGCCAGCCGCGATAGGCGCGCCCGAATGTCATGTCGGCGCGCGATGCTGTCCCCTCTGCCGGCGTGACTGCCGGCTCGGCCGATGCCATGGTGGTTTCTCCCTTCGCTCGCGGTGGCGAATGTGGCACGCACCTGCGGCCAAGTGTCAATTCGATCGTGCAGACGTTTGTGGTTTGGAATTCCGCTAGCCGCGCGGACCCGCTATATCGTGCGGCAAATCCCCGGGGTGAGGCATGAGTGCGAGTGTGAAGTCGGACATCGAGATTGCGCGCGCGGCGAAGATGCTGCCGATCGCGGAAGTGGCGACAAGGGCGGGCATCCCGCTGGACGCGGTCGAGCCCTATGGCCGCACCAAGGCGAAGGTGTCACTGGATTTCCTGAAAGGGCTCGCGGGCAAGCCGGACGGCAAGCTGATCCTCGTCACGGCCATGACGCCGACGCCGGCGGGCGAAGGCAAGACGACCACCACCGTGGGCTTGGGCGATGCGCTCAACCGCATCGGCAAGCGCACCATCATCGCACTGCGCGAACCTTCGCTTGGGCCCTGTTTCGGCATGAAGGGCGGTGCGGCCGGCGGCGGCTATGCGCAAGTGGTGCCGATGGAGGACATCAACCTCCACTTCACGGGCGATTTCCACGCCATCGGCAGCGCGCACAATCTGCTCTCCGCCATGATCGACAACCACATCTACTGGGGCAACGGGCTCGATCTCGATGCCCGCCGCATTGCCTGGCGGCGCGTGGTCGACATGAACGATCGCGCGCTGCGCGACATCGTGGTGGGCCTGGGCGGCACCGCCAACGGCTTCACGCGGCAGACCGGCTACGACATCACCGTGGCATCCGAAGTGATGGCGATCTTTTGCCTGTCGCGCGACGTGAAGGATCTCGGCGAGCGGCTCGGCAACATCGTCATCGGCAACACGCGCGGCAAGAAGATGGTGCGGGCCCGCGAAGTGAAGGCCGACGGCGCCATGACGGTGCTGCTGCGCGATGCGCTGGCCCCCAATCTCGTGCAGACCTTGGAGAACAATCCGGCCTTCGTGCATGGCGGACCGTTCGCCAACATCGCCCATGGCTGCAATTCCGTGATGGCGACGACGGCCGCGCTGAAGCTCGGCGATTACGTGGTGACGGAGGCCGGTTTCGGCGCCGATCTGGGTGCGGAGAAATTCTTCGACATCAAGTGCCGCAAGGCGGGACTGTCTCCCGCGGCAGCCGTGATCGTGGCAACCGTGCGGGCGCTCAAGTTCCACGGCGGCGTAAAGCGCGAGGATCTGAACAAGGAGAACATCTCTGCGCTGAAGGCCGGTCTCGCCAATCTCGGCAAGCATATCGAGAACGTGGCGAAGTTCGGCGTGCCGGCGGTCGTCGGCATCAACCGCTTCTCCGCCGATACCGAAGCCGAACTCGCTGCCGTCATCGAATACTGCAAGGCGCGCGGCGTTCCCGCCTCGATCTGCTCGCACTGGGCCGACGGTTCGAAAGGAACCGTCGATCTGGCGCAGAAGGTGGTGGAGATCGCCGACAGCGGAAAATCGAAATTCGCGCCGATTTATCCGGACGATCTTCCGCTTGCCGACAAGGCACGCACCATCGCGCGGGAAATCTACGGCGCGCGCGACATCTTCATCGACGGTCCAGCAGCGGCACAGCTCAAGCTGTTCGAGGATGAAGGCTTCCGCAACCTGCCCGTCTGCATGGCGAAGACGCAGTTCAGCTTCTCGACCGATCCTTCGAAGAAGGGCGCGCCGACCGATCACACGGTGGAGGTGCGTGAGGTGCGGCTGTCCGCCGGCGCGGGCTTCGTGGTGATGATCTGCGGCGACATCATGACGATGCCGGGCCTGCCGCGCGTGCCTGCCGCCGAAGCCATCCGCCTCAACGCCAATGGCGAAGTGGAGGGGCTGTTCTGATCCTCTCTTCAACGGCCAAACGACACGGGCGCCTGTGGTGGGCGCCCGTTTCGCATGTCTGAAGGGGAGGTGAAGGGGAGAACTTACGCGGCTACGTCCTTGCTGTCCGGATCGCGCAGCACATAGCCGCGGCCCCAGACCGCCTCGATGTAATTGGGGCGAGCGCGGACCGGTCCCCTTATTCGGTCCCGCGCTGAGGCGCTAACGGGAAATAGTTCGGGAACCCCTACCGATTGTGACACTGGCAGTTCTGGACTCTTGCGGTCTGCTGGTCGCAATGCCGCCAGCGGCAGCGCATTTCTTTGCGTTGTAGGGGCAATAGATGAAGGGGCCATCCGCATACGGAAAGTCTACCGCGATCATTCCGGCGTTGTTGATGCCGTAGACGAGCGCGTACTTGCCGCGCGTCGCGTGCTTTTCCTCGATCGGCGAGAACTTGTCGGTGAACGGACTGTATACGAAGCCGTATGAGTTGTTTTTCCCGTCGGTCCAGGTGCCCGCGATCAAGCCAGTGTTGTTGATGCCGTAGAGATAGGTCCCCGTCATGTTTGGGTCGGGGTAGTCGAACGTATGCCAGACGCCATTTTGCTTCAAAAAGCCATGGTCTCGACCGTCATCGCCTACATAGAAGCCGACAACGTCCTTTCCATCATTTAAGCCCCTCGGAAAGGTTCGTGTGACCCCCGGAAAATTGATGGCTTTGGTGGCTTGGCCGCCCTCGCCGAAAAAGCTGAAGAACTGAGAGAAGAGACTGTTCCATCCGGAGGCGACAAAAGTGCTACCAGCATTGATGGCACCGGATATGCCTTGGCCCAGAGGTGCGCCGTGCTTCAAGGTTACATAAGCAAACGAACCATCCGAATATCGCTCCCAGGGCAGCGCATCCCCAGTGGTGGTGCAGCAAATTCCCATGATGATCCCCGCATTGTTAATGCCGCGGGGTTCGGTAACGCCAGAATCGCCGACATCGAAGGTCGTGTAGTTGCCATCCAGGGTTCCATAGAAGCCATGCTCGACGCCATCCGGAGTGAAGTAGCTGCCGGCAATGACATTGTCGTCATTGATGCCGAAAACAGCCGTGGCCTGCGGTGCAACGCCCGCAGGCGGCGGAACCGGAATAAGCACAGCCGCGTGTACAGCGGTAGCCGCCAGAAGATTCGCACCTGTAAGGAGTTTCAGAAAGCCCCTCATCGTCTCCCCCCAATCGTGCGATCTTTTCGATGCGACGGAGCATCGCTATGAGATATATTATGTAAAGTTAAAAGGAATCCATTGTCGCAAAAACGAAAAGGGCGCCTGTGGCGGGCGCCCGTTTCGCATGCCTGAAGGGGAGGGTGAAGGAGAACTTACGCGGCTACGTCCTTGCTGTCCGGATCGCGCAGCACATAGCCGCGGCCCCAGACCGTCTCGATGTAATTGTCGCCGTTGGTGGCAGCGGCGAGCTTCTTGCGCAGCTTGCAGATGAACACGTCGATGATCTTGAGCTCGGGCTCGTCCATGCCGCCATAGAGATGATTGAGGAACATCTCCTTCGTCAGCGTGGTGCCCTTGCGGAGCGAGAGCAGCTCCAGCATCTGGTATTCCTTGCCGGTCAGGTGCACGCGCTGGCCATCCACCTCGACGGTTTTCGCATCGAGATTGACGGTGAGCTTGCCGGTGGTGATGACCGACTGGCTGTGGCCCTTGGAGCGGCGCACGACCGCCTGGATGCGTGCGACGAGTTCGTCCTTGTGGAACGGCTTCGTCATGTAATCGTCGGCCCCGAAACCGAGCGCCTTGACCTTCGCTTCGACGATGGCGTTGCCGGAGAGGATCATCACCGGCGTCTGCACCTTGGCGAGACGCAACGATTTCAGAACCTCGAAGCCGCTCATGTCGGGCAGCTGCAGATCGAGCACGACGATGTCGTAATCGTACAGCTTGCCGAGATCGATGCCCTCTTCGCCGAGGTCTGTCGTGTAGACGTTGAAGCCCTCGGAGCGAAGCATCAGCTCGATCGAGCGCGCCATCGCGCTATCGTCTTCGATCAGAAGCACGCGCATTTCAAAATTCCCTCTTCCGCTTCGCGATCCCGCGTCGCGTGGTTAACGGATGGTCAGACGGTAAAGCGAAATGGTTAACGTTCGCTTTAACCAAGGCTCCCTCCCTCACTCCGTACAAAGGGGACTTAAAGCTTTCCCTACAGGGCGGGATGGCCTGAAGGCCATCCCCTTGATTCGCCTTGTTAAGTTTACCGCCACTTAAATTTCTTTGTGCAACATGTCGGCTCGAACCTGCAATGGGCCGACCAGACTTGCGCGCACTTCTACGAGAAATCGAGGCAATCCCTGCCCTTCGCCGCTTCGGCCGGGTGTCGAGGATCGAGGGCCTCTTGGTCGAAGTGACCGGTGCGGCCGGCGCCGTGAGCCTGGGCGGAACGGTGCGGCTGACCTCAACCACCGGCAAGCAGATCGCCTGCGAGGTGGTCGGCTTCCGCGATGGCCGCGCGCTTGTCATGCCGCTTGGTTCGCTTGACGGTGTCAGCCTCGGCGCGCGGGCGGATTTCGACGATCGCCCGGCGATGATCTTCCCGTCGCAGGCGTGGCTCGGCCGCGTGGTCGACGCGTTCGGCCGCCCGACCGACGGCAAAGGCGCGCTGCCGCAAGGCATGACCGGCTATCCGCTGAAACGCTCCGCGCCTTCCGCGCACACCCGCGCCCGCATCGGCGGCAAGCTCGATCTCGGCGTCCGCGCCATGAACACCTTCACGACCTGCTGCAAGGGGCAGCGCATGGGCATCTTCTCGGGCTCCGGCATCGGCAAGTCGACTTTGCTCGCGATGCTCGCGCGCAACACCGATGCGGACGCGATCGTCATCGCGCTGGTGGGCGAGCGCGGCCGAGAGCTCAAGGAATTCATCGAGGACGATCTGGGAACCCAGGGCCTGGCGCGCAGTGTCGTCGTCGCCGCGACATCGGACGAGCCTGCGCTGGTGCGCCGCCAGGCGGCTTACGTCGCCATGGCCATTTCGGAACAGCTTCGGGACCAGGGTTTGCATGTGCTGCTGCTGATGGACAGCGTGACGCGTTTCGCGATGGCACAGCGGGAGATCGGATTGTCGGCGGGCGAGCCGCCGGCCACGAAAGGCTACACGCCGACCGTCTTCGCCGAATTGCCGCGATTGCTGGAACGCGCCGGCCCCGGCGACGAGGGAACGGACGGTTCCATCACCGGACTGTTCACGGTTCTCGTCGAAGGCGACGATCACAACGAGCCGATTTCCGATGCCGTGCGCGGCATCCTGGACGGCCACATCGTGCTCGACCGTGCCATTGCGGAACGGGGCCGCTTCCCCGCCATTAACGTACTCAAGTCGGTTTCGCGCGCCATGCCGGCCTGCAACAGCGACGAAGAGCAGCAGATCGTCACGGCGGCGCGCGCCAAGCTGGCGACCTACGAAGACATGGCCGAGATGATCCGGCTTGGCGCCTACAAAAGCGGCACGCATGCGGAAGTTGATGCCGCGATCAAGATCTATCCGCAGCTCGAAGCGTTTCTCTCTCAGAACAAGGATGTGCGCTCGAACCTGAGCGGTGGGTATTCGGCGCTCGACGCGATTGTCGGCGCAACAAGGGGTAAGGCACAATGAAACGCCGCGACACACTGGTGCGCCTGAAGCGCTTCCGCGTCGACGACCTCAAGCGCCGGCTGACGACCCTCGACGGCATGAAGACCGACCTCGAGCGCAAGCTCTCGGACCTCGACGACAGCGTGAACCGCGAAAAGCAGCGCGCCAACGATTCCGACATCGGCCGCCTTGCATTCCCGTCGTTCCTGCGCTCGATCGACTCCCGCCGCGACAACATCCGTAACAGCCTGAAGGACCTCGAGCGCGAGCGCGAGCAGTGCCAGGGCGATTTGAGCGGCGCCTACCAGGACCTCAAGAGCCTGGAGCTCGCCATCGAGCAGGAGAACCGCCGCGTCGCCGAAGCGGAAGCACGCCGCTCCCAGACGCGCCTCGACGAAATGGCCATCGTCCGCCATTTGCGCAAGCACGCGATCCGCCAAGCCTAGGTTTTTTTGCAGACTGCGCCACGCGGCGCGTGGCTGTGATATGATCTGCGCCGGGGGTTCGCGCGCGTGTCGTTATCCGAACATATTTCGCCGCTGCTTGGCCGGCTCATTCTTGCGTGGTTCTTCCTGAGCCAGGCTTGGGCCTACGCGCACGGATGGGACGCCAATGTGACCCTGCTCGCGATGAGGCACATTCCCGTCGCGCCTCTCGTGCTGCTGCTGTCGCTGGTGGTGATGACCTTGGGCGGCTTGTCGCTGGCGCTCGGGTTCAATGCCCGCCACGGCGCGCTGCTGCTGTTCGCCTTCACGATGATCGCGTCGTTCGCCTTGCAGGATTTCTGGCATGTGACGAACGCGGCCGACAAAGCGGCGGACTACGATCTCTTCGCCCGCAACATGGCGATCGCCGGCGGATTGCTGATGATCGTCGGTCTCGGGCCCGGCGCATTCGCCCTCGACGGTCCGGGGAAGAAGAAGGGCTGACGGCGCTCGCTACCAGCCACCGCCGCCACCACCGCCGCCGCCGCCACCCGACGATCCGCCTCCGCCGCTGCCGGAACTGGATCCCGGTGCGGTTGCCGCAGACGCCGCGGCCGCCGCCATCGAGGCGCCGATCGACGATGCAAAACTCGACGGACTGAAGCTGCCGTAAGAGCCGCCGGTGTACCACACCGGCGTGTAGGCCTGGTCCGGCGCCGTGCCGGCCGCCGCCGCCTCGGCCTCGAACTTCTTGCTCCACGCATTCTCGCAATCGAGCGCGATGGCGTAGGGCAGAAACTTCTCGAAGACGTCGGGTGTGACGGCCGGCGGCTGCAGCATCTCCAGCCGCGGCGTTTCCGCGGTCGACAGATACATCTTGAAGCCGTCGATCTGCGCGCGGATCTTGCTGCCGAGCAAGGTGGGCGCCTTCAGCAGGTGATAGAAGACATAGGTCGCGATGCCGCCCGCGATCAGCGCCGCACTCGCGATCCACGAGATCTGCCCGCCGAAGGTATAGAGAACGAAGATCAGTGCCCCCACGAACGGCGTGGCGAAGGCCGTGATGAACAGAGCCGAGAGGGTATTCAGGATGCGCGAGCCTGGTCCGAAGATCACATCGCGCCAATTGTCGTAGACGCGATGGACGAGGAACGAGGTTCCAAGCGACCAGCCTGACAGCCAGAACAACATGAACCCCGCCGTGGCCGCATCGTCCGACAGAAGTGCTGTGGCAATCCCGGTGATGGCGAGGAGGACGAGTCCGCCGATGAACCAGTGCGAATTGGTGACGAAATAGGCCTTCTCGTACTCGTTCTTGAGCGATGTCTTCAGGGCGGAAATCGCGGCGGCGACGTCGGTGTGGTTGGTCTGCTTCAACTCGATCGAATCGTGTGCCGACGAGAAGAGCTTGCTCGACACCGCGCTCTCCGCGCTCGCGAGACCTGCATCGCGATCGAGCTTGCCGGTGCGCGTCAGCTTGTAGGTGCCGTCGTTCTGCGCGATTTTCATATAGCCCTTCACAGCCATGTCGATGAGCGTGGCGGCAAAGGCTTTGCGGTCGTAACCCATCTCGTGCACGAAGCGCACGGCGGCGGGCGAGAAATCCTTGGGCGGCGCGAACAGCGGAATGACCGGGCCGCCCGACGGATCGCGTCCGAATTCGAACCAGGTAGCGAGGAAATACACGAGCAAGACGGCGATGCCGAAGATGGCGGCGACACTGCTTGCATTGTCGCGGATGAACATCGCGCGCTGCTCGGCAGCGGTCGGCGGCAGAACGGCACCCTTGTCGAACCCGACGGCGACCGTCAGGCCTTCGTTGGCCTCGAGCACCGCGGTCGTCCAGCAATGCAGCGTGCGGCCGCTGAACTGCTCGCATTGCGCATTGTTGGCGCGCGAGCCGACAGAACCCGTGTAGGACGCGTATTGCCTGACGTGGGCGCCCATCGGCAGATTGATTGTCACCTCTGCGCGATCGATGGGGAAGATCCAGAAATTGCCGGTGACGTTCCAGTAGAGCTCGTCATAGTCGCGGAAGAATCCGATCTGCCGGTCGGTAGCGTAAGTGATCGTGTAGGTGTGGCGGCCTTCGGGAACAAGATTGTCGGCGCTGCCGATCTTGATGCGCACGCCGCTTTCGATGGAGTCGAGGCTGTAGGGCTCATCCGATCCGTCGCGGGTGACGTGCAGCACGTCGAAGCTGACATGCGCCCGGCGGCCGAGCTTGTCGGTGTAGGTCGTCGGGAAATCGCGATAGATGCCGTGCCTGATGCGTTCGCCCTCGGCGATCACGGAAATCGTTTCGGTGACGGTCAGCGCACCGTTCTGCGCCACGTCGACATTGCTGTTGTAGCCGGTGATGCGTTCGTCGGCGGAAGCATCGACAGTGAGAAGCGCGAAGAACGCCGCGACTAGGGCCGCGCGCAGCCTCATGAGCCGAACGACACCTTCGGCACCGCCCTGTCGGCATCGTCGGCCTGGAAGAACGGCGCCGGCGTGAAGTTGCCGAATCCGGCGATCAGGTTCGACGGGAATTGCTGGATCACGACGTTGTAGTCGCGCACCGTGCCGTTGTAATAGCGCCGCGCCATCTGGATCTGGTCCTCGATGTCGGCCAGATCCTTCTGCAACGCCTGGAAATTCTCGCTGGCGCGCAATTGCGGGTAGGCTTCCGCCACGGCCATGATCTTGCCGATGGCGGCGGTGATGGCGGCTTCGGTCTGTGCGCGCTGGGCCGGATCGGTTTGCGTCTGGCCCTGCGAGCGAAGTTTCGCCAATTCCTCGAACGTGTCGCGCTCGTGGCCGGCGTATCCCTTTACGGTCTCGACGAGGTTGGGAATGAGATCGGCACGCCGCTTGAGCTGGGTGTCGATGCCGCTCCAGCCCTCGGCCACCATGGTCTTGCGGCGAACCAGACCGTTATAGACCGACACGGCCCAGAGGCCGGCCAGCACAACTACGGCAAGAAGAATCAGGACTACCATGGGAGGAGGCTAGCGCCTCGCTCCCATCGCGTCCACGCCGGACAAGCGAATCAGCGGCCGATCGCCGAACGGGCGACGTTCACCAGCGTGATCAGCACGGCGAACACGATCGCGTAAGGCAGAACATCGTGGACGGTCAGCTTGAGCAGGTGGCTCCAGTCCGTCTGGGCAAGCGCACCGGCATCGCCCTTGTTCATCACCATCGCGCGCACATACGTCGCGATGCCGAACACGACCAGCGCCAGAAACGTCGTCGTGACCAGCGAGCCGACGCTCTCCATGAAGAAGCCGGCGGCAAGCGCGATGACCACGATGATCGCGATCGAAATCATATCGCCGCCGGTGAACAGCCCCAGCGTCGAATGCCAGATATCCATAAGCGCAGACATAGAACCCCCTTGGACGCAGACCCCCACGGCCCCGTCGCCAGGGCCCACATTGTTAAAGAATACACGAAAACCACTTTGCCGGTAAGGCCACATAACTCAGGAAAACCGCTAATTTCCGTGACTGCGGCGTTTCGGTTTGCGACCGGCTGTGGTTAACGCACGCCGCCTGCCGCCACCCGGGATGGAAACAGACGCCGGTGCAACGAGGCGGCGACTTCGGCCATGGCCCGCGCCACAAGCGTCGGTTGCGTGGTGGACAGGCAGCACTGCCGGCGCACCGCTTCCAGTACGCGATTGTCCCGCGTGACGGTTGCAATCAGCGGCGGCTCGATCTTGAGGAAGGCACGGCAGGTGCCGATGAACGCTTCCGCCGTCCGCCGCGCCTCGGCATCGTTTGCCACCATGTTGACGATGAATTCCGGCGCGCGGAAACGCGTGGCGCGCAGCAGCAGCTTGGTGAAGGCGTAGGCATCGGTCAGCGCCGCGGGATCTGGCGTCAGCACGACGATGGTTTCGTCGGCGGCAGCCGCCAGTGCCATGATGGTTGCATCGACGCCGGCCCCCAGATCGAGCACGACGCGATCGTAATTCGGCGCGGTGCGGAGTTTGGCGATCAGCGTCGTTGCCGCCCCAACGCCGGCGTTGGCGAAGGCGCCGGAACCGGGCGGCGCTGAAAGAAGGTCGAAGCCGCCCTTGTCCGATCCGCCCATGACGGCAACCGCCACGTCGTCGATTTCGCAATCGCCCGCGACCACGGCGGGAAGATCGCCGCCGTCCTTCAGGCCGAGATGCACTGTGGTGTTGGAAAGCCCGAGATCGGCGTCGCACAGAAGCACGCGCTCGCGTTCCTTCGCAAAGGCGTGGGCGAGATGAAGCGCCAGCAGGGTCTTGCCGGTGCCGCCCTTTCCCGATCCGATGGCGGTGAGGCGTGGAAGCGGGCGCGTCATCGCGTTCATTGCGCACTTCCCTGGTTGGAATCGCCGCTTCCGCTGTCGATCAGCACGCGCGCCAGCGACAACGGGGTCAGTGTTTCGAGCCCGGCCGCGACATAAGCCGAGCGTGTGACATGCGCCAGCGTCGGGCCGCCGCTTGCCGCGGCGACAAGCGCGCCCAGGCGCCTGACGGTGTCGACACTCGTGACGATCAGCGATTTCGCGCCCAGCGTGCCGAGCGCGCCGGTGATTTCCGAAACTTCTTCGGCATCGCTCGCTGCGGAGACGATCCCGACCGTCTCGATGCCTTCGATCTTCGACAGTGCAGTGAAGGCCGCACGTGCCTTGCCGTTGCGTGGATCGAATCCGGCGGTGTCGATGATGAGCGACGTGTTGTCCGTACGGCATTGCGCAACCGTCTTTGCCAGATCCTCTGCGCTCTCGACGACCGCAAACGGCACGTCGAGATGCCGGGCGAAGGTCTCGAGACGCGCGATGGCGCCTGCACCATCGGCATCGGTTGCAACAAGCTTGACGGCGCGGCCGGCAAGTTTCGCATGCGCCGCGAGCTTCGCGGCCACGGCCGTCTTGCCCGCGCCGTTCGGACCGACGAGCAGAAGCACAACCGGTCTGGTGAACTCGACCGGTGCGAGATTCATGCGCCGGTCGAGCGCGGAAGCGAGCGCGAGCGTCATGTCGCTCAACCCGGATTGTTCGGCGGCCTTGGCAAGATCGTGCGCCAGCGATTCGGGTGCGCGATGCGTGCGCAACAGGGACAGCAATTCTGCCCGATTGAAATTTCGCGCGGTCGCATTCGCGGAGCGTTCGCCGCGTAGGCGCCGCATGAGAGCGGAACGATGGGTGTCTTCCAATGTCGACGGAGCGGCATTGTCCTGCTCAGTTGCAGCAGGTGCCGATTGCGGCACCGCTGCAGACTCAGACTCCTCCGGATGATCAAGCGCCGCCCGTACGATGACGCCGCCGTCGCGTGCTTTCTGGCTGCCGACGATCACGGCATCCTCGCCCATCTCGGCGCGCATCCTGGCGAGGGCCTCGCGCATGTCCCGGGCAAGAATGGTACGGAGCTGCATGATTCACCTCCCCCTTGTGGGGAGGTCGAGAAATCGCGAAGCGATTTCTCGGGTGGGGGGCGGTGCAAGGCGTCCCGCGTGATTTTCCATCACACCGTCCCCAGCGTGCGCAGCCGGATGCTGGCGTGAATTTCGTTCTGCGACATCACCACGGTTTGCGCGCGGAAGCGCTCGACGATCGACCGCACAAACGGACGGATCTGCGGGCCCGTCAGCAGGACCGGCACGTCGCCCTTCTGCCCTGCTTCATCGAAACGCTCGCGCACGGTCTGGATGAATTGCTGGAGTTGCGATGGCGCCATCGCCAGCTGCCGTTCCTCGCCCTGGCCGATGATGGATTCCGCGAAGGCCTGCTCCCACGCCGGGGACAGAGCGACCAGCGGGAGATATCCGCCGGGCGACAAATTCTGATGGCACAGCTGACGCGCGATGCGGCCGCGCACATGTTCGGTGATGTAGAGCGGATTCTTGGTGTGGCTTGCGGCTTCCGCGACCCCTTCGAGGATCGCCGGAAGGTCGCGGATCGACACGCGTTCGCCCAGCAAGGTCTGCAGCACGCGCTGCACGCCGGTGATGGAGATCTGCGACGGGATGATGTCGTCCACCAGCTTCTTCTGTTCGGCCGGCAACTCGTCGAGCAGCTTCTTCGTCTCGGCGTAGGAAAGCAGCTCCGCCATGTTGGACTTGAGCACTTCCGTCAGGTGGGTGGTGAGCACTGTTCCGGGATCGACCACCGTGAGCCCGCGGAACGAGGCTTCCTCGCGCAGGGCCTGCGCCACCCATGTCGCCGGCAATCCGAACGCGGGCTCTGTCGTGTGCGTGCCCGGCAGATCGACCGGATGGCCTTGCGGATCCATGCACAACAGGCTTCCGGGGAACAGCTCGCCGCGCCCGGATTCCACTTCCTTGACGGAGATCCGATACTCGTTGGCGCCAAGCTGCATGTTGTCGAGGATGCGCACCTGCGGCATCACGAATCCCATCTCCTGCGCCAGTTGGCGGCGCAGCGCCTTGATCTGGTCCGTGATGCGATGGCCCTGCACGTCATTGATCAGCGGCAGGAGCCCGTAACCGAGCTCGATGCGCAGCATGTCCATGGCGAGCGCCGAAGCGATCGATTCTTCCTTGGGCGCGGCATCGGCGCGCGCCTTCTCTTCCTGCTTCTTCTCTTCGGCCTGCGCCTGATCCTTGCGCTTGTAGGCGATCCACGCCGCGCCGCCGACCAGTGCGGAGAGTGCCGTGAACACCAGGGTCGGCATGCCCGGCAGGACGCCGACGATGCCCATTACGGCGGACGCCATGCCGAGCGCCTGCGGATAGAACGACAGCTGGCCGATGAGCGCCTTGTCGGTTGCGCCTTCTACGCCCGCCTTGGACACCATGAGGCCGGCGGCGGTTGACACGATCAGCGCCGGCATCTGGCTGACGAGCCCTTCGCCGACCGTGAGCAACGTGAAGGTCTGCGTCGCGTCGAAGAAGCTCATGCCCTTCTGCGCCACGGCGATGATGATGCCGCCGATGATGTTGATGCCGACGATCATCAGTCCGGCGATGGCATCACCGCGCACGAATTTGCTGGCACCGTCCATGGCGCCGAAGAAATTGGATTCCGATTCCAGCGACTTGCGCCGTTCGCGCGCGGTCTTCTCGTCGATCAGTCCGGACGACAAATCGGCGTCGATGGCCATCTGCTTGCCGGGCATGGCATCCAGGGTGAAGCGCGCGGCGACTTCCGCGATTCGGCCCGAACCCTTGGTGATCACCACGAAGTTCACGATAACGAGGATCGCGAACACGATCAGGCCGATGACGAAATTGCCCTGCATGATCAGGTGGCCGAACGCCTGGATCACGTAGCCGGCCGCTTCCGTGCCGGTCGCGCCATTGCTGAGGATGAGGCGCGTAGACGCAAGATTGAGTGCAAGGCGCATCATCGTGGTGATGAGGAGCACTGTGGGAAACGAGCTGAATTCCAGCGGCTTCCTCACGAACACCGCCGTCATCAGGATCAGGATGGAGAGCGACAGCGACAACGCGAGGAAGAAGTCGAGCATCCAGCGCGGCAGCGGCACGATCAGGACGATGAGGATCGTCATGATGCCGATGGCGAGCGCCAGATCGCTGCGCTTCAGATAACCGGCCAGCGAAGCGAGGCTAAAGTTCGCGAGCCCCGAAGGCGTCGGTGTGATGGTTGTGTCCGTCATTCAGATTCATCAACCAGCCGCACGGGATTCGCCGTGCTGGGGAATCGCAAGCCCGGCCTGGGAGTACTCGCGCAGCTTGTTGCGCAAGGTGCGGATGGAGATGCCGAGGATGTTCGCGGCATGCGTGCGGTTGCCGAGGCAATGATCGAGCGTGTCGAGGATGAGGTCGCGCTCGACGTCAGCGACCGTGCGGCCGACCAGTCCGCGTGTGGCGACAACCGTGGCGGCCTGCACCGCGGCTGACACCGGACCCGTCACATTGGTGGCGGCACCCACCTGCGTGCCATCCGGCAAGCGGATCGATTCCGGCCCGATCTCCGAACCGCTGGCCAGCAGCACGGCGCGATGGATCGTGTTCTCGAGCTCGCGCACATTGCCGCGCCAGTTGTGGCTGATCAGCAAGCGCTCGGTCTGCGGCGCGATTGGGCGGAACGGCACGCCGTTCGCTTCCGCGTATTTGTGCGCGAAGTGGCGGGCCAGCGCGAGGATGTCCTTCGGACGGTCCCGCAGCGCCGGCAGGCGCAGATTCACGACATTGAGGCGATAGAGCAGGTCTTCGCGGAACGTGCCGCGCTTCGCCGCGTCCGCCAGATCGCGGTTCGACGTGGCAATGATGCGGATGTCGACTTTCACCGGCTTGGTGCCGCCGACACGATCGATCTCGCGCTCCTGGATGGCGCGCAGCAGTTTCGCCTGCAGGCGCGCGTCCATCTCGCTGATTTCGTCAAGCAGCAGCGTGCCGCCATTGGCCTCCTCGAACTTGCCGACGCGGCGCGCGATCGCGCCGGTGAAGGCGCCCTTCTCGTGGCCGAACAATTCGGATTCGAGCAGGTTTTCCGGAATGGCGGCGCAGTTCACCGAAATGAACGGCTTCTCGCCACGCGCGGATTTGCGATGGATGTATCGCGCCATCACTTCCTTGCCGGTGCCGCTTTCGCCGGTAATGAGGATGGAGGCTTCGCTGCCGGCCACCTGGTCGGCCAGCGTCAGCACGGCGCTCATTGCCTCGTCTTCGTGAATCATCTGATGCGATTCATCGGCAACGGCCGCCAGCACGGCCGCGATCAGTTCCGGATCGGGCGGCAGCGGCAGGTATTCCTTGGCGCCGGCGCGAATGGCATCGACCGCGCGGCGGGCATCGGTGCCGATGCCGCAGGCGACGACCGGCGTGCAGATGCGTTCGGTGGCGAGCGCGCGGACCAGCCGCCCGATGTCGAGACTCACATCGCACATCACGAGATCGGCACCGCGTCCCGAGCGCAATTCGGCCAGGCCCTGGTCGATGTCGGTCGCGTGCGTGACCTTGGCACCGCGATCCATGGCGATCTTCGTCGCCGCGCCGATCTGCCCCTGAAGTGAGCCGATGATGAGTAGCCGCATGGCCTTCGCTCCTTGTTCCGTCCCGCCTTACGACTGGCCGGCCTTGATGATTTCCGTCATGGTCACGCCGAGACGATCCTCGACCAGCACCACTTCGCCGCGCGCGACGAGACGGTTGTTCACATAGATGTCGATGGCTTCGCCGACCTTGCGATCCAGCTCGACGACCGTTCCCTTGCTCAGCTTGAGAAGCTGACTCACTTCCATGCCGGACTTGCCGAGCACGGCCGAAACCGTGACCGGCACGTCGTAGACGGCTTCCAGGTCGGAGGCGCTGTGCCTGGCGTCCGCGACCTGCTGGCTGGTCTCGCCCTGCAGGAGCGCAGCGCCGTCCTGCTCCCCGGTGTCGCCGAGGTCCGTCAGTTCGATTTCGCCATTACCGGACATGCTGGTCTTCCTCTGTCATGGGCTTTGCGCTGGCGGAAAACCGCCGCGTCACAAGTTCTGCAAGTGCGGCCTCGATGACCGCTTCGACACGTTCCGCGCCGCCGCCGCGCCATTCGATACGGCAGTCCGCGTCCTTGACGTTCGGATCGGCGGCAAGCTGGACGCGGCCTTCGAAACCTTCCTCATGCGCGATCGCCGGCAGGTGCTGCGAGATGGCGTCCGCGACCTGCGGCGCGACGCGAACGAGGATGCGCGGCTCGCCGATCGCCTGATGCATGGCATCGCGCAGCGCCGATTCGACTTCGCTCGTCGGGGCGGCGGCGAGCGCTGCGCGCGCCAGCTTGCGCGCCGCCATCATGGCGAGCTCGGCGCATTCGGCGCGAACGGAATCGAGCTCGCGTGTCGCCTCGTCCAGCACGTCGCGAATGACCTCGGCGGCCTCCCGGGCAGACACGGCAACTTCTTCAAGTGCACGCACCTGCCCCGCCTTGAGGCCCTGCTCGCGGGCCCTGGCGCAGAGCTGATCGATCTCGTCCTGCGTCAGCGTCTTCTTCATGCGCGTGCGCGCGGCGTTGGAGACCACGTCCCCCTCGGGACGAAACTCGACGTCGAACGTGAATTTGCTTGCCGCCGCCATCAGTACACCAGCTCGTCTTCGCCCTGGCCGGAGGCGATCATGATCTCGCCCTTGTTGGCGAGATCCTTGGCAACGTTGACCATCCGCATCTGGGCATCGTCGACGTCCTTGAGGCGTACCGGGCCCATGGCTTCCATGTCCTCACGCAGGATTTTTCCGGCCCGTTCGCTCATGTTGGAGAAGAAGACATCGCGCAGCGTGTCGGTCGCGCCCTTGAGCGCGAGCGCCAGCTTGTCCTTCTCCACATGGCGCAGCAGCGTCTGGATGGAGCCGGGATCGAGCTTGCCGAGATCCTCGAAGGTGAACATCAAGGCCTTGATGCGCTCGGCGGAATCGCGGCTGCGCTCTTCCAGGGCGGTGAGGAAGCGGCTTTCCGTCTGGCGATCGAAATTGTTGAAGATCTCGGCCATGTACTCGTGCGCGTCGCGCTTTGCCGTGCGCGCGAGGTTCGACATGAACTCCACCCGCAGCGTCTTCTCGACCTTGTCGAGGATGTCCTTCTGCACGGAGTCCATGCGCAGCATGCGCTGCACCACTTCCATGGCGAACTCTTCGGGCAGCGCGCCCAACACGCGGGCGGAATGCTCCGGCTTGATCTTGGACAGCACGACAGCGACGGTTTGCGGGTACTCGTTCTTGAGATAGTTCGCGAGCACCAATTCGTTCACATTGGCGAGCTTGTCCCACATGGTGCGGCCCGCCGGACCGCGGATCTCCTCCATGATCTGGGAAACCTTGTCGCCCGGCATGAACTTGGCGATCAGCCGCTCGGTCGCTTCGTAGGATCCCATCAGTGAGCCCGTCGCCGACATCTGCGACACGAAATCGACCAGCAATTTCTCGACGAGATTGGCGCTCACGGTTCCGAGATTGGACATCACCTGGGTGATCTCCTTGACCTCGTCCTCGTCCATCATCCGCCACACCTGCTCGCCATGCTCTTCGCCGAGCGCGAGCATCAGCACGGCCGAACGCTCCGGTCCGGTCAGTGCGCGGATGTCTTCCTTGGTCTGTGCCTTTGCGCGCGACATGGATCAGCCCGGTTGATGCAGCCAGGTGCGAAGGATCGCGAGCGCCTCTTCGGGATGCGACCGCACGACTTCGCCCACCTTGCGGATGGAGGACTCGCGCACTTGTCCTTCGATGCGCGAGATATCGATCATGCTCTCTTTCGGTGGCGGCAATGCTCCGCCGGTCGCGGCCATGGCGATCGCCGGCTGCATTCCCGGCACGCTTGCCTCGGCCGGCGGCGGCAACGCGCCGGCGACGCCTTGTGCGGCGAAGACGGCGGTGCTGGGTGCGGCGCCCGCCGGCGCGAACATCCGGTTGATCAGGGGCCGCGCGACGAAGAAGCCGATCAGAAGCGCGGTGACGGACAGGATCGCCACTTCGATGATCTTGAACCAGTCGCTGGAATCCAGGCCGAGCAACGGGGCCGGAGCCGGGGTTCCGATCGCGGCATCCATGTGGGCGAACGGCATATTGGTGATCTGCACCTGGTCGCCGCGCGCCTTGCTGAAACCCATGGCGGACTTCACCAGCGCCGCGATCTGGCTCATCTCCTGCGCGGTGCGGGGCTTGTAGGTCTCCTTGCCGTCGGCGCTCATGGTCGTTGCGCCATCCACGACGACCGCGACCGACAACCGTTTCACATCGCCACCGTTCTCGCTGGATGTGCGTACCGTCTTGGAAATTTCGTAGTTGGTCGTCTCCTCGGTGCGCGTGCTGTTGGACTTGTTGCCGCTGTTGTCGCCGGTTCCGGGTTGCTGCTGTTGCTGCGTGGGCAATTGCGAGCCGACCGAAACGGCATTGGTGGTGTTGTTGGCGCTGTCGCTGGAATTCTGCTCGACCGTCTGGGTAGAGCGGATGACCTTGCTGTCCGGATCGTAGGTCTCGGACGTCTCGTTGAAGTGATTGTAATTCAGATCGGCCGACACCTGGACACGGACATGGCCGGGTCCAACCACGCTCGACACGATGGATTCGAGCCGCTGCCGCAGCCGTTCTTCGTAGTCGGACGTGTGCTGTTCCTCGTCGGCGGCCGTTGCATCCGCGCCCTGCTTGTCATCGCCGCCGGCGAGCAGATCGCCCTTGTCGTCGATGATGGCGACGCGCGACGGCTCCATTCCGGCCACGGCGGCCGCAATGAGGTGCTGGATGGCAGCCACCTGGCCCCGGTCCATCACGCCGCTCGTCTTGAGGACAACCGATGCGCTTGGGCTTTGCGCCTCGCGCGAAAAGATCTGCCGCTCCGGAATGACAAGATGAACGCGCGCGGCCTGAACGCCCTGGATGGTTTGCACCGACCTTGCCAGTTCACCCTCGAGCGCCCGCAGCCGGTTGATGTTCTGCACGAAGGCGGTGGTGCCGAAGGCATCGGACTTGTCGAAGATCTCGTAGCCGATGCCAGCCGCCGGAAGGTTCTCTGCCGCCAGCTCCATGCGCAGCTTGGTGACCTGATCGGACGGAACCAGGATGGTGCCGCCGTCGCCCCTGGCTTCGTAGGGCACGTTCATCGCATCGAGCTTGGCCGTGACGGCTGCCGCGCTGCGCGGCTCGAGATCGGCATAGAGGATTGTCTTGGCCGGCTGGCTGATGACGCCGGCGACATAGAGAAAGAACGCGGTGAGCGCGGCGGCCACACCCGCCATCACGCCAAAGCGCGCAGCACCAATGCTTCTGATGAAGTCCGGCAAGCTTGACCCCTTCGAGATGCATGACGGATCGAACGCCCGCCATTTGCCCCAGAACTAGGCAAAGCTTGCCGTGTGTTGGTAAAGGCGCGCTTAACGCTATCTGCGAAATCGCATTTACGCTTTGAAAAGCGACCTTAACAGAGCGTTACCGGTTCGTCGTCGCGCTCGCGATCACCGATCTAGTTGCGATATTGCTGAACGCGCGTTGCGCGCAGACCTGCGAGGCCGAAGCGATCGATCGCGCGCTGCCAGGCGAGAAATTCCTCGACCGTCAGCGTGTAGCGGCGGCAGGCCTCGTCGAGGCTCAGTAATCCGCCGCGCACCGCGGCAACAACTTCCGCTTTGCGGCGGATGACCCAGCGCTTCGTGTTGGGGGGCGGAAGATCAGCAAGCGTGAGCGGGCTGCCGTCCGGCCCGATCACATAGCTGACACGTCCTCTGCGATCATCCATTTTCTATTTCCAATCCCAACGCTACCCATGCGAAACGTACACGCGCCCCTTTTAAAAAAGCCTGTAGGCGCAAGGTAAAAGAAGTCGAAAGGCAAAGGCTCAGCTGTTCGATTTTGGGAATGCCGGCGCCTTCACGAATGCGAAGGCGCCGAGTTCCCTGCATCAGCGCATTAATGCATCTGCGTAAGGTCTTGCAGCATGTCTGACGCGGTTGTGATCACGCGCGTGGATGCGGTGTAGGCACGCTGCGTGGTGATCAAATTCGTAAATTCCGTGGCAAGATCGACGGTCGAGCCTTCCAGCGCGCTGCCCTGGATCTTGCCCGCGCTGTCGTCGCCGGCGTTGCGGATGACGCTGGCGCCCGAATTGAGCGTCTGCGCGTAGGCGTTGCCGGAGATCGGCGCCAAACCGTTCGGATTGGCGAACGTCGCCAGCGGCACCTGATAGATCTTCTGGGTCAATCCGTTCGAGAACGAGGCGGTGACGATGCCGCTTGTGTCCACCGAAACGCCCGACAGCGTGCCGAACAGCGCGCCATCGACCGACGCATTGACCAGCGCCGAAGAGCTGTCGTACTGCGTCATGCCGTTCGACGCGCCGACGGTTCCCATGTCGATGGAGATCGTCTGCGCGGCAAGACCCGATGATCCCGACCAGTCCATCGGAACGCTGATCGAGCCGGATGGGTTGCCGGACAGATTGCTGTCCGCATTGGCCAGCGTGCCGTCCGTGTTGAACGTCATGGTGCCGGCGTACAGCATCGTGGAAGGCGTATTGTTGGTGCTCACGTTGGTGGAGTCGCCAGCGTAGCTCACTTCGTAGTTCCACGTGTTCGCGTCCGTCTTCAGGAACGAGATCGTCACCGGTTGCGAACCGCCCTGGCTGTCATAGATATTGATGGTGCGCGTGAAGTTCGGCGTGATGGTGCCGTCGGTCAGGTCGCCCGGTGTGTACGGTGTGACGCTGCCGTCATAGGCGTCCGTGCTCGACTGCAGATTGGCCTGCAAGGTCATCGTCGTCGTGGGCTCGGCCTTGCCGGTCAGGTTGGTGACGTTGATGGCGCTGAGCTGCGTTCCGGGCGCGACGTCGCCGTTGGAATTCAAGGCATAGCCCATCAGGTAGAAGCCCGACGAATTCTCCAGGTCGCCGTTGGCATCCGGCTGGAAGTCGCCGGCGCGCGTGTAAAAGAGCCCGTTGGCGCCCGCATGGGTGTTCGAGCTTGCCGAGCTGGGATTGGGGCTCACCATGAAGAAGCCGTTGCCGGAGATCGCCATATCGGTCGGCGAGCTCGCGGTCGTCAGCAGACCCTGCTGCGCGATGTTCTGCGCCGTGCTGGAGATCACGCCGGCAGACGAAGCGTCGCCCTCGCCCATGGAATCGGCGAGAAGGGTCGAGAACTGGGTTTCGCCGGTCTTGTAGCCAACGGTGTTGACGTTGGCGATGTTGGAAGAGGTGGTGCTGAGCGAATTGCTGAACGCATCGAGCGCAGACACACCGATCATCATTGCGCCATAGAGACTCATGTCTAGGTTTCCTTCGGCCCGTCGGCCATAACCGTCCTGCAGCCAGCTTCGCTTGGCTGAAGACCGTTCGCGCGAGGCGCCCGTTCTCAGGCGCCGGTTTGTCAATCGTCGATGGCGCTCACCTGCGACAGGGGAACGCCCATACCGCCGATCATCAGAAGAGGCTCGGTGCCGGTCAGGTTGATCTCGTCGACCACACCCTTGAAGGCGATGGCCGAGGAAATGGATGAGCCGTCGGACGCGTTGGCCGCGACGCTCAGCTTGTAGACGCCATCCGGCAGCTGATTGCCGGAATTGTCCGTGCCGTCCCAGGTGAAATCGTGACCGCCCGAGCTCGTTTCGCCGGGGCCGGTGTAGACAACCTGGCCGGTGGAATCGGTGACCGTCAAAGTCGTGTTCGCGGCGTCGGCGCCGAGCGCATAACGCCAGGTGCAGCTGCTGTTTTGCAGCGCGCCATTGCCGGTCGTGATCGTGATCGACTTGCCGAGATAGGAGGCGGAGCTCGACAGCGTGTTGGACTGGCCCAGCGCGATCAGGCTCTGGAGATTGTTGTTGGTGTCGATCTGCTGCTCAACCTGGCTGAATTCGACCAGCTGCTGGGTGAACTGGCTCGAGTCCATCGGGCTCAGCGGATCCTGGTTTTGCAATTGCGTGGTCAGCAGTGTGAGGAACGTATTGAAGTTCCCCGAAAGCTCCTGCATGCCGCCTGTCACGTCGGTCATCGTGTTGGTCCTTTAGATTCGAATATCGACTCGCGAGTCGCTCATCTGGCTCGCATAGATCGGGAGCGAACCGATGGCGTCCGGTGCGTCATTCACAACCGGTGTCACCTGCGGCTGCTGCTGGTAGGTCCCGGCTCCGCCGTCGCCGCGGTCCTGACCCTTCAGCGAGAAGTTCAGCGAATTGTTGCCGAGGTCGAGGCCCGTGTCCTGCAGCGCACGATGCAGGGTTGCCTGGTCGCGCTGCAGCAGGTCGAGCGTCTGCGGCGTGTCGGCCGTGACATGCGCCTGGGCCTTGCCGTCGCTGCTCACCGAGAGGCGGACATCGACGCGGCCGAAATCGGGCGGATCGAGACGGATGTCGAACTGCTTCTCGCCGTCCTTCACCTTCGCCGCGATGTTCGTGGCAAGCGCTGCCATATCCGGCGTCGCGGCCGGCATGGTCGCCGGCGGCGTATCCTTCATCACCGTCCCGCCCAGCGATGACGTCGCGTTGGGCGCCACGCCTTGCGGCGGCGTTATCTGCATGATCTGAGGCTTTCCGTCCGCGTTCGGCTGCGGCCCCTGACCGTGATCGGGCAGCGAAGCATGCGACGAAGTCTGCGGCTGCGGGCCATTCGGGTCGGCCGCGTGAGTCGACAGGCTTGGCGGCGTGACCTTGTCGATCGTGTTGCCGTCGTCCGGGTGATCCGCCTGGTCGGACTTTGGCTGCGGCTTGTCGATCATTTTGGTGTTGCCGCCGGCATTCGGCACGACGAGCGGCGGCGGCGGGCCGACCTTCATCACTACCGAACCGTTGGCATTGGGATCGATCAACGGACGCTTGCCGGTATCGGGCTGCGTGTTGGTCTGAACCGGCGGATGGTCCATCAGGATGACGGAGCCCTGGCTTGCGTTTGGCTGTGTTTGCAACGGCTTCAAAAAATCGATCGTGCCCGTCAGATCCGGCGGAGAAGCAGACGGCCCGGTCCGCGGCGGTGGATCGAGCTTCATGACCGTGCCGCCAGTTGCGTTCGACTTGAGGTTCGGATCGCTGCCGTTCGGGCCGATCTGCATGATCGTGCCGCCGGTCGCGTTCGACTTGAGGTTCGGATCGCTGCCGTTCGGGCCGATCTGCATGATCGTGCCCCCTGTCGCATTCGACTTGAGGTTCGGATCGCTGCCGTTCGGGCCGATCTGCATGATCGTGCCCCCTGTCGCATTCGATTTCAGCGTCGGGCCGCCGTTCGTCGGACCGACCTTCATCACCGTGCCGCCCGGGCCGTTCGGATTGGTCAGCGGATTGCCGTTCGTCGGATCGACTTTCATGACGGAATTGGGAGGCGGAAACTGTGGGTGCGAGGCCGGACCGTCATTGGGCCCAAGCTTCATCACCGTGTTCGGCAATTGCGGCGCTTGCATCTGCGCGAACATGGCGGCGAACATCGCATCGAACCCGTCGCCGGCCGGCTTTGCATCTTTTGCCGTTCCATTGGTCGTCGCAGTCGCCTGGGCGCTGCTGGCCGTCACCTGGTTGGTCGGAGCTGTCACGATCGTGAACCCGCAAAATTCCCGTGCGTCCGGTGCAAGCGGTGGACCAGACGCGTTTCACGGCATTCCAGCTTGATTTCCTTGCTTCCGGATTGGACAGCCTTGCGCGATCCGGCGCGGCATCATCTGCCGCAAGTCCGGCAATTTGTGCCGTTGCGCCTTCGTGGCGGCGCGATTTACGCCTTGTTTTCCAATCGTCATGCGATGGCACGGGCTTTGCGAATTTCTTCGCGGCGAACAGGAGATTTGCGTCAGCCGTGGCTCTGGACGGAATCCTTGCGAGTGCGTTGACGGCCCTGCAGACGAACGCGCAGGCCCTGCGGGTTGTCTCCAACAACGTCGCCAATATGAACACGCCAGGCTATGTCCGCCGCGTGGTGAACGAATCGCCGCTCGATATCGGCGGCCAGCTTGCCGGCGTCAGCATCGCCGACGTGCAGCGCGTGACGGACCAGTTCCTGATGCAGGAAGTTCTGTCATCAAATTCGTCGTCCTCGCAGTACAGCACCCAGAGCAGTGTGTTCGATCAGATCAACGGAATCCTCGGGCAGCCGGGCGACGGAACGGCGCTGACGTCGCAACTGGATGACGCCTTCTCGGCGCTGGGACAGGCTTCATTGTCGCCCAATTCCAGCGCGAGCCAGTTGTCCGTGATCGGCGGCTTCCAGAACTTCGCCTCGACCATCTCGTCGCTGTCCACGCAGATTGCGAACGTCAAGGCCCAGGTAGACCAGCAGGTCAGCGGGTCAGTCAGCACCATCAACAGCCTGCTGACGCAGATCTATGCGCTCAACCAGCAGGTCCAGACCGCGACGGCCGGCGGCGACACATCGAGCGGCCTGCTCGATCAGCGCGACCAGCTCATCCAGCAGCTGTCACAATACATGGACGTCCGCACCAGTCCACAATCCAACGGCCAGCTCACGGTCATGACCACGGACGGCATGACGCTTGTCGGCGACACCTACGCGCAGCTCTCCTATTCGAGCAGCGCTTCGAGCGGAAGCTACAATTCCATTCAGCTGAATTCGATCAATCCGCAAACCGGCGCTCCGATCAGCGCCGGACAACCTCTCGATGCGCATTTGAGTTCCGGCTCGCTGCGCGGCCTGCTCGACATGCGCGACAATCAGATTCCCGCCTTCGAGCAGGAACTCGGCAACTTCGCGCGACAGACGCAGCTCGCCTTCAATTCGGTGAACAATGCGAACGCGGCGTTTCCACCGCCCAGCTCGCTCAACGGCCGCGACACGGGGCTGCTTTCGACGGACGGCCTGAATTTCACCGGCAAGACCACGATCGCGGTCGCCGATTCCAGCGGCAACATGGTGTCGCGGGTCGATGTGGATTTCGACGCGGGCACCTTGTCGGTCGATGGCGGCGCTGCGGTCAGCATCGGCAGCGACATCGGCAGCTTCGTCACCGCCCTCAATGGCGCGCTGGGCGGCAACGGCACCGCCAGCTTCCAGGATGGCAAGCTCTCCATTTCCGCCACCGGTTCGAACGGCATCGTGGTGCAGGACGATGCAACGACACCGTCTTCTCGCGCCGGCACCGGCTTCTCGCAATTCTTCGGACTGAACGATCTATTCCAGTCGGACGCCCCTTCGATCCTTTCCACGGGACTGACGAGCGCCGACGCGAGCGGCTTCGCAGCCGGCGGCAGCATGAGCTTCACGCTCAAAGGCCCCAAGGGGGACGTCGCCAAGCAGGCGAGCGTCACGCTGACGGCGGGCATGACCATCGGCGACGTCGTCAACGCGCTCAACACGTCGTTCGGCGGCGCTGCCACGTTCTCGCTCGGCTCCGACGGCTCCCTCAAGATGACGCCGGCCTCCGCCTATTCGGGCTACACCCTCAACGTCAACGCCGATTCCACCGCGCGCGGAACGACCGGAATGAGCTTTACCGAGCTCTTCGGTCTCGGCAGCCAGGCATCGACGGCGATTGCGCAAAGTTTCAGCGTCAATCCGGCGATCGTTGCGTCGCCGCAGCTGCTCGCCTTCGCGCAGCCCTCGATCACATCGAGCAGCGTTGCCGGCGATCCCATCGTGGCGTCGGGAGACACGCGCGGGCTTCTCGCCCTGCAGGCGATCAGCAACGGCCAACAGAATTTCGGCGCCGCCGGCAATCTCGGCGCCCAGGCCACGACTCTCGGATCCTATGCCGCCAACTGGTATCAGGACATCGCGACGCAAGGCGCGGCCGCGTCCGCGAGCAACACCGAGCAAGGCGACCGCCTGCAGGAGGCGCAGACACGCCAGTCGCAGACATCAGGCGTCAACCTCGATGAAGAGCTTTCCAACATGATGATCTACCAGCAGGCGTATGGCGCGGGCGCGCGCATCCTGCAGACGGTGCAGCAGATGTACGACACGCTGCTGCAGATCAGCGGCTAGAGGACAGTCCGATGACCATCGACCGCGTTGCCACCAATAACCAGATGCAGTTCATGCTCAGCCAGATCATGCAGGCCACGGCAAATCTCGACAAGACGCAGGCGCAGGTCGCGAGCGGCAAGGTTTCGACCGACTACACCGGCATCGGCAGCAAGACGGCCGTACTTGAAGCGGCGCGCTCCGCATCGGCGCGCGCCGATTCCTATCAGTCCGTCACGCAGCTTGCCCTCAACCAGGTCGATCTCCAGGACTCGCAGATGACGGACATATCCAACCTCACGTCACAGCTGCGGCAGGCTCTGACCGAGGCCGTGGCGAACAACGACGCTTCGACCTTGATGTCGACGGCCAGCGGCATCTTCGACCAGCTTTCGCAGGTCCTGAATTCGCAGGATGCAAACGGCAACTACATCTATGGCGGAGGCAACGACAACCAGCCGCCGGTGACTCCGACTTCGCTGTCCGATCTCACCTCGCTCGCCTCCGCTTCGGATGCCTTTGCCAATGGCGATCTTCCCCGCTCCGTCACCGTGGCCGACGGTCAGACCATGAAGATCGGCATCCTGGCTTCGGATGCGGGCCAGCAATTGATGCAGGTGCTGAAGGACGTCGCCGATTTCAATGCCGGAGCGAACGGCAATTTCGGTCAAGGCCTGACGAGCGCGCAGTCCGACTTCCTCACAAACGAGATCCAGAGCGCCAAATCGTCCGGCGACGCGGTCAATAATGTTGCCGCGGCCAATGGGCAGACCTATCAGCAGCTCCAGACCATGTCGGACAATCAGCAGACGCTTTCCACGATGTACAAGGGCTTCGTGTCGAACATCGAGGATGTCGACATGGGCCAGGCGGTGACCCAGCTGAACCAGAACCAGGTGGCACTTCAGGCCGCTCTGCAGGTGACGTCGCAGCTCAATTCGATATCGCTGCTGAACTATCTTTCGCCGCCCACGGCGACCGGCTGAACCGGGGCCTCGCCTTGCGCAGCCGCGGTCACGGCCGTATATGCCGCCGATGAATTCGACAGAGGCAAAGCGCGTGGTCGTCGCCATGTCCGGCGGCGTGGATTCGTCGGTGACGGCGGCCTTGATGAAGCGCGCCGGTCACGACGTGGTCGGCGTGACGCTTCAGCTTTACAATCACGGCAAGGCGGTCGCCAGGAAGGGCGCCTGTTGCGCCGGGCAGGACATTCACGATGCCAAGCGGGTCGCCGAGCAGCTCGGCATTCCACATTATGTGCTCGACTACGAAGAGCGCTTCCGCAAGGCGGTGATCGCCGATTTCGCCGATTCCTACGCGCGCGGTGAGACGCCAATCCCCTGCGTAAGCTGCAATGAGCGCGTCAAGTTCGCCGATCTTCTGCATCTGGCGCGCGATCTGGGCGCCGGCGCATTGGCGACCGGCCACTATGTCCGTCGCGTCGAAGGTGTGAGCGGCGCGGAACTGCATGTGGCGGCGGACCCAGGCCGCGACCAGAGCTATTTCCTCTATCGCACGACGCGCGAGCAGCTCGACTTCGTGCGCTTTCCCATCGGCGATCTGCCGAAGAGCAAGGTGCGTGAGATTGCTGCGGAGTTGGAGCTCGGCGTCGCTGGCAAGCCTGACAGCCAGGACATCTGTTTTGTGCCGGACGGCGACTATGCATCGGTCGTGCAGCGGCTTCGTCCGGGTGCTTCCGCTGCCGGCGACATCGTCGATCTCGACGGCAACATCGTTGGCCGCCACGATGGCGTGATTCATTTCACGGTCGGCCAGCGAAAGGGTTTGGGGCTGTCCGGCAATCACGAACCCCTGTTCGTCGTGAAGCTGGACGCTGCGCGAAAGCAGGTAGTGGTCGGACCGCGCGATGCCTTGCGTATCGACACGATTTCGTTGCGGGATGTGAATTGGCTGATCGATACGGCCGAGCCTTTCGAATGCGCCGTGAAGGTTCGTTCGACGCGGCCACCTGTCGCGGCCCGCGTGACACCGTCAGATGATGGTTCCGCGCTCGTCGAATTGCACGGCGCGGAAGAGGCCGTGGCACCGGGACAGGCTTGCGTCTTCTACGAAATTACCGGCACGCGCGTGCTCGGCGGCGGCCGGATTGCGGCACCGATGGCATCGCGCGCGGCGGCGTAGGCAGCCCATCAATTGGTTTTAACATTCGCGCGACGCGGCAATCCTGTCGTTTCGGTTGCGCTCCGCTTCCTGTAAATTGCCGGTTGGCTGGAATCGGACATGATGCGGGTTTTGTCGACAGTGTGCCTGTGGCTGGCGCTGCTTTGCGGGGTGGCGTCGGCAGACGGCTATTCCAACTTCAACGCAGGCGTTGCGTCGGCTGGGCGCGATGAATCCGATGCTGCGATCAAGTCGCTCACCCAGGCGCTTGCATCGCCCGACCTGCCGCAACATCTGCAGGCGGTGGCCTATCTGTCGCGCGGCCGCGAATTTGCCGAGGTCCACCGCCTCGATGCGGCCATCGCCGATTACACCGACGCACTGAAGCTCAAGCCGGACTATCTGGACGCCTACATCTCGCGCTGCAGGGCGTACGCGGAGAATCGCCGGTACGCGGACGCCATATCGGATTGTTCCAGCGCCATCCGCGTGCAGCCGGCCAACTGGCGGCTTCACGAATTGCGGATCGATTTGTATCAACAGGCCAGGCGCTATGACGATGCCATCGCGGACTATTCCGCCTTCATCGCCACGCGGCCCGACGATACTTCGCTCCTGCTGGGGCGCGCCAATATGCTTCGTCTGGCGGGACAGTACGACAAGGCCATGGCGGATGCGGAGGCCGCGCACGACGCGCAGTTTCACTCTGCATGGCCTTATGTCGCGATGGGCTCCATCGCTTTCTCACAAGACAAGTTCGATGACGCCATCGGCAACATCAACTCTGCCCTCGATGTCGAATCGCACGACAGCGATCTTTATGTGCTGAAGGGGCAGATGCTGTGGGCGAACGGGCGTCTCGATCGCGCAAGCGAGACCTTCGGGGATATCTTCGCTCATGATGGCATGGACCCCTATGCCTTCCTCTGGCTTTCCTTGTCGGATGCTGCGCAGGGAAAACCGGTATCCGCGGATATCGTTTCGAAAGTCGAAGCGACGGATCGAACGCGTTGGCCGGGGCCGCTCGTGGACCTGTATCTCGGCAAAACGACACCGGAAGAGGTCCTGCAAGGTGCCGCGAAAGAGGCCGATGGCCTCAATCATGAGCAATGCGAGGCGGACCTTTACGTCGGCGCGTGGCAGCAGTCTCACGGCCATCCAGATGACGCGACGCGCCTCCTGACGGCCGCCGCCGGCGCCTGCGACGACATGCAGAAGCAGCTCGCGACGATTGCGCTTGCCCGAATGCGAAAGGCGGGTTCGCAGTGAAGTGGCTGCAGCTGATCCTGGCCGGACTTGTGATTTCCGGCGCAGTAGCCGCGCGGGCAGATGAGCACGCTCAACCCAGCTGCGCGCTCCAATCGATGGCGTCCCTGGACACGCAAACCTTGCCGAACGGAGAGATCGCCGTTCCCGTGACATTGAACGACACGCCGGCTCTGCTCGCCGTCGATACCGGCAGCATCTACAGCTCGATTTCGGAAGAAGCGGCGGTCGAGCAAGGCGCGCACGCGCAATTCTCCCCGTACATCGGTTCGTTCATGAACGGTGTGTCGACGAATGCGTTCACCGTGCTGAACTCCTTTGCCGTGGGACCGCTGCGTTCGCCGAAACAATGGTCCGTCGCCATTGCACCCGACCAGATGCTTCCCGCCAGCATATCGGGCTATCTGGGACCGGATGTGATGCGCGCCTACGACGTCGAGTTCGACTTCTATCACGGCAAGTTCAATCTGTTTGCCCACACAAACTGCGCCGGCGCCGTCTACTGGACGCATGATGCGGCGGCTGTCGTACCGATGAAAGTCGCCGATGACGGACACATCGTCGTGGATGCCACGCTGGACGGAAAACCGGTCACCATCCTGCTGGACACAGGTTCACCGTCTTCCGTCATGAGTGTGGAAGCGGCGGAAAAGCTCTTCGGCATCGCCAAGGATGATCAGCGGCTGAAATTCGTCCGCTCCATCTCTCTCAATGGCGGCTCCGATACGCCGTTCTACAGCTTTCCGTTCTCGTCCCTGAGCTTCGGCGCGATCACCGTCGCCAATCCGAAGATCCAGCTGATCCCGCAAGAGAACTTCGATCCCCACGGCCGTCAGGACGCCCAGATCGTGCTTGGCATGAGCGTGCTCCGCCAGCTGCATCTCTACGTCGCGTACGACCAGAAAATGCTCTATCTGAGCGCCGCCGAGGCGCACTGACAGCACCGCCGGCGCCTTGCCTTGACAGGGCCGAACCCCGTCCCTTACATGCCGCGCCTCGGTTGACCAAGTGGCAGCGTAGCTCAGTGGTAGAGCAGGGGAATCATAATCCCTTGGTCGGGGGTTCAAATCCCTCCGCTGCTACCAGTCCTCGCTCAGGAGACGCGTTGGCGACACAGGCGACAAAGGCCACATCCGCAGGCCTTTCCATTCCCTCCATCGAGGATATCCGCGCGGCCGCGAATGTCATTCGCGGCGCGGTCGAACGCACGCCGACTCATTATTCGAAAACGCTGTCGCAGATCGCCGGCTGCGATATCCATCTGAAGTTCGAGAATCTGCAGTTCACCGCCTCGTTCAAGGAACGCGGTGCCGTGAACAAGCTGATGTCGCTGTCGGCCGACGAGCGTCGCCGCGGTGTGGTGGCGATGAGCGCCGGCAACCACGCGCAGGCTGTCGCCTATCATGGCGGGAGGCTCGGCATTCCGGTGACCATCGTGATGCCGGAAGGCGCGCCGTTCGTGAAGATCAAGCGCACCAAGGAATTCGGCGCGAAGGTCGTGCTGTTCGGCGCGACCTTGAACGAGGGCACCGTCAAGGCCAAGGAATATGTCGACCGCGACGGCATGACGCTCGTTCATCCCTATGACGATCCGAAGATCGTCGGCGGAACCGGGACGGTGGGCCTCGAATTGCTCGAGGATGTGCCGGATCTCGATGCGATCGTGGTGCCGATCGGCGGCGGCGGGCTGATCTCCGGCATTGCGATTGCGGCCAAGGCGATCAATCCGAAGATCAAGGTCTATGGCGTGCAGGCCGCACTCTATCCATCGATGTACGATGCGGTGAAAGGCTCCTCCCTGCCCTGCGCTGGGCAAACCATCGCCGAAGGCATTGCCGTGAAGGCGCCAGGCGCGCTGACACGCGAGATCATCGCATCGCATGTGGAAGATGTGTTCCTCGTGCGCGAAGACGAGATCGAGAGCGCGCTGGCGAGTCTGCTGGAAATCGAGAAGACGGTCGTCGAAGGCGCGGGCGCAACCGGCTATGCCGCCGTGCTGGGCAACCGCAAGGTGTTCGAGGGCCGCAAGGTCGGCATCGTCATCTCCGGCGGCAACATCGACATGCGGCTGCTTTCGAATGTCATCTTGCGCGAACTCTCACGCGAGGGGCGCTTGCTGTCGGTCACGGTTGAGATCGAGGACCGGCCCGGCTGGCTTGCGCGCATCGCCACCGTGGTGAGCGAGGCAGGCGGCAACATCCTCGAAGTCTCGCACAACCGCATGATGACGGATCTGAGCGCCAAGGGCGCCGACCTTGGCCTCGTCATCGAAGCGCGCGACGCAAAGCATGCCGATGAAATCCGCCGGGCGCTGGAAGCGGCTGGCTTCGTGCTGCGCGAACCTGTCGTGACGCAGGCCATGACACCGATGCGCCGCTTCTATGCGGCCGGTCCCGACGGAGAACGCGAATGACTGCGCCACGCGTCGGCATCATCATGGGCAGCCAGTCGGATTGGCCGACCTTGAAGGCGGCCGCTGCCATGCTCGACGAACTGGGCGTGACGTGCGAGACACGCATCGTATCGGCGCACCGCACGCCCGACAGACTCTATGAATATGCGACGAGCGCTGCGGAGCGCGGGCTCAAGGTGATCATTGCGGGCGCCGGCGGTGCTGCACATCTGCCGGGCATGACCGCTTCGATGACGACCTTGCCGGTGCTCGGCGTGCCCATCGAAAGCAGGGCACTGAAGGGCCTCGATAGCCTGCTCTCCATTGTCCAGATGCCGGGCGGCGTTCCGGTCGCGACCTTCGCCATTGGCGAAGCGGGCGCCAAGAATGCGGGACTGCACGCCGCCGCCATTCTCGCCCTTTCCGATGCCAGGCTTGCCAGGCGGCTGGAGTCATGGCGCAAGGCCCAAACGCGATCCGTCGCCAAAAAACCGTCAGGACGATGAGCGATCCGCAGAAATTGTCCGCTCCCGTGCCGCCGGGAGGAACGATCGGAATTCTGGGCGGAGGACAACTGGCGCGAATGCTGGCGCTCGCCGCGGCCCGCCTCGGCCTCAAGACGCATGTGTTTTCCGACGTCCGCGATGCGCCGGCGTTCCAGGTGACGAGCGCGCACACTTATGCGTCGTATCGCAATGCCGAAGCGCTGCGGAAATTTGCGCAGGCTGTCGACGTGATCACCTTCGAGTTCGAGAACGTGCCGTCCGAGTCCATCGACACGCTGTCGCTGCTGAAACCGGTCCGGCCGAATGCCCGCTCGCTCGCCATCACGCAGGAGCGGTTCGAGGAAAAGCGATTCGTCGACTCGCTCGACATCGGCACGACGCCGTTTGCGGCGATCAATTCGCCCGCCAATATCGACTCGGCCTTCAACAAGATCGGCCGCACGCGCGCGGTGCTGAAGACGCGGCGCCTCGGCTACGACGGCAAGGGCCAGGCGATGGTTTCCAGCCCCAGCGAAATCGTGGCCGCCTTCGAGGCATTTAAGGAAGTTCCGTGCATTCTCGAAGCCTTCGTGAACTTCGACTTCGAAGCCTCGATCGTCGCCGTGCGCGGGGGCGACGGCACGTTTGAGGCCTACGATCCGCCGGAGAACGAGCATGGCGACCATATTCTGCGCCGCTCCATCGTTCCGTCGCGCCTGAGCGCCGCGCGCGCCGAGGAAGCCAGGGAAATCGCGCGCAAGATCGGCGATGCCCTCGATTATGTCGGCACCTTTTGCGTCGAGCTGTTCGTGACGCCGGACGGATTGCTGGTGAACGAGATCGCGCCGCGCGTTCACAATTCCGGCCACTGGACCATCGATGCCTGCGCCGCGAGCCAGTTCGAGAACCACATTCGCGCGGTCGCCGGCTGGCCGCTTGCCTCGACCGAACGCCATTCCAACGCCGTGATGGAGAATTTGATCGGCGAAGACGTGCGCGACTGGCAATCCGTCGTCAAGCGCGGCGGCTGTCTGCATCTCTACGGCAAGGCGGAAATCCGCGACGGCCGCAAGATGGGTCACATCACCTGGGTGAAGCCGAGGTCCGCCCGCCGAAGCGGCCCAAAATCTCCGACATAGAAGGCAGTTTCGACAGCGTCTCGGCCTTGAATTTCTCGAACTGCATCACGTTCTCGATGCGGGCGTCGAGGAATTCGAATGTCGCCTTCTCGTTTTCGCTGTCGTCGGTGAACCAGCGCAGCATGGTCGAGGAATAGACGCCGGCGAGGATCGCGCGCTTTGTGTAGAAGTTGAAGTCGGTCGAGGTGTCGCCGGCCGCGCGCCACATGCGGTCCACGGTGCGGTAGAGCAGCTTCGCCGCCAGTGCCGCATTCGGCGGCAAGGTGAGGAACGCTGCCGCGCGCCGCGCCGCTTCCTTGTGCGGCCGCAACGCGGCGATGCGATCGCTCACCGCCGCCTTGATGCGCGCACGGATCTTCATGTCCGGCAGCTTCGCCTTCCTGAGCGTGCGCTCCATCTCGTCGTCGGCCCAATCGGAGAACGCCTCCACGAGGCTTTGCGGCCCGTATGGAAACAGCCGCGGCACGTCGGATTGAGAAACGCCCGCATCCGCGGCGGCACGCTTGAGCGCCGCCTCGGAAAATCCGTCCGACGGAATCAACGGAAGTGCTGCTTCCAGCACGGCCTGTTTCGGATCGGAAGCCGTCCGCTGTGCCGTCTTCGAGGATTTGCGTGCCGCCATCATCCTTCCCTAGTGTGCCGGCACTCTTGCAGGCACGCTGACCGTGCCGCCGCCGAAGGTGAGCGAAGATTGGGCATGGCCCTTCACCGGCGAATTCGGCGAGGCAAAGCCGAAATAGAAGCTCAACTGGCCGGGCGCGGTTCCATTCTTGGGACAAACCGGCGTCGTGAAGGTGAACGTTACATGTGCGCCGCTGCGCACCGCCGACGAGAGCCCGATCGTTCCCAGCGAACCTGACGTGATGACGTACACATCGGCATTGCCGCTGCCGTCATAGTTGAGCGGCGTGATCGGTCCCGTCCTGACGGTCACGTCGACCGCGCAATTGATATCCGTCTGGGCGTGTGCATGCGTGAAGTCCGCCTGATATTCGAACGCCGTCAGCCCATCGGCTTGCGAACCGGCGCCGCCGACAAAGGTGCGCGTCCACAGCTTGGGGTGGCCGGAGTAGCCTGAACTCGGCGGATACTGGCCGAACGTGTCGGTGACGACGACCGAGCAGCTCAGATCGAAAGTGCAGGTCACGTCGGAGGAATCGACGTTCACGACCGTCAGCGGCGCAGCGCCGGCTTGCGTCAGAACTCCAAATGCGAAGACCGCTGCAGCTGCAAGTGCAATTTTGCCGAAAATGTGCATGGAACCCTCACCCATCGAGAGACAAGAGCACGTGACCAATTTTGCGCCCTTGGCGCCAGGGCTCGCAAGCTTGAATTGATGACAATCCGCGGGACCCTGGCCCGGCTTTGAACCGGTCTAGCCTTCCTCGTCGGCACGAACCCAGTGCCGCGCTTCGGACTCGAAAATGAATTTCGACATGTCCGTCATGCGGCTGGGATAGAGAATGCCGTCGAGATGATCGACTTCGTGCTGCACGACGCGGGCATGGAACCCTTTCGCCACGCGCGCCACGTCGCGCCCCTCATGGTCGACACCGCGATAGCGGATATGCGCCGGGCGCTCGACGAAACCGCGCAATCCCGGCACGGACAGGCATCCTTCCCACCCGCCTTCGAGGTCCGGCGACAACACTTCGATTTCCGGATTGATGAGCACCGTCAGCGGCGCGGTGTGGTCGAACATCTCTGCTTCCGAAAGTCCGCCATCGGCCGTCCGTTCGCCCGGTGCCTGGAACACGACAAGCCGCAGGGGCACGTGGACCTGCGGTGCGGCCAGGCCGGCGCCATCGGCATCGATCACCGTCTCGATCATGTCGCGCACGAGGCGCTGGATCTCCGGCGCGGCGGGATTTGCCACGGGCTGCGCGATCGCCGCCAGCACCGGATGCCCCATTTTCGCGATCTTCAGGATGGCCATGGCCCTCTATGCCCCCGAACCCTGCCGCCGTCAAAGTGATGCTAACCCATTGAATGAGACCATTTTCTGGGTCATCGCCCGACTGCCCGAAACAAGGCGCCAGCGGTGGACAGGGCTGCGGGCTTCTGATATCAACCCCGGCCTTCCGGCAGGACCCAAGGAGCAGACTTTGCAGATCATCGTTCGCGACAACAATATCGACCAGGCGCTGAAGGCGCTGAAGAAGAAGATGCAGCGCGAAGGCATCTTCCGCGAGATGAAGCTCCGGGGACATTACGAGAAGCCGAGCGAGAAGCGTGCCCGCGAACGGGCCGAGGCCATCCGCCGCTATCGCAAGCTGCAGAGGAAGCGCCTCCAGCGCGAAGGGATTCTGGCCGCTCCGAAGAAATAGGGGCAGCCCCAGCGACATCCAAGAGAAAGTTCGAAGGGCCGTCCTGCCGGGCGGCCATTTCATTTGGGCAATGGCCCGATGGAGAAGAGGTCCTGCTCCCCGAGTTCGGCACTGCGCCGCCGCTCGAGTTCCTGGGTGTAGCGCTTCAGCGCGTAGGCCTCGGTGAGATAACCGATGATCTCGTGCCGGTCTCCCGACGCGAACACCGGCATCACTTCAGTCTCGAACTGGTCGAAGCGCGCCAGCGCGGTCCGCACGTTCTGAAACGCGAACAGGTGTGCATCCGGCTTCCCGGCGATCGATGCAATCGTTGCTGTGTCTGCACTCGGGTCGAGCGCCGCCTCGTGTGCCTTGGCGAGCTCGAAAGCGCCAAGATACTGCGCGTCCGGCGTTACGACGAAGATTCGCTTGGCGCTGCCGATCGGATACTTCTTGCGCAGTTCCGCAATCGTCATCGTCGACATCGCGATCTTCGGATCGGCGCGCATCATGCGTCCGACGGTGAGATCGGCAATCCATCCGACATCGTGCGCACCTCGCAAGCCCAGGCCCCGCTGGTGAAAGCGCCAGGTGGAAAACGAATAGCCGAATCCCAGCCGCACGATGGTGGAGGCCATCACCACGCCGGTGAGCACGCCCATGGTCAGGGGAAAATCGCCGGTGCCTTCCAGCACGAGGAAGACCATCGTCAGCGGCGCGCCGATGATCGCCGCCGCCACGGAACCCATGCCGACGAGCATGAACGCGTTGTATTGGTGAACGAGTGACGGATCGAACAGGGCGAGCGCCTGGGCGAAGGCGGCACCGAACACGCATCCCAGCAGCAGCGAGGAGCTGAACAGACCGCCGCGAAATCCTGAACCGATGGAGAGCGCCGAGGCGACCATTTTCGCGACGACAAGTCCGGCGAGCGGAAGCAAGGCAAGCCTGAGATCGAAATGGTACTGGATGGCGCCATGCCCGCTGCCAAGCACTTGGGGAAAGTAGAGAGCGATCAGCGACAGCAGAAGCCCTCCCAATGCCGGCTTGGTCCAGGCGGGAGCCCGGAGCTTGCGCAGGCCGCGCTCCGACCAGGTCACGCCCAACATGGTCAGCACGGCAATTCCGGCTGCCAAAACGCCGAGAAGGAGAAACAGGGCATAGCTCTCGGTATTGATCTGCATCAGTCCCGCGACATGGAAAAGCGCCGGAGGATGGGAGATCGCATCTTCCGATAGCGTTGCCGCCACCGCCGCAACCGCGACCGGCGTGAGCGCACGCAGCGTGTACTGCCCCAGCACGAGCTCGAATCCGTAGAAGGCACCTGCCAGCGGAGCGTTGAAGGCCGCCGCGATGGCCGCGGCGGCGCCTGCCGTCACGAAGATCCGCTCATCCTCGCGGCGCAGCTGAAAGAACTGCCCGATGGACGAGAAAAAGCCGGAACCGAGCTGGCTGTAGCCGGCCTCCATTCCAACCGACGCGCCAGCCGTGTTCGACAGAAGCGCGGCAAACCCGAGCCGCACACTGTCGAGAAACGACATTCGCCCCCCGTAGAGTGCGTTCGCCTCGACGGGATCGACGATCTCCCGATGACGGTAGTAGCGCCCGGCCGCGGCAATCCCGCCGAGAAGCAAGCCTCCGATGGCGGGAACCAGAACGACGCGGACGCGGTCGACATGCAGACCCGTGCTGAGCAAATCGTGGCTCCCCAGCGCGAAGCTGAGCCGGTGCAGGGCCTCGATGAGCTGCCGCACGCCGTCCACGAACGCCCCCGTCACGCCGCCGAGCACCGCGCACACGAATATTTGAAAGATTTCGTTTGATCGAAGATCGCGCCGGAATGCCGTCGCCGCGATCCGCAGGCGCCTCACCAACGCACGGATGCGAATGCCTTTGGCCGTCGTGAAGGCCGGGGAACTTGTTGGTATCGCCATGATGCAGGCCAGCTATTCGCGGGAAAATGTTGCCAAAGTTTGGCCGTGGCAACTCTTTCGGCCGATCGGCCAGCAGATGACATGCGGCATTGTCGCGCTGTCCGTTCCGGATCCCGCGGAACTCGCGGAACGCCTTGAACCGACGCACGTTTTCGACCCTCAAGGGGTTGGGCTACGGGCGATCAAAGTGGAGCTACCGGAGACTCTCAGGGCGTACGAAGAGAAAGCTGTATTCTGCGAGAATAAGGCGAATGAGCTCCTGTCCGCAGCGGCGACGGCACGCTTACGGGAAACCAAGATCGCCCTCCTCGATGTCTCCGAACAGTGGATGACGCTTGCGCTCTACTATCGCACCAAGCTGCGCGAAGCCGAGAAGGATCAGGGCTGACGCCCCTCAAGGTTCCGCCAGTCTCTGTCCGCGATAGCGCAAGGCCACGTAGAGGAAGGCGAGCACGAATACGGGATACATCAGCCAGCTCGCCTCGGTGCCGAGCACGCCTCCCGTCAGCCACGCCGGCCCGTCGAACGTCGCGTTCAGCAACCGGCCGACCGGAACCTGCGTGCCGTTCGGGGTTCCGATCACGAAAAGCTGCATGAAATCGAACGCGGCGTGCAGGCCGACCGCGAACCACAGCGTCCCCGTTTTCAGGACCGAGTAGGTGCAGAGCAGGCTGAAGGCAATCAGGGTGATCACGTCCCAGATGTTCTCCTTCGGCTTCAAGAAGTAGTGCAGCGCCGCGAACAGGAGCGCGATGACGATCGAAGCGGGCCAGAACCCGATGCTGCGCCACAGCGCGCGCAGGAAATAGCCCCGGAACCACATTTCCTCCGCCAGCCCGACAAGGATGTTGGTTCCGATCCAGGCGAGCGCGAAAACCAGAAGCGCGTTGCCGGTGAGCGCAAGCCCGTGCACCTGCATGCCGCCGAGCGCGATCATGCCGATTGCGACAGCTGCGGCCATGAAAACCCCGACCGCAAGGCCTTCCCATGTCTGCGCGCTGAAGGCCTTGGCAAGCGGCAGGCCGTAGCTGCCGAAGCTTCGATGCTCGTACAGCGCAAAGAGGACCGTCGGCACGAATGCGATGACGAATGTCTGCGCCTCCACGAGAGCGACGATCGCAGGCGAGAGGCCGGGCGCGAGATGGAAATGCGCAAACACCCAGGCGGCCAGCGGCCGCAGCGCGAATTGCAGCGCAATTCCCAGCGCAACGAAAATGACGGCGCGCCAGAAGAACAACAGCTTGCCGTCGTCAGCCATGAAAATGCGCATGCCACCGGCTCCCTGATCACCGGCAGCATACACGGGACTCGCCTTCCGCAAGACGCAAATTAGTGTCATTCTCAACTTGCGGAGTCGGGGAAATTCGACATGCTGAAGACAATCGCCGGACTGATGTTGCTTGCGCTCGCCAGTCTGCCGACGACGGCGCAGGCCGGCGATGGCGGAGCGTGTCCGCGTCCGGCGGCAGGAAGCGACGTCACGCGACCGCCCGATCTCTTCAGCCAGAACGGCGAGCTGAACGTTGCGCTGAACTATTTCACGTCAGTCGACAGTGTGGGCCGCACCCTGTTCTGCTTCGTCACCCCGGACGGTCTTGAATCCCCCACCTTGCACGTCAATCCCGGCGACGCGATCCACATCGCGCTCACCAATGCGCTGCCGCCGGTTCCCGGCGCACCGTCGATGCGCGCTTCCGACGGCAGCACGGTTTGCGGCGACGCGACGATGACGGTGACGTCCGTCAACATGCATTTCCACGGCACCAACACCTCGCCGAAATGCCACAGCGACGAAGTGATCCGCACGCTGGTGAATTCGGGCGAGACGTTCAACTACACGCTGCACATTCCGAAGGACGAGCCGCCCGGGCTCTACTGGTATCATCCGCACATCCACGGCATTTCGTCGCAGGCGGTGCAAGGCGGCGCGACGGGCGCCATCGAAGTGGAAGGCATCGCCAATGTGCAGCCGGCCGTGGCGGGATTGCCGGAGCGCTACATCATCCTGCGCGATCAGCAGCGCATCATCCAGGCCAATCCGCCGGGCGGCCCGTTCACGCCGGTGCCGAATTGGGATGTGTCGGTGAACTACGTGCCGGTGTCGTGGCCGCACTATCCGCCGGCGGTCATCCGCATGCAGTCCGGCAGCCGCGAATTCTGGCGCGTGGTGAACGCCGGCGCCAACACCATCATGGACATCAAGCTGACCTATGACGGCGTGGCGCAGCCGCTCGAGATCGTGGCGCTCGATGGCGTGCCGACCGGATCGAAGGACGGCAGGCGGCAGGGCACGATCGTCACGCAGAAGGAGATTCTGCTCCCCCCCGCGAGCCGCGCCGAATTCATCGTCACGGCGCCCTCGTCATCATCGACGGTGGCGATGCTGTCGACCGAGACCATCGACGGCGGGCCGTTCGGCGACAGCAATCCGGCCCGGCCACTCGCGCAGATCGTGACGAGCGACGCGCCGGCGAAATTGCCGAAGGCAGCCATGCCGACGGGCGCCTCACGCGCCATGCGCTTCAGCGATCTCGCCAACGCCAAGGTGACGGCGCAGCGCACGCTCTATTTCTCCGAAGAGAATCCGCCGGCGAGAGCGCCGGAGAAGGAAGGTACCGCCTTCTTCATCACGGTGGATGGACAGGAGGAGATCCCCTACGACCCGAACAATCCGCCCGCCATCATCACGAACAAGGGCGCGGTGGAGGAGTGGACCATCCAGAACCGCACGGCCGAAGTGCACGAGTTCCACATTCACCAGATTCATTTCCTGGTGGAGGCGATCAACGGCGTGCCGCTCCGCAAGAAGGATCAGCAGCTCTATGACACGTTCCAGGTGGGATACTGGACGGGTGTGGGCGACTATCCGAGCATCACGGCGAAGCTGGATTTCCGCGGCGCGGTGGCGGGCGATTTCGTCTACCACTGCCACATCCTCGATCACGAGGACCGCGGCATGATGGCGATCATCCGCGTGCTGCCGCCCGGCAAGACGAAGGATGCGCATCGTGCGCCGTCGAAGCGGAAGCTGGCGGCGCGCGCATTGCCCGTGCGTGTGGCAGCGCGACGCTAAGGCCGCTCACGCCTCCTGCGGCGGGCAGTCGGCGCACACCGCGACTTCGACGGTGACGTGGCTCAAGTCGGGATAGCGTGCGCGCAGCTTTGCTTTCACCGTCTCGGCCGTGATCTCGTCGGGACTGACGAGCGAGACGATCAGGCTGGAATGGCCCGGCCCCACGCGCCACAGATGCAGGTCGGCGACGGATGCACTCATGTCGCGCTCGATCATGTGCCGGATTTCTCTGGCAAGCTCCGGATCGGCTTCGGCATCCAATAGCACCATGCCGGAGTCGCGGATCAATCCGTACGCCCACGATGCGATAACGATCGCGCCGACGACCCCGACCGCAGGATCGAGCCAGCGGGCGCCCAGAAGCCATCCCGCCGTCAACGCGGCGATGGCCAAGACCGATGTCGCGGCATCCGCCAACACATGCACATAGGCCGCGCGCAGATTGTGATCGTGCGCGCGGCCGTGGTGATGATCCTGATCGTGGTGGTGGTCTTTGAGGATCAGGGCGCTGGCGAGGTTGACGCCGAGACCCACCACCGCAATCGGCAGCGCGCTGCGATATTCCACGGCAGCGGGGAAGAAGAAGCGGCTGATCGATTCCACGGCCACGCCACACGCGATCAGGCCGAGCACGATGGCGCTGGCAAACGCCGCGAGGTCGCCGAACTTGCCGGAGCCGAAGGTGAAGCGTGCATTGCCGACATTGCGGCGGGCAAGCCAATAGGCCGCCGCGGCCAGGCCCAGCGCGCCCACATGCGTCGCCATGTGCACGCCGTCAGCCAGCAGCGCCATCGAGTTGAACAGGAGGCCGCCCGCAATTTCGACCAGCATGAAGAGCGCGGTGAGCAGCATCGCCATGCGCGCGCGCCGCTCGGCGTGCTCGTGGCCCACGCCGAGAAAGTGGTGATCGTGGGTCCACAACCCGTGATCGTGCGTCGCATGATCGTGATGCGTCATGACCACGAACATAGCGATGGCGCCGCGCGGCTCCAAGCCTACAGGACCTTGCGCAGCTCCATGGCGTAAGGCGCGTAACCGGCCTCGGCGTACACCCTTGCGGCGCGTTCATTGGCGGGAATCACGCCGATCATCATGCGCTTCAGTCCGCGGGCGCGGCCTTCGTCCTCGCAGGCCTTGATCAGCGCTTGGCCCACGCCCCGCCCGCGCACCGACTCATTCACGAACAATTCCGCGATGTAGCCATAGGTGCGCTGCTCCTCGATGACGTAGACGTAATCCTGTTCGACGAGAAACACGGCCCAGCCGACCGGCTGTCCATCGGCTGCGGCAACGAAGATGCGGCCCTGATGTTCGGCGACGCGCTCAAGCAGCACGGCGAAATAGTCTTCGCCGGCCCGCGCATCGATGCGGCGGTTGGATTCGAACTTGTACTCGTAGTGCTGGAGCCCGTCGATGAAGGACACCAGCGCCGGTCTGTCGTCCGGCAATCGTGCATCGCGGATCGTGAAGCCGCTCGTCATCAGATGAAGCTCGCCGCCGCGGCCGCCAACAGCAGGATCGACAGAAACGTCATATAGAGCGCCAGGTTGAAGCGGATCATCCGCGACACCAGCAGGTCGAAGGCCACCCGTGCGATATTGCCAGACCCGCGTGTGAAGGGGGCGGCCGTGCTGCGCAACATCGAGATGGCCAGCAAGGCTCCTATCAGCAGAAGCAGGATAGCCGGCACGGCGAGGAATTTCGGCCAGCCATGATCGATCCCGTAAGTGCAGGCGACGGCGAAGATTCCCTGGGCAGCAAGCAGCGCGCCGGCCTTTTCGGTGTTGTGCTGCATGCCGCCGAGAATGCGCTCGAACGCCCGCATGTCATCGAGGTCGCCGACGATGCTCGAATAGGCGCGATCCCGCTCGGCCCGAGACGGCGGCACGCCAAAGACGGTGGCAATTATGTTCGACACGGATCAGCCAAGCGCCTTGACGATCTCTTCCGTCATCTTCTTGGCGTCGCCG